>Ga0224555_1000785_pt1 | contig 48616 bp, 39 predicted proteins | sample 714S23034metaG_FD_180687 | JGI IMG/M metagenome (GOLD analysis project Ga0224555, IMG submission 180687) | Peat soil microbial communities from Stordalen Mire, Sweden - 717 S2 30-34 | ecosystem: Environmental > Terrestrial > Soil > Wetlands > Peat | place: Sweden: Norrbotten County, Stordalen...
TCAACGTGATCGGCGAGCCTGTGGACGAACTGGGCCCGGTCGGCGCAAAGTCGCGCATGCCGATTCACCGGCCCGCGCCGCTCTTTGATGAGCAGAGCACCCACGAGGAGATGTTCGAGACCGGCATCAAGGTCATCGACCTGATCCAGCCCTTCTTGAAGGGCGGCAAGATCGGCCTTTTCGGCGGCGCCGGCGTGGGCAAGACGGTCGTCATCATGGAACTGATCAACAACGTGGCCAAGAACCACGGCGGCTTCTCGGTCTTTGCCGGCGTGGGCGAGCGCACGCGCGAGGGCAACGACCTGTGGACCGAGATGACCGAGTCCGGCGTCATCAAGCCCGGCGACTTTGCCAACTCGAAATGCGCGCTGGTTTACGGCCAGATGACCGAGCCGCCCGGAGCGCGCCTGCGCGTGGCTCTGAGCGCGCTGACCGTTGCCGAGTACTTCCGCGACGTGGAAGGCTCTGACACGCTGCTGTTCATTGACAACATCTTCCGCTTTACGCAGGCGGGCTCGGAGGTTTCCACTCTGCTGGGCCGCATGCCATCGGCCGTGGGCTATCAACCGAATCTCGCCACCGAGATGGGCGAGTTGCAGGAGAGGATCACCTCGACCAGCAAGGGGTCTGTCACTTCAGTGCAGGCGGTTTATGTGCCGGCTGACGATTTGACTGATCCGGCTCCGGCCACCACATTCGCTCACCTCGACGCGACCACCGTATTGAGCCGTCCGCTGTCGGAACTTGGAATTTATCCGGCTGTCGATCCGCTGGCTTCGACCTCGCGCATCCTGAGCGCGCGCATCGTGGGCGATGAACACTATAACGTTGCGCAAGGCGTGAAGCGCATTCTGCAACGCTACAAGGATTTGCAAGACATTATCGCCATTCTGGGCATCGACGAGCTTTCAGAAGAGGACAAGCTCACCGTGGCGCGCGCCCGCAAGGTGCAGAAGTTCCTTTCGCAGCCGTTCCACGTGGCCGAGCAGTTCACCGGCATCCCGGGAGCGTATGTGAAGGTTGCCGATACGGTGCGCAGCTTCAAGGAGATCATCTCGGGCAAGTACGACGATATTCCCGAGCAGGCCTTCTATATGAAGGGCGCGATTGAAGAAGTGCTGGAAACCGCTGAGAAGCTGAAGGCGAGTGTTTAATCAGGGACTAAGGGACTAGGGACTATTAAGACGGCTGGCGGCAGGATTGCTGCCATGAAATGAGGGATTGGGGAGCGGGAATCAGTTAACGCCGTATGAGCAGTAAACGGTTTTATCTAGTCCCTAGTCCCTTAGTCCCTAGTCCCTAAAATCCTGGAAGGATTTTCATGGCTGAGGAAACCAATCAACTGCGCGTCCGGCTGGTCACTCCCGAGCGCACCCTCTTCGATCACCCGGCTGCGGCGGTGGATTTGCCTGCAAAGAACGGGTACATGGAGGTGCTCTACGGGCACGCGCCGCTGGTGGCCGAGCTGGGCGCCGGTGACGTGATCGTGCATGGCGGGGGCGGGGCAGACGGCGAGGCTGGCGGCGCGGAAGGCGTGCTGCGCTGGAACGTCAGTTGGGGCTTTGCCGAGGTGCTGGGCGACCGCGTTACTATCCTGGCCAGTGACGCTCTCAAGCCCGAGGAGATAGACGTGGCGCGCGCCCAGGAACAACTTGCCCGCGGCCATAAGGAGTGGGACCAGGCTGGAGATAGCGAAGACGCGTACACCGAAGCGCTGCGCGTCATCGCCGAAGCCGAAGCCAAGATAGCCTCGGCGGCGGAAAAGGGCTGACGGCCGCTTTACTGATTTTTGCTTTAATCTGAACGGCCCTGCTCACGTGAGCAGGGCCGTTCTGCATCTGCGGCAGATTGCAGAAATTTATTTGCAGCACCCTCAGAAACGGTATATGTTTTTGGAGCGTGGAAGAGGGCTGGCGAGGCCGCTTTGAACTGCGTGAAAGGAAGTCGTTATGCTGACTGCTCGATCTATTCGCCCGGCTGTTTCGATTTTATCGATTTTTCTGCTGGCTTTAGCGGCTATTGCCTGCTGCCCACAAACAGCTTTTGCGGCCACCAAGGTCATCACCGATGCGGACAAGGGCGGCACGGTCCATCTCCGGCTCGGCGACACGCTTGAACTACGCCTGAAATCGAATCCGACGACGGGGTTCATGTGGTACGTCGAGAAGGAATCGACGCCTCTGTTGAAGCTGGCTCACCAGTCGCAGACTGACATCACGGAGCCCGGCGAAGGCCGGCCTGTCTTCCAGGTTTTCCGGTTTGAGCCAAGGCGCGGCGGCGACGGGGTTCTGCGGCTGCACTACGTTCGTTCGTGGGAGAAGCCAGCGCCGGATGATGAGCAGTTCGATATTCACGTGGTGATCGAGTAAGGCTGGGGCGGCAATTTGCATAAACATTCCCTCGGGGGTTAAACAGGCTGCGGAAGAAGGCCTGGACTTGGTCTGAACTCCCGAAAAGCATCCCTCAGGGGCTAAAGCCCGCATTAATTTTGCTGTCTTTATGCGGGGGTTGAAACCCCCGCCTCCCTCCGCTTTGAGTTTTTCCGCAACCTGTGAAGTCGTGCCCTGACACAAAGCGGCTTTTTGAAACACGTTCTATGAGTTTTTCCGCAGCCTGTAAAGCCCAGCTAATTCTGTTCGGCTTATGTACGGGCTGAAGACGCGTACCCTTCAAACTGACCCATTACCAGGATATTCAACCCCCTATGCAATGTGTCCGGCGAGCGCTTACAATTCTGCAGGAAAGAAAATGGCTAAGGCGAAGGAAAAGATTTTCGAGGTTGCGTGCCCGGATTGCGGGGCGATGCTCAAGATTGACGCGGCCACGGGGCTGCTGGTGAGTCATACCCCTGCGCCGCGCAAGCGGATGTTCGAGGACCTGGAGACGGCGGCGCAGGCCATGCGCGAGCAGGATGAGCGCAAGGAATCGATTTTCCGCCAGTCGGTCGAAGCGGAAAAGAACAAGGAAGATCTCTTCGAGAAGAAGTTTGCCGAGGCGCTGCGCAAGGCGAAGGACGCGCCCGACGGCAAGCCGCTGCGCGATTTCGACCTGGACTGAAGGCGGCGCGGTCAAAGGCAGCTCTGCTTCGACGGTTGGCTTTTGCCGGGTTGCGCACAGCAGGCAATTTAGAGCGATACTGGATGCACCGATCCCTGCGACCGCGGTCCGGGATGGAAGGAGAGAAGATGGTGATTGTTCCGCTTTCCAAGCCAGCAAATGATTCTGGAACGACGTCGGGCACCGTGGAATCCGAAACCATGAATTGGATAGGATTTGCGGCCGGTGGAACCCTTGTGACGGCCGGTTTGCTGCTGCTGGCAGGCGAGCGCCGCGCCGGGATGGTGGCCGCTGCCTCGGGCACGGCCCTAGCCATGCTCGATCAGCAGCAGACGCTGCACTCCTGGTGGAATGCGCTGCCCTGTTACATCGACCAGGTGCAGCAGGTACTGAACCGGGTGCAATCCACCGTGGAAGATGTAGCCGCCAAACGCGAGGCCCTGCGGCGCGCTCTGGCCAGGTAGGGCCGCCGGGGTACTAAACCCTGTATTTGCCTCAGCGGAGGCTTGCCGGCAGCGGATTCACTTCTGATAATTCCTTGAACCACGCGTCGGGCAACTTGAGCCCCGCCGCTTGTATGTTCTCTTCGGCGTGAGCGGCTGACGAGGTTCCGGGAATTGGGAGCATGACGCTGGAGCGCCTGAGGAGCCACGCCAGGGCTATCTGCAGCGGTGTCCAGCCGAGTTCTTTGGAGGCCCTGTCCAAAAGCTCGTTACCCTGCCGATTTTGCCCCAGCGGCGCCCAGGGAATGAATGCAATTCCCTTCTGCTCGCAGTGGCTCAACAAAAAGTCCCACTCCCGGTCGGCAAAGCTGTACCGATTCTGCACAGAGACAATGGGCACAATTTTGCGTGCCCGCTCCACATGCTCCAAGGTCACATTCGATAGTCCAAGGTGGCGAATCTTTCCCTGCTCGCGCAGCCGGGCCAGCGTTTCCATTGATGCGTCAAACGAAACAGCAGGATCGGGAATGTGCAACTGGTAGAGGTCGATCTGATGGAGGCGCAGTCTCTTCAGGCTTCCCTCCACCGCTTCCTGCAAATGCTTTGGGCTGGCATTATGGATCCATTTCCCGGGGCCAACGCGCTCCCATCCGCCCTTGGTGCCAATCACCAGGCCTGCCGGATAGGGCGCCAGCGCCTCGGCGATCAGCTCCTCAGAGACGTATGGACCATAAGAGTCCGCCGTGTCAACAAAATTCACCCCAAGTTCCACCACGCGCCGCAGCGTTTCCAAAGCCGCGTTGCGATCCGTCGGCGGTCCCCAGATGCCTGTGCCTGTGATGCGCATGGCGCCAAAACCAAGGCGATTGACCGTGCGATCTCCGAGTTGGACAGTCCCCGCGTTTGCGGCAAAGATGGTTTGCGTGTTCTGGCTCATCTTTTGAGTCTCCTCTTCCTGGGGCCGACAGATGCTTTCCTGGGCAACTGGCGGCAAACCTAGTTTTTCCGCTCGACCAGGTAGCGAGCAATGGCTTTGAGTCCATCGGCGCGGCTGCCGTAGGGTTCGAGCGCGGCAAAGGCTTCTTCGATCAGCCGCGCGGCGTCGCGCTGGCTCTGGTCGATGCCGTAGACGGCGGGCCACGTAGCCTTTTCCGTGGCCTGATCTTTGCCTGCGGTCTTGCCCAGTTGCGCTGAGTCCACGGTCAAATCCAGCACATCGTCCACAATCTGAAAGGCCAGTCCGGCCTTGCTGCCGAAAACGGTCAGCCGGGCCACATCTTCCGCCGTAGCTCCGGCGTAAACGCCGCCAGCCACCACGCTCACCCGAATGAGCGCACCGGTCTTGGCGCGGTGAATGGCGTTGACCAGCTCCGGAGTCGGCTTGAGGTGTTCGCTTTCGAGGTCCAGCACCTGGCCGCCGATCATGCCCTCGACGGTGCCGACAGCGTTGGCAACCAGGCCGATAATTTGGACGATCGCTTTGGGGGCCGCAGGCGGCGAATCGAGCCCGGATAGCACTTCGAAGGCGCGAGTCTGCAGCGCGTCGCCGGCCAGTATGGCGATGGCCTCGCCGAAGACCACGTGGCAGGTGGGCTTGCCGCGGCGCAGATCGTCGTTGTCCAACGCCGGCAGGTCGTCGTGGATGAGCGAGTAAGTGTGAAGCAGTTCGAGGGCAGCGCCGAGACGGGCAATTCCAGGAGGCAAAACCCCGGCGATGGTGACGGCGGCCTGATGAGCGAGCACTGGCCGCAGCCGCTTGCCTCCGGCAAAAACAGAGTGGCGCATGGCGCCATGAATCGAGGCGGGCACGGTGGTAACGCTGGGCAGCAACTCTTCGAGCGCCTTGTCGGTCAGCGCCGCGCCCTCTTGCAGAAGCGATTTCACGTCAACTGTCATTGTTGTCATGATAAATGAGGGCGGCGCAGCGTTACGGCAGCAGTCGCAGCGTGTGTTGCGTTTGGGCGGCCACGGCGGACGAGGTGAACGGAAACGCGAAGGTCGTTCCGCCATACCAGTCGTTCCATTGGTCGCGGAAGTACGGGCTGAGGGGGTTGCCGCTCTCGCCCAGCATTATGTTTTCCGTGGAGCCGTCAATGTTGTTCCAGTCCATGGTGAAGCGCTGCGAGGGGCCGAAGTCGCGGCCCACTTGTTTCACGGTGGTGGTGTCGCCGCTTTGCGGCTGCTCGCCGGTTCCGGCCAGGCGGCCAATCATGGGAAGGAATCTGGCTAGCGGATGCTCGATATCGACTACGTGCCAGCTTCCATAGCTCCATTGGGCCACGTCGGCTGGAGCCTTGGCCTGCTCCATGCCCTTGCGGACAGCGTCGGTCAAAAGCGCGTCCCCGTTTTTGTAAGCCGGCGGAAGCCAGTCGGTTTTGGCGCGCATGATAATTTCTTCTTCCGCGAAGTCGGACTCGGACCAGTAATACTCGCCGGCGTCTTTGCCGAGCTTGGGCTCGAGAATCATCGGCCAAAGCGCGCGGCGAGTTTGAGTGACGATGGAGGCGGCGGCGGAATCGGTGGTCAGCCGGCCGTCCCATGAGCGCATCAGGTCGGCGGCCTTCTTCAGGCGGTCGTCCGCGCCAGGGGTGTGGTCGATAGCGTAGGCAAAGCGCTGGCCGAGTTCCTGGTCCACTTCGCTGTAAATGTCGGTCTGAACGGCGAGCATATCGGCGGGCTTGAGCTTCTCGCGGCCCTGCAAAGATTTGTAGATGCGCTCGATGCGGTAGGGGTCGATCCACTCGTCGGTGAGCGGATAAAGCGATTTGTCGGTGGTCACCCGGGAGTTGGCGGTGGCCAGAAAACCCGAGGGCGGATCGATGGCGTTGGGCATTTGGTCGAAGGGAATATAGTCCTGCCACTCGTGGCTGCTGTCCTGAACAGGCGCGTCCTGCAGGCCAGCCGGTCTGAGCGGCACCTTGCCTACGGCGTGGTAAGCGATGTGGCCCTGATCGTCGGAGTAAACCACGTTCTGCGTGGGCCAGCACCACGTTGCCAGCGCTGCAGAAAACTCCGCCCAGTTGGATGCGACGTTGAGCTGGTAGAGCGGCAGAGTATTCAACGCTGGGTCGTAAAGGGTCCATTTGAGGGAGATGGATCGCGCCTCATGAGTGAGGAGCGGATTCAACAACGGCCCATGAGCGGTGAATTGCACGTCGAGCAGCACGTCCGCGCCACCGCGCACCCTGATGACCTCGTGGTCGATCTTGAGCGGTTTCCAGACTGCGTCGATGTCCTGAAAGTTGCCTTTGCCGTCCAGCTTCTCGATGTAGAGATCCTGCACGTCGGCATAGAGTGCGGTGAATCCCCAAGCCACGTGCTCGTTGTGGCCGGCGATCACGAACGGCATTCCGGGCAACGTGACCCCGGCAGCGTGGTAGCCCGGCGCGCCGTTTGCGCCAGTTGCTTTCAAATCGGCCATGTACCATATGTTCGGGACGGTCAGGCCCAGATGCATGTCGTTGGAGAGGAGTGGTTTGCCACTGGCCGTGTGCTTTCCGGCGATAACCCAGTTATTCGAGCCTGGCGCGCAGCCGTCGCAATCGGGCAAGCCGAGCAGGTCGCGCAGTGCCTGCGGATCTTCGTGGGGCTCAAGAACGGAGGGCGAATTGAGATTTATCGTATCCCAGGTCCCAAAAGCGGGACCTGGGGCACCCGGAGCGCTGCTGGCCTGGCTGAGATCGTCCTCGTCGTCTTCCTTGGACGGAGTGGGCGCGGGATGCGGCTGGCTCCAATCCACCACCTGGCCGGTGGGCGGATGGTCGCGCCACGAGCCGACCGGATAGAGATCGGCCTGCAGCTTCGGGTTGTTCAGGCGGGCGGAGACAACTTCGCGCGAGAGCTTCGTCTTTGCGCGCAGGTCCAGCGTCTCGACCATCATCAGGCCGATGCTCAATGAGTCCACGCCGCTCCACGGCTGCGGGCGATAGCCGAGCAGCTTGAATTCCGGCGGCAGCGAGTTCTGGTGCTGGGTGATGAACAGGTTCACGCCGCGCGCGTAGGCGTCAAGCCGCGCGCGGTCTTCCGCGGGAAGATTTGCGTAGATGCGCTGTGCCGTATTTCGCAACTGCAACACGCACTGCGTTTTGTCGTGCACGACCATCGAAGCGCCCATGATCTCCGCCAGTTCGCCGTTGGCGTTGCGCCGGAGGGCGTCCATCTGCCACAGCCGGTCCTGCGCGGTCACATAGCCCTGCGCCGTGAAGAGATCATCCTCACTCGAAGCCTCGATGTGGGGCACGCCGTGGGCGTCGCGGCGGACGATCACGGGCGCGGAAAGCCCGGCGAGATGCACATCTCCATCCATCACCGGCAGCGCGGCCCTGGTCACCGAACGCAGCCACAGCACGCCCGCGCCTGTGGCCACTAGAATGAGAGCGAGCAGCCCGCCCATGGACCAGAGGAGAATGCGCGGCCAGCGGCGCTTGCGGCGATGCGCAATGGGAGCAGCGGCAGGTGCGGACGTTTTATTTCGTGCTTCTGCGTTGGACATAGGTTGTCCACAGGATAACGCGCGGCAACACAATCTACTCCGAGGGCATCATTTAATATCCACATTAGAGCATTTTCGGAAATCAATTAGTCCTTTTGAGAGCATTGAAAGGTGGCTTTTACTTCCACCCCAGCGTCGAAGACCTGTCGCCGGGGATCCCGGTTGAGGAAAAAGCCACTTGAGTGTTAGTTTTCGGTCTTCAGCAATTCCGAAAATGCTATGACCGCAGAAGTCACGGTGAGGTTATCATGCAATTTTTAATTTTAGGCAAGGGAAAAACCGGCAGCCTGGTTGCTGAAGTTGCGCGCGAGCGCGGCCACGCCGTTCGCGCACTCGACATCAATGAAAACAGCCACGCCTCGGCACTCACTGGCAAGAATCTCGCCGGCGTGGATGCGGTCATCGACTTCACCGCTCCGGAAGCTGCTCTCGAAAATATGCGCGCTGTGCTGGCTCTGGGCGGGCGCATCGTGGTCGGCACCACAGGCTGGTACGCGCACCTCGACGAGATGAAGGCCCTGGCGCAAAAGAATGGCGCACTGCTCTACGGCACCAACTTTTCGATGGGCGTGCAAAAGCTGTTCCGCCTCACCGCCGACCTCGCAAAACTCGATGGCTACAGCTTCTCCATCAGCGAAACCCACCACGTCTCCAAGCTAGACGCACCCTCGGGCACCGCCATCACTCTGCGCGAGATCATTCAGTCGGTTCGTCCGGGCATTGAGATCCCTATCGCTTCTCACCGCGTAGGCGACGCCAAGGGCGAGCACGTGGTCACAGCGTCCAGCGAGGTTGATACGCTTGAGATTCGCCACGACGCCCACAGCCGCCGCGGCTTTGCACAGGGCGCCGTCCGCGCCGCCGAGTGGATCGCAAACAAATCGGGCGCATGGGACTTCCGCGAAATTTTCGATCAGTTGTGAATCCTGGATTTTCCAGTTGCAGCGCAACAGAAACCCGCGCGTCAAATCCATGAGGCGCGGGTTTTCTTACGCACGTGTTACTGTGGCGCGGGAAGATTCGCCGCAAGCTCACCTGTCGGCACAGCGGTCAGCACATCGACCGCGTCGGGCAGGGCCGTGGGCAGCGGCCCTTCAAGAGCCAGCTTGAGCACCTCGTCCATCTGGTCAACGAAGTAAAGCTTCATGGAGTTCTTGATGTTGTCGGGCAGCTCGGCGATGTCCTTCTCGTTGGCGCGAGGCAGAATCACTTCGAAGATGCCGGCGCGCAGCGCGGCCAGCAGCTTCTCCTTCAATCCGCCGATGGCCAGCACCTTGCCGCGCAGCGTGATTTCGCCGGTCATGGCGATGTCGCGCCGCACGGGAATTTTAGCCAGCGCGCTGGCCATGGCCGTGGCCATGGTGATGCCGGCCGAGGGCCCGTCCTTGGGAATCGCGCCTTCGGGCACGTGCAAATGCACGTCCACGTTGCGATAGAACTCGCGGGTCAGTCCCAGAGCCTGCGCGCGGCCTCGGATGTAGCTCAGCGCGGCCTGCGCCGACTCCTGCATCACGTCGCCCAACTGGCCGGTGATGGTGAGCTTGCCCTTGCCGTCCAGCACCTGCACTTCGGTGGTGAGGATGCTGCCGCCTACTTCTGTCCAGGCCAGCCCGGTGACCAGGCCGACTTCGCTCTTTTCATGCACCTCGGAGTCGCGGAACTTGGCCACGCCCAGAAACTCGCTGATGTTGGCGGCGGTGAGCTCTTCCTTGTGCTTTGCGCCGAAGTTCACCACGCGGCGCGCCACCTTGCGGCAGATGTTGCCAATCTCCCGCTCCAGATTGCGCACGCCGGCTTCGCGCGTGTAGTTGCGGATAATTTCGACAATCGCGTCATCCTTGAATACCAGGTTTTTCTCACTCAACCCAGTCTGCGCGCGCTGCTTCTTCACCAGATATTGCCGTGCAATCTCCAGCTTTTCCTGCTCCGTGTATCCTTGCAGGCGAAGAACTTCCATGCGGTCCTGCAAAGCCGGCGGAACGGTGTGCATCACGTTGGCCGTGGCCACAAACAGCACCTGCGAAAGGTCGTAGTCCACGTCCAGATAGTGGTCCTGAAAGGTGGAGTTCTGCTCCGGGTCCAGCACTTCGAGCAGTGCCGAGGCCGGGTCGCCGCGGAAGTCGGAAGCCATCTTGTCCACTTCGTCAAGAAGGAATACGGGGTTCTTGGTCCCGGCCCGCTTCATGTGCTGGATGATCTGCCCCGGCAGCGCGCCGATGTAAGTCCGGCGGTGGCCGCGAATCTCGGCCTCGTCGCGAATCCCGCCCAATGAAAGCCGCACGAACTTGCGGCCAGTTGCTTTTGCAATCGACATGCCCAGCGAGGTCTTGCCCACTCCCGGCGGCCCGGCGAAGCAGAGGATCGAGCCCTTGGGATTCTTGACCAACTGGCGCACCGCGAGGAATTCGAGAATGCGCTCCTTGATTTTTTCCAGGCCGTAATGGTCCGTGTTCAGCACCTTCTCCGCGTACTCGATGGAGCGTGTTTCCTTCGAGCGCTTCTTCCACGGCACGGCCAGCAGCCAGTCGATGTAATTGCGGCTGACGGTGGATTCGGCCGACATGGGCGGCATGGCTTCCAGTTTTTTGAGCTCCTGGATGGCCTTGTCGAGTACGTCTTTGGGCATTCCGGCGGCTTCTATTTTCTTGCGCAGTTCGTCGAACTCGCTCTTCTCGCCGCGGCCCAATTCCTTCTGAATGGCTTTGATCTTTTCGTTCAGGTAATACTCTTTTTGCGCGCGCTCCATCTGCCGCTTCACGCGCGACTGGATGTTGCGGTCGAGGTCGAGTTTTTCAATCTCGATGTCGAGCACGTCGGCGATACGCGCCAGGCGCGTGGCCGGATCGAAGAGGCCGAGCAGCTCCTGCTTTTCTTCGACGCCGAGTTGCAGGTTGGCGGCGATGGTGTCGCTCAGCTTGGCCGGCTCGTCCATGCGCACCGTGGCGATGATGGTTTCGTAGTTCAGCGACTGCTGCAGCTTCACGTATTGCTCGAAAAGCCCGGTGACGCGCGTCATGAGCTGCTCTACTGCTGGAGTCATTTCAAAGTCGCTCTTGCCAAGACGCACCGTGGCTACAAAGAAGCCGTCCTTGTCGTTCACCTCAACGGACTTGGCGCGCTCTACTCCCTCGACAAGAACTTTTATATTGCCGTCGGGCATCTTGACGCTCTGCACGATATTGCAGATCGACCCAACCTGATAGATCTCCTTGGCCTTGGGCTCGTCGATGGAGGCGTCGTGCTGCGTGGCAAGAAAAATCTTGCGGTCGCCGGTAAGCGCCTCTTCAAGCGCGCGCACGCTCGACTCGCGCCCCACCACGAAGGGCGTCATCATGTAGGGAAAGATCACCATGTCCCGAATGGGCATCATGGGCAGCTTGCGCGTTTCGGTCTTTTCGCGGGATGCGGTCATTGGGACACCTGAGTATTAGACGCGCGAAGCCAGCTTCCGATGCGAAGCTGGCTGTTTGGCGCCTGATGGAATTGTACAGCGGAATGAGTTGGCTGTGAGATTTGAGGGGCGTAACACCAGGACAGAAGAGCGCGGCCAGAATCATTTCGCGTTCAATCAATCCATCCGTGAATATTGGGCACGCTTGCCGGTTTCAAAAGGACAGATAGCCCAACTCTAGCTGAGAAGCAAGCCCAAAACAGCAGCCACAATTCCGGCAGCAGAGAAGCCCAGCCCCGCGAACCAGTAAGCGCGCTTGCGGGTGAGCAACGTAATGGAGGTAATCACCAGGCCGATCTCGAGCAGCACCTCGCCGAGATCGAAGCGGTCGGCGCGGGCTTCGGCCTTTTCCACTTTCTCCTCGTATTCACTTACCTTCTTTTCCTTTTCGTGGGCCTTATCTTCGCTTTCTTTGAGCTCCGTAGCCCATTTCTCCTGGTGGTCAGCGTAACCCTTGCTCTTCTTCTTCGCCTCATCCTTGTTGGCAATCGTCACCACGCCCATCAGGTCGGAAGTCAGATCAGTGTCGTTCGCGCGAATCTTGTGGGCCTGGTAAAAGGCCCATTCGTCCGCGACCTTGTTTTGCTCGACCGCGGCTCTCGTCTGGTTGAGGATGGCCTCGGTGTGGGTGCGATGGCCGAGCACCGTGACCACAGCCACCAACACGGCCAGAATAGTCATGGTCAAAGCTACCGGCCGCAACGTCTGCTCGTGCTCAGCGTGCTCGGCTTGCTCCTGCAACTCCTGCGCTTCGTTGGGTTCCATGTGGGGATGCTCCTCAATTTGAATGTACCTGGGAATTACTTCCGCTTCCAGCGTACTCCGTCTTTAGAATCTTCCAGGACTACGCCTTTTTCCGCCAGCTCGTTGCGAATCTGGTCGGCGCGGGCGAAGTTGCGCTGCTTTTTGGCTTGCGTGCGCTCGGCCACCAGCGCGTCGATGGCCTCATCCGTCAGCCCCTGCCGCATCAGCAGCTCGGGAGCAACATCTTTCAGCCGGCCTGTCTGCTCGGCCCATTCTAAAGCGCGGCGTGTCGCCGCGGCGTCGCGATCCTCTAACACGCAAAAAACGGAGTCAAAGCTCGCGAGGACGGCCAGAATCGCATCGCTGTCACCAGCCTTTAATTGCCCCTGATCCATCGCTGTGTTGGCAGCGCGCAGCAGATCGAAGATTGGCGCTCGCGCCTCGGCGGTGTTCAAATCGTTCGCCAACGCGGCCATGTAATCCGCCTGCGCCTTTCGCGCCGCCTCTTGTAGCGCGGAATTTTCGCCGGACGCGAAGCCCCCGCCCACCAGCCGCTGGCGAAATGTCCGCAGCCGCTCGATGGCGCTGGTGGCTTCTATAAGTCCGTCGAAGGTGAAGTTGAACTGGTGTCGGTAGGGCACCGAAATCAACGCGAGGCGAATCGCGGACGCCTTGTAGCCCTTGAGCAGCAAGTCGCGCAACGTATAAAAATTTCCCTCGCTCTTGGACATCTTGCGCCCGTCCACCAAGAGAAACCGCACGTGCATCCAGTGGCGGGCAAACGGCTTGTGCGTGACGCTCTCGCTCTGCGCAATTTCATTTTCGTGGTGTGGGAACATCAGGTCTTCGCCGCCGGCGTGCAGGTCGAAGCTCTCACCCAGGAACTCCATCGCCATCGCCGAGCACTCCAGATGCCATCCCGGCCGCCCGCGGCCAATGGCCGTTTCCCACGAGGTTTCGCCGGGTTTGGCTGCCTTCCACAGCGCAAAATCCCGCGCCGAATCCTTCTCGTACTCGTCCAGATCGACGCGCGCGCCGTCTTCCATCCCGGACAAATCTTTTTTGCTGAGCTTGCCGTACTCGGGAAAGGCCGCGAGACGAAAGTACCAGCTTCCATCCTCTGTCTGGTAAGCCGCTCCCGCCGCCGCCAGCCGCTGGACCAACTCCACCATGCGCGGAATGTGTTCCGTAGCCCGCGCTATGATCTCCGGCCGCTCGACGCCCAGCGTATCCAAGTCCTCGAAAAACGCCTTCTCAAATTCCGCTGAGTACGCGCCGATAGAAACCCCTGCCGCCGCCGAGTTGCGGATGATCTTGTCGTCCACGTCGGTAATGTTCATCACATGGCGAACCTTGATGCCCGTCAGCTTGAGAAAGCGCCGCAGCACGTCTACCTGGAGAAACGTGCGGAAGTTGCCGATGTGTCCGTAGTCGTAGACTGTGGGGCCGCAGGCGTACATGCGCAGCGCCTCGCCGTCGGAGGGCGCGAGCGGGTCGATTTGTCCCGTAAGAGTATTGAAAAGCCGCAGAGTCATCAGTCGAACTTCTTGCCTGGAAATTTTGCTCGATAAACGGTTGAAATAGCCGCAGTTTCGGCCTTTTTGATTGTAGCAGCGAGGGATTGCGAGGGGTCAGGTATCAGGGATCAATTGCCGGCGGTCACTCTGGGGACCTCATCGTTACCACGTTTTTTCTGGCAAGGGCGGGATACCACAAACTTCATCCATCTGTGTCTTGAAAGGGCGCGGATTTAGGCCGCGCCCCCTGCCTCAACTTCAGGCTCGACCCGCACCTTCAGCCACAACAAACCCGCCACCACGGCCAATCCTGCCGTGAGCGAAAGCGCCGATTCCCAACCAATACGTTCTGCCAGCCAAGGCGTGAGCGCGGGTGAAACCATGCCGCCCAGGTTGCTGCCGAAGTTCATCACGCCGCCAGCGATGCCGCTGTGCTCGCCCGACAGTTGCGTCATGGTGGCCCAGAAGGAGCCTTCCGTCGAGAGCACCAGCACCGTGCAGGCGGTCAGTGACGCCACGGCCACCATCGGGTTGGGAGTGCGCGCCCCAATCACGAGAAAGACAGCAGCGGCTAAAAGGGAAACCAGCGGCACACTGCGCCGTCCCCACGTCGCTCCCCAGCGCGCTACAGCCGCGTCTGACAGTATGCCACCCAGTGGGATAGCGAAGATCGTCGCCACCCACGGCAGCGCCGTGAAACTGGCCGCCTTGAGCACTTCGAAGTGGCGTACCTGAACCAGATACAGGTAAAACCAGAAGACGAAGATATAGCCCAGGTAGCCCTGCAAAAGGTAACTGGCAAAGAGGAACCAGAAACTCGGTGAGCGCAGTGGCTTATGAGAAGCTTGCACCAGCACAGTCGGAGTGCTGGCCGCGGATTCGGCAGTTGCACGTCCAGCCGAATGAAGCTCACGGGACGCGAACCGCCACCATAGCACTCCAGCAGCTGCGCTGAACGAGGCGGCCACCAGAAGCGCGGCGCGCCATCCGCAGTGGCCGGCGATCGGCGCCAGCAGCAGGGGCGCCACCGCCGATCCGATGCCCACACTGGTCAGCACCAGGCTGTTGGCCCGGGCTTGCATCCGCGACGGCGTGGTGACAGCGATGGTTCTCGCCGAAGTGGGATAAGTGGGCGCCGCCATGACGCCGAACAATGCGCGAATCAGGCAGAGCTGCGGAATGACCATGGCCAGTCCATAGCCACGCCAGGCTACGAACGCGGTCAGTGTGTTCAGTAGCGCCCATCCCACGCAAAGTACGAGGAAGATGCGGCGCGCGCTGACCCGGTCGGCCAGTCCTCCCGAGGGCACTTGAAACGCCGTGTACCCCACCAGAAAGGCGCTGAACACCATCCCCATCTGCGCCTGGCTCAGGCCAAACTCCTGCATCATGCCCGGAGCCACCACCGTCACTGCCACGCGGCCCACGTACCCCGCCGAGGCCACGCCCATCAGCAGCAATACCAGGCGCTTGCTCATCGCCGACGGCTCCGTTGCCGCTTCTCGCCTGCTCACGCCAGCGCCTTGTGAAAGATCAACTCCGAGTGCCCCGCTACGCAGTAATCCTTCAGCTCTCCCACTCGCTCGTACCCATGCCGCCGATAGAGCTCTTGGGCCTGCCGGTTGAACGACGACACCAGCAAAAAAAGATGTCCGCGCACGTGGAAGCGCCGCTCGGCAAAGCGCAGCAATTGCGATCCGACCCCCTGCCCGCGCGCCTCCGCCGCGACCGCGACGCTGGCGATGTAAGGTGACCCCGCCAGACCGTAGGGAGCCAGCAGAATGAAGCCCGCCGGCAGTTCGCTCTCCCGTCTCCTGGCCACAAAGAGCTCAGTGCCGGGACGGCTCAACGCCTCGCGGCAAGCCTCCAGATTGCGGCCCAGCGTAATCCAGGGATCGGAGCAAGCCATCAGTCCGGCGCACCATGCATAGTCGTCCGGCGCGGCCGCCGCAACATCGATCAGAATCTCCATTGAATCCTCAAGAACATCTGCATCATAACAATCGTCCCGGAACCCTGTAACGCGCCGAGAACCAAGGCAGAAGCTCACCGTCCCGTCCTCAAACAGAAAAGTGGAAAACGGCGTTCACCGCCCCAGCGCCAGCGACGGATTGGCAGAGAGCGCACTTTCAGCGAACTCGCCGGATTGGAAGCGGGGCCACGCGGCTGCGGCAATCATGGCCGCATTGTCAGTGGACAAAGCCAGCGTGGGGAAGGCGATGCGCAGGCCCCGGCGGGCAGCTTCGGCGCTGAAGCGCAAGCGCAATTCGCGGTTGGCTGCCACTCCGCCGGTGACGAGAATGCGGCGCGCGCCGAGGGATTCAGCCGCCGCGAAGGTCTTCTTCATCAGGTCGCCGACCACCGCGCGCTGGAAGCTGGCGACGAGGTCCAGTATCTGCTGCGGACAAAGAGCGAGAGCTTCTTCTTTGGTTTGTGGAGGACGCGAGGGAAGATTAGTCGATTCCCAGGTCCCAGAATCGGGACCTGGGGCACCCGGACAATTTTGTAGAGGAAAAATCCGGGCGGCTCGGGCATGGGCTTCCTCGCGCAGGTTATGCAGTTCGACGTAGCGCAGGACGGCCGTTTTGATTCCCGAAAAGGAAAACAGGAAGCGCGGGTCGAGATCGGCAATAGGCGCGGTTTTGGCGGCCTTGGTGCGCGGGGGCTTACCGCCGAGGTGTACCTTCGGTTTTATTTGCGAAAAGGCGAATGGCACGGCGCGCGGGTTGCCGAAGCGGGCCAGGGCGTCGATCCACGGGCCTCCGGGATAGCCGAAGCCGAGCAGCTTGGCCACTTTGTCGTAGGCCTCGCCGGCCGCGTCGTCCAGCGTGCGCCCCACCAGCTTATAAGTCCATGCGCCGTGAGCCGGGCGCACCAGATAAAGGTGCGTGTGCCCGCCGGAGACAACCAAGGCGAGGGACTGCGCATCCGGCGAAGAAAGATTTCCTTCAGGGGCTAAAGCCCGACCTTCCATGGGCGGCTTGATGTACGGGCTGAAGCCTGTACCCTCCAAAGCCTGTTCCTGCTCATGCTCGTTCAGCAGCACGGCGTGGATGTGGCCTTCGAGATGGTTGACGGCGACGAGAGGCAGCCCCTGCGCGAAGGCCAGCGCCTTGGCGTAGGTAATGCCCACCAGGAGCGCGCCGGCCAGGCCGGGACCGGCGGTGACGGCGATAGCGTCCAGGTCGGCGAGGGTGATGCCGGCCTGGGCGAGAGCTGCGCGAACGACCGGGACAATGGCGCGCAGATGCTCGCGGCTGGCCAGCTCCGGGACCACCCCGCCGTAGCGCGCGTGCGTGGCAATCTGCGAAGCCACAACAGACGAAAGAGTACGCGCACCGCGCTGCACCACGGCCGCGGCCGTCTCATCGCAGGAGGATTCAATGCCGAGGATGAGGCCGCGCGTGCTCATGCTTTTAGTTTAGCGGGCTTCTCTTGAGAGAACGGAAGTTTCCTGCTGGGCGGCAGCACGGGCGACAATAGATGCAGCCATGTTAACCACCACGGGGCAGTTCGATGCGGCTCTTGAAATCATCGCAGCCCTGCGCGGCGCCGGGTATGAGGCTTATCTGGCCGGCGGATGCGTCCGCGACCTGCTGCTGGGGCTCGAGCCCAAGGACTACGACGTTGCGACCAGCGCCACGCCGGATGTGGTTCTGGAGATGTTTCCGCGCACGTTTGCCGTGGGAGCGCATTTTGGCGTAGTGCTGGTGGCCACCGGCGGCGGTGCAGATACCGATGGCACGGGCGAAGCGGAGTGGGAGGAATCGAGATATGTGGTAACCGAGGTGGCGACGTTCCGCTCTGATGGCGCTTACTCTGATGGGCGGCATCCGGATGCGGTGCGTTATACGACTAGCGCCGTGGAGGATGTGCGCCGCCGCGACTTCACCATCAACGGGCTGTTGCTGGACCCGGACCGGCTGTTCCCTCCGGGGCTAAAGCCCGCTTTTATAGCGGCATTTGCGGCACGACTGAAGTCGTGCCCTGATACAGAACAGTTCCGGAGCAGTTTTTCAGAACAGTTTCAGGGCAATCTTTCAGGACAGCTCCAGGAAAATCTTCGCGTGTCGGTCATCGACCACGTGGGCGGATTGGCTGATCTCGAAGCCGGCATCGTTCGCGCTATTGGTCAGCCCGAGCAACGCTTTGAAGAGGACCACCTGCGCATGTTGCGCGCCGTGCGCTTCGCCGCACGCTTCGGCTTCGAGCTGGACGCTGCAACTGCTGCCGCCATGCGTCGCCTGGCCCCCAAAACCAAGGCCGTCAGCCGCGAGCGAGTGCGCGACGAGCTGACAAAGATGCTGACCGAAGGGTGTGCGCGGCGAGCTTTTGAACTTTTGGATGAAACCGGCCTCCTCGCTGAAGTCCTTCCCGAAGTCGCGCGCATGAAGGGCGTTGAGCAGCCGCCGCAGTTTCATCCCGAAGGCGATGTATGGACGCATACTCTGCTGCTGCTCGGGCAACTCGAGGCAGGCTGCCCGCTCACTCTCGCATGGAGCGGGCTGCTGCATGATGTGGGCAAGCCGCCAACCTTCATGCGGGCTGACCGCATCCGCTTCAACGGCCACGTGGATGTGGGCGTGGCCATCAGCGGAGAAATCTGCCGCCGCTTCCGCTTCTCCAACGACGAAACCCGCCAGATTATCTCGCTCGTCGAGAACCACATGCGCTTTGCCGACGCCCAGCACATGAAGGCCTCGACGCTCAAACGCTTTTTCCGCCTGGAAAATTTTCCTGAGCACCTGATGCTGCATCGTATGGATTGCATGGCCGGCAGCGGCAATCTCGACCACTGGAATTTTGTTTTGGAGCGCTATGAATCGATGCCCGAGGAAGCTGTGCGCCCGCAGCCGCTGATCACGGGCCGCGAGTTGATTGCCGCCGGCTACCGACCAGGAGCAGGTTTTCGCGAGATGCTGCGCGCTGTGGAAGACGCCCAGTTGGATGGGACGATCACAACGCCTGCCGAGGCACTGGCGCTCGTTCGCGAACGCTTCCCGCTGGCTGCTGAAAAGGGGAGCAAGTTATGAGCGATGGCCGCGAGGAGCGCGAAGAACGCGAGAAACGCCGCGAGCTGGAAGAGAAGGAGGATCACGAAGACCGCATCGACCACGGTCAGCGAGACGAGTGGGAGCAGGAGCGAACCGACTCCTGACGAGCCAGGATAAGTCCTGGCTGTAAAGGCGCATTCCCTCAGGGGCTAAAGCCCTTTGTTTTATGGCGCTTTTCGGCACGACTAAAGTCGTTCCCTTTCAAAAGAACTAGCGATTTTGCAGCTAAGACGCGCCTTTACGAAACCTCATTTATGCAACCAGTTCTACGCAGAGGCGAGCGTGGCTGTGCGCAGGTGCGCGACTTCATCCAGAATGCGATGCGCGAGACTGGACTTCGATTGCGCGGGGAAGGCGGTTTCGCGGGCGCCGGTGATGAAGGTGGCGGCGTTGCGTTCGGAGTCGAAGCCGAGAGCGGGCTGGGAGACGTCGTTGGCGACGATGGCGTCGGCGCCTTTGCGTTCCAACTTCTCCCGTGCGGTGCGGACGAGGTCTTGCGCGTCGATGGGGGTCTCGGCGGCGAAAGCGATGAGTAATGTGCCGGGGTTGCGGTGGGCTGCGACGCTCTGCGCGATGTCTTCTGTCGGCTCGAGCGCGAGCGTGAGCGGGCCGGTGCGCTTGAGCTTCTGCGGAGCGACGGTTGTGGGACGGAAGTCGGAGACGGCAGCGGCTTTGATGACGATGGTGGCTTGCGGAAGACGGGCAAGGACAGCGGCGTGCATCTGGCTGGCGGTGGTGACATCGATGCGTTCGCAGCCGGCGGGTGCGGCAAGCGCGGTGGGCGCGGAGACGAGAATGACTTTTGCGCCGCGCGCGAGGGCAGCTTCGGCGAGCGCGTAACCCATGCGGCCGCTGGAACGGTTGCCGATGAAGCGCACGGGATCGATAGGCTCGCGCGTGCCACCGGCAGTGATCAGCACTGTTTCGCCGGCGAGGTCGCGCGGCGAGCTCTCGTCGAGACGCTGAATGCGAGCGAGGACGGCGGCAACGATTGCGTCGATCTCGGCGAGGCGGCCGCTGCCGGTCATGCCGCAGGCGAGATAGCCGCTGCCCGGCTCAATAATTTCAACGCCGCGTTGGCGCAACGTGGCCAGATTTGCCTGCGTGGCTGCGTGGTTCCACATGTTCACATTCATCGCCGGGGCAACTATGACGGGCGCGGTGGTGGCGAGGTAGAGGGTGGAGAGGAAATCGTCAGCCACGCCGCAAGCGAATTTCGCGAGCGTGTGCGCGGTGGCCGGCGCCACCAGGAGCAGATTCGTCGATTGCGCTTCGGAGATGTGCTCGATGCCCGCGTCGTCGTACGCGTCCGTCTCCCAAATCGAAGTGATGACTTTGTGGCCGGTGAGCGAGGCGAAGGTAAGCGGGCGAACGAACTCCTCAGCGGCGCGGGTCATCACGACGTGAACATCGAGCGAGTGCTGCTGCAGAGCGCGAACCAGTTCGGCGGCTTTGTATGCGGCGATGCCGCCGGTGACACCGAGCGTAACTTTGAATGGAAGCGGGCTAGGCATGGTCTGCTCCTATGAGGTGATTGTCAATCAGGCGCGTTTCGCCCAAACGGGCGGCAACGGCGATGAGCGCGCCGCCTGTGGTGTCAGCCAGCGGCAACAGAGTATCGGGGTCAACCACGGCGGCGTATTCCACTATGACCGATGGCTCGGATGCGATAACTCGCAGCATGGTTGCGGAGAGCACGTGGGAGTTGCGTTCGCCATGGGCGTGGAGATCGGCGGATGCGTCGAGTGCGCGGTGAAGGATGGTGGCGCTGATGCGCTGCTCGGGCGTGAGGTAACGGTTGCGCGAGCTGAGGGCGAGGCCGTCGGGTTCGCGCACGATTGGGCAGGCTACAATCTCCACGGGAAAATTGAGGTCACGCACCATGGCGCGAAGGACGGCAAGCTGCGCGGCGTCCTTCTGGCCGAAGTAGGCGCGGTTGGGCGTGACGATGTGAAAGAGCTTGGCGACGATGGTGGCCACTCCACGAAAGTGGCCGGGGCGGTGTGCGCCGTCGAGACGGTCGCTGATGCCCGCAACTTCAATGAATGTGGTTGCGCCGGCGGGCGTCAGCGCTTCTGCGGATGGAACGAAGAGGACGTCAACGCCAGCAGCACTGAGCGCGGTGCAGTCGGCGTCAAAGGTGCGCGGATAACGGCTGAAGTCTTCGTTGGGGCCGAATTGCAAGGGGTTGACGAAGATGCTGGCAACAACATGAGCGCAATCGCGTTTTCCCGCATTGATAAGCGAGAGATGGCCCGCGTGCAATGCGCCCATGGTTGGCACCAGGGCGAGCGTGCCGGTGCTGCGGAACTCGCGACCGGCGGTTTGCATCTCGGCAATGGCGGTGATGATGCGCATGGGGTTAGTCAATGCATTCTTTTCGATTTGACGGCGGCGAAAATCATCGCCGGCTGCGCTTCAGAGGCTCACGCGCAAGAAGCTCCGTGCCGGCTTCGCGGGGAAGATGGTAGCTCTCTGCATCGGCGGGGAATGTGCCGCCGCGGACGTCGCTTGCATAATGCTGGATGGCTTCGGTGATGAGCGCGGACGCGTCGGCATAGCGGCGGACAAACTTGGCGGGTTGAGCACCGGTGAGATTGACGAGATCGTGGAAGACGAGAATCTGGCCGTCGCACTCTGGACCCGCGCCGATGCCGATGGTGGGAATGGCAAGCGCGGCGGTGATGAGGCCGCCAGCTTCGCGGGGAACGCACTCCAACACGATGGCGATGGCGCCAGCGGCTTCCAGGGCCTGCGCGTCGGCGATAAGGTCGTCGATGGCGGCGGCGGACTTACCCTGTACGCGGTAGCCAATGCGATGCACCGATTGGGGCGTGAGGCCGATGTGACCGACCACGGCAATCTCAGACTGAGTGAGGGTGGAGACGAGTTGGGCGCGGTTGCGTCCGCCTTCTATCTTCACCGCCTCGGCGCCTGCTTCCTTGATGAAGCGCGTCGCGTTGGTGATGGCTTCCCCAGTTGAGGAGTGGTAGGAACCGAAGGGCATGTCAGCCACGAGCAGGGCATGGCGGACAGCGCGGCGGACAGCGCGCGTGTGGTGCAACATCTCGTCCATGGTTACGGGCAGAGTGCTGTCGTAGCCGAGCACGGCCATGCCCAGCGAGTCGCCAACGAGGACCATATCAATGCCAGCCTGGTCTACCAGGCGCGCAGTGGAATAGTCGTAGGCGGTAAGCGCAGTGATGGGCTGATGGGCTTGTTTTCTATCGAGAAGGGTTTGCGCTGTGACCTTCGGCGCTGGGACAGAATCTTCCCGAGGGGGAAGCTGGATAAGACTCATGACGATTCTCCAGTGCAGCTCCGCAAGAAGCGCGGATGCCACCTGATACGTGCAGATCCAGTATACGTGTGAAGGGTGATGACAGGAAATATGCTCAGGAAGCCAGTTCGTTTGAATCCCGTACATGCAAAAGGGGCCTCAATCAGCCAACACCCGATCGAGGCCCCTTTTGCATTGCTTTGTTTTACTTGGCCTTGGGTCCTGCTGCGCGAATCGTCTCGGATGCGTCAAACTTTTCAAAATTCGCTTCGAAGCGCGCAGCCAGATCGGCCGCCTGGCGGTCGTAGGCTTCCTTGTCGGCCCACGCGTTGCGCGGGTTCAGTATCTCCGCCGGAACCTCGGGGCAGCTCACTGGAATGCTCAGCCCAAAGGCCGCCTCGGTGACAAACTCCAACTTATCCAGCCGTCCGTCGAGCGCCGCATTCACCAGCGCGCGCGTAATTTTCAGGCTCATGCGCTTGCCCACGCCGAACTTGCCGCCGGACCAACCGGTGTTGACCAGCCAGCAGGAGGAGTTGTGCTGCTTGAGGCGCTTGCCCAGCATCTCGGCATAGGTCCGCGGAGCCAACGGCAAAAACGGAGCGCCGAAGCAGGCCGAAAACTCCGGTACCGGCTCCGAGCCAAGCCCTGCCTCTGTTCCGGCCAGCTTCGCCGTATACCCCGAAAGGAAGTGGTACATGGCCTGCTCCGGCGTCAGGCGGGCAATGGGCGGCAGCACGCCAAACGCATCGGCGGCCAGGAACATTACATTGTGCGGATGCCCGCCAATTCCCGGGATCAAAGCGTTCTCAATGAAATCCACCGGGTAAGCCGCGCGCGTATTCTCTGTCAGACGAATGTCGGCAAAATCCGGCTCGCGCGTGGTCTCGTTCAGAATCACGTTTTCCAGCACCGACCCGAAGCGAATCGCACGGTAAATCTGCGGCTCCTTCTCTTCGGTCAGGTTTACGCATTTGGCGTAGCATCCTCCTTCAAAATTGAAAATCCCTTTCGCGCTCCAGCCGTGCTCGTCGTCGCCGATCAGCCGCCGCGCCGGGTCGGCCGACAGCGTCGTCTTGCCCGTGCCCGAAAGCCCGAAGAAGAGCGCCGTGACCCCATCCGCGCCCACGTTTGCCGAGCAGTGCATGGGCAGCACGTCGCGCTGCGGAACAATGAAATTCATGACCCCGAAGATGGATTTCTTGATTTCGCCGGCGTATCTTGTCCCGCCAATCAAAATGATGCGCCGGGTAAAATCGGCCAGAATGAAGGCTGTTGAAGCGGTCCCGTCGCGCTCCGGCACGGCCTCGAAGCCCGGCGCGGCAATCACGGTAAACTCGGGCACGTGCGTGGCCAGCGCCGCTGCCTCGGGCCGCACAAAAAGCTGGTGAGCGAACGCCGCCTGCCAGGCCTGCTCGGCGATTACCCTAATCGGCATCCGGTAAACCGGATCGGCCCCGCAATAGAGGTCCTCGACAAACAGGTCGCGCGGTTTAAGGTACTCCACCACACGCTCGAGCAGCGCCCCAAACCGCTCCGGCGTCATCGCCTTGTTCACCTTGCCCCAGTGAACCAGCGCGTGGGTCGCCGCGTCGTCCACAATGAACTTGTCTTTGGGACTGCGGCCCGTGCGCGCCCCGGTCACGGCCACCAGCGCGCCGTTGGCGGCCAGCTTCGCTTCGCCTCTAACCAGCGCAGTTTCAAATAGTTGCGATACAGGCAGGTTGGCATGAACGCGCGCCCCTGCCGTCAGCACCTTCAGCGACTCCAGCGACTCAACTCCAGCGAGACTTGCCATAGTGAAGAACCTTTCATTACGAAAAATAATCAGAACTGGAAGTACTACTATTGTGCCATTTCGCGCCTATCCCTGGGAAGGGCTGCGCCGGAAAGGCAAGGAGCGGGATTGCCGGGCTCGCCGGGTTAAGTACATGGTGACTTCCGGATTGGCGACAAACCACCAAGTGCAAAGCCTTGCGATGAGATTGTGGCTCTTCCTTTGGTCTTTGGACCCCCAAACTTGGCTATACTCTCGTTGAAGTTCTTAGGGGTGAGAAGATTGCGCTATTTCCTAACGGCTCGTGTATTTGCCAGGATTCTGCTTTTATCCGTGGCTGCACTGCTTGCACTGGGCTGTGTCGGCTTTGCCGTGGGCTTCCAAAGCTTGGATGATGTGCGTGGCTTTGTGCTCCGCGATGCTTCTGAGAGCGGCAATCTAGCTGAAGTCAAATGGCTGCTCAAGGGCCATCCAGATCTGGTTTTCAACAAGAGCAATCGAGGGTGGACGGCCTTGTATTGTGCAGTGGTTTCTGGTCACAAGGACGTTGCGGAGTTCTTGCTGGATAACAAGGCCGACGCCAACGACAGGAACGACAACACGTGGACCCGATTGCACACCGCGGCTTATTCCGGTGACAAGGAGATGACGAAGTTGCTGCTGGCGCACGGTGCTGACATCAATGCCACGGACAGCCAAGGCAGTACGCCTTTGTCGTCTGCAAAATCAAGCGTGGTGGAAATGCTGCTGGCGCATGGTGCCAATGTCAACGCAAGGAATAGCATCGGCAGCACGCCGTTACACTCGGCGGCGGCTGGGTGCGATAAGGCGAAGGCCGAGCTATTAGTGGCGCACGGTGCCGATGTGAATGCCAGGGACCATTTCTTCGGCGATACGCCATTGCTCTCTGCGGCGCAGGGCTGTACGGATGTGACGGAGCTTCTGCTGGCCCTTGGGGCTGATATCAATGCCAGGCAATTCGATGGCACCACACCTTTAGACCTGGCGGCGATGATGGGCTACGGAAGCGAAGCGGAGTTCCTGCTGGCCCACGGTGCCGATGTCAATGCCAGAGACAAAAGAGGCACCACCGCTTTGAGCTGGGCGGTGCAGGATGGCCACAAGGAACTGGCGGAAATGCTGCGTCAGCACGGCGGCCTTGAATAGACATCTGAGATGCGCAGGCTTACATCCGATGCGCAAAGACCCATTCATCTCATTGTGCCTGTATCACCGGCAAACCGGACAGAACGGACGCCAACAGGGGGTAGTGTCCGAGTTGGCGACCACGCGGACAGAGCTCCAGATGAATCAGATATGCGCAAAGGTGGTCTTGCCGGTCAATTGATTTTCAGCGATGCACTCCCAGCCGAAGTCATACGCGCCGGATGAGCCACACAACCACCACAATCACAATAATTGTTCCTACCACACCCAAACCCAACATCTCGCCTCCTAGCGGACACATAGGGCATCAAAGTTACCCATGCAGAAACCATAAGCCTGATTCCTGCTGTCGTCTGATCAAAACCAGCCAATATCACGGATCGTCGAAATGGGATCTGTGATCTGTGCGCTCTCCGACTTGTTGTGCCTGCATTACCGGCTAACCGGTAGTACTGGGTATCCATTTCACTCAGGTAGGCCCAACCTGTAGGGTTCGGGGGCATAACCCAAACACAACCTGTTGAGGGGAGCCTGAGTCAAATGGATACCCAGTACCAGTAGTTACTATTTCAACAACGCTCCCTCGGGCATTAATCCAGCGGTCTGTGGACCCGGACGCACGAAGCCTTGGGGCGGGACTCGTAGTTTTTGGGCAATTCCCCGAATTCTTGAGCAGAATCTTGATTTTTTTGGGCAGAATCTTGATTTTTGGGTAAGAACGCCGTTCTCGCCACTTCTTAGGCAAAGCTCCTCCTGGGCTAAAGCCCGCGTTAATTCTGCTGGCTTTATGCGGGGGTTAAAACCCCCGGCTCCCTCCGATTCCCGCATCCCTCCGCATGGAGTTTTTCCGCAACCTGTGAAGTCGTGCCCTGGTACAACGCGAGTTTATGAAACACGCTTTAAGACCCTCTTTCGAAAGTCCGTGCGCCGCCAGATTGCAGCGCAGCCAATTCAGAAGCAGGGTTTTCTTCCACCAAGGGCACCCAGAAACGGAAGCTGGTTCCCTCCTTGCGCGTGCTGGAGGCCTCGATAGCCCCGCCATGCGCAATCAGAAGGGCGCGCACGATGGCCAGGCCCATGCCTGAGCCTTTGCGGCTGGCGGCGCCTTCCCTGCCCCGGTAGAACTTTTCAAAGATGAGTGGCAGATCGACCGAGTCGATGCCGGGACCGTTGTCTTCGACAAAAAACTCGAGGCGCCCGCCGGCGCGACGGCTGCGCAGAGTGATTCGACTGCCGAGGGGCGAATAGCGGGCAGCATTTTCAAGCAAGTGGCGAAAGACGCGGCCCAGCAGATGGGCATCGAACCAGGCGGCCTTATCCGGTTCCTCGGCGTCGATGCTGACGCGGTGCGCCGCCAGAGCAGCGTGCGACTCCGCCACGGCTTGGTCGAGAAGGGTACGCGGGCACTGCGCCACGGGGCGGACTTTGACCACCTTTGCGTCGATCTCGGCCATCTCGACGGCTTCGCCGATCAGCGCATCGAGTCGAGAAGCCTCTTCATCAACAATGGTGGCCAGGTCGAGGCGGCTGGCATCGTCGAGGCCTTCGCTCTCGATCAGCGTGGTGGCGGCGGCGCGAATCGAGGTCAGCGGAGTGCGCAATTCGTGGGTGAGCGAGTCGATGAGCGCGGTGCGCAGGCGCTCGCCCTCTCGCGAAGCCTCCATGCGCGTGGAGGCTTCAATGGCCATGGCGCGTGTGAGCGCGATAGCCACCTGAGCGCTGACCGCCGTGGCCACTTCGTGGGAAAGCACGGCCGGGCGCAAGCCCAATGCCCCCACGGGTCGCAACCCCAGCATCAAGGTCATCGCCAGGAAGCCGCCGGGAACGGTCTGCGCCGGATTGTGACTTTCGGTCATCGCCCGCAGGCTGGCCTGGATGCTCATCGGCAACTCAGAGGTCGAGGAATAGAGTTGGTCCCGGTCGCAGATGTAGAGCACCACCCCATCCAACGCAAAGATTCGTTCGATCATGCGGGGCAGATCGCGGATCAGCCCCGCGGCATCCTCCTGCAGCATCATCTCCTGACTGAGTGTGTAGAGGCGCTCGACGTCTTCGCGGCGCTGCTCGGCCTGGCGGGCCTGGAGACGGGCTCGCTCGGCGACGCGGCCCACCACCGCGCAACTGAGCATGAACGAGATCATGGCCAACCACGCCTGAACTCCCACAAGCTGGAACGTACCGACCGGCGGCAGAAAGTAATAGTCGAAGGAAACCGCGCAAAGGAGAGCCACATACAGCGCGAGCCAGATTCCCGTCTCAGCCGCAAACAATACCACCAGCGTGAGAAAGACCAGTCCGGCGGTGGTAGAGTTGACGCCAGACCAGACCAGCAGCGCCGTGGTCAGCGCCGCGGCGAGCGTGGCGGCGAACCAGCGAGCGGCCTGCCGCAAGTGGCTGCGTGGACTCATTTGCTTCTCCACAGGAATGATACCCCCGCCCGGATGATGTAATCTTCGGTTGAAAGAAGAAAGTTATGCCCGGCAGAATTCTGGTTATCGACGACGAACCTCAGATAACGCGTGTGCTGCGCGCCGCGCTATCGGCACAGGGATTTGACGTGCGCACCGCAAACGACCCGGAAGAGGGGCTTCTGGTCTTCAAGGATTGGCGACCGGACCTGGTGGTGACCGACCTGATGATGCCCGGATTGAGCGGCGTGGAGGTCTGCCGCGCCATACGAGCGCAATCCTCGATTCCAATACTGGTTCTCTCCGTCCGCGACCACGAGCACTCGAAAGTGGAAGCTCTGGACGCCGGGGCCGACGACTATGTGACCAAACCCTTCGGGATTCAGGAACTGCTGGCTCGCGTGCGCGCTCACCTGCGCCGCGCCCCCGAGCGGACCACGGCCGCCATCGAAACCGGAGATTTTGTGGTGGATGCCGCCGCCCACGTGATTACCGTCCAGGGCAAGCCCATTCACCTCACCCCCAAGGAGTTCGACCTGCTGTTTCATCTGGCCCGCCACGCCGGCAAGGTGATGACCCATCGCGTGCTTCTCACCGCGGTTTGGGGAGCGCAGTCGGCCCATCAGCCCGAGTATCTGCGCGTCTTTATCGGCCAGGTGCGCAAAAAGCTCGAAGCCGAGACCGGCAAGCAGTACATCCAGACCGAGCCCTGGGTGGGCTACCGCTTCGTTCCCGAGGGATGGGCCGGCAACGAGGAATGAGTTGGAAATGCGCTCTGCGACTGCTGATATTATCGATTCATGCGCTATCCGGACCCAGAAGATCGTCGGCTGCTCGCCCGGGCCAGGCGCGCCCTGATTGAGGTCGCGTTTATCGTCTTCCTCTTTTATTCCAATTTGTTGATGGGCGAATTCACGCGGGCAAACGGACAAGGAAAGACCCTGGCCTTCGCACTGCGCGACATTCTTACCTTCACGAATTTTTGCATCGCCATAATTGCCGCGCTGATTGGCCATGGCGTTTTTCACTACCTCCGAAAGAAGCTTTAGGAGCAAACGCCGAATTCCTGGCGAATCGTTGCTTTCCTTACGCTTTATTTAGGAAACATTTTCGATACTAAAAGCTGGCGCAAGCCAAAATGATTCTTGTGCATGGAAGCTGCCTCGCGGTGGTTGCCGAGGACCGGATTGAATTACGGCCCGCGCATCCGCCTCAGGCCTCACCGGCACAGCGCTCATGGAACTCGGACCTGCAACTCGGGAGACCCGCAATGCAAGATTTAGTAATGCTGCTGTTCACCGTAGTTTTCTTCGCCCTGGCGTTTCTCTACGTCAGGGCTTGCCAGAAGCTGAGGTAACCCATGCAGATTGATATCACCACCGCCGTTGTCCTGGCCCTGTCCGTTCTGCTCCTTGGCTACTTGGTCCTCACCCTGCTTTTCCCGGAGAAATTCTAAATGTCCGTCAATGGCTGGTTGCAATTTGGCCTCTACTCCGCGATTCTGCTGGCAAGCGTTCGTCCCGTTGGCATTTATCTTGCCCGCGTTTTGGAAGGTGAGCGCACCTGGCTGGATCCGGTGCTTCGTCCCGTCGAGCGGCTCATCTACAAGCTGTGCGGCATCCATGCCGACCAGGAGATGAACTGGCGCGAGTACGCCTATTCGGTGCTGGGCATCTCCGCTGTGAGCCTGGTGGTCACGTACGGATTTGAGCGGTTGCAGGCCCTTTTGCCCTGGAACCCGCAGCATTTGGCCAACGTGGGGCCGGACCTGGCCTGGAACACGGCCGCCAGTTTTATCACCAATACCAACTGGCAGTCGTATACGCCCGAGACCACCATGAGCTATCTGACCCAGATGGCCGGCCTGGCGTATCACAACTTTCTCTCGGCGGCGATGGGCATCGCCGTGGCCGTGGCCCTGATCCGCGCCATCAAGCGTACCAGTTCGGCCACCATCGGCAACTTCTGGGTGGACACGACGCGCACCCTGCTCTATGTGCTGCTGCCGGCCTCAATCATCGGCGCGCTGCTGATGGTCGCTCAAGGCGTCCCTCAGAACCTGAACGCCTATACCGCGGCACATACGCTGGAGCAGCCTTCCCAGACGCAGACCATCGCGCAAGGCCCAGTGGCCTCGCAAGAGGTCATCAAGATGCTGGGCACGAACGGCGGCGGTTTCTTCAACGCCAACAGCGCACATCCCTTCGAGAATCCCACACCGCTGACCAACCTCTTCCAGATGTTCCTGATCTTCGTGATTCCGGCGGGACTTACCTATACGCTGGGCCGCCTGACCGGTTCGCCGGGCCACGGATGGGCCGTTCTGGCCGCCATGTTTGTGCTCTTCGCGGCGGGATTCACCACCGTCTACTGGGCTGAGTCGCATCCTTATCTGCTCATTCACGGCGCCGCGCAGACCGGCAGCGCGACCGCCCCGGCGGGCAACATGGAGGGCAAGGAAGTCCGCAACGGCGTCTCCCAATCGTCGCTCTTCGCCACTATCACGACCGACGCCAGTTGCGGCGCGGTCAACACCATGCACGACTCGCTTACTCCGCTGGGCGGCATGGTGGTGCTCATCAACCTGATGATGGGCGAGGTGGTCTTTGGCGGCGTGGGCTCCGGCCTCTACGGCATCTTGATCATGGTGGTGCTCTCGGTCTTCGTCGCCGGCCTCATGGTGGGTCGAACGCCAGAGTACCTGGGCAAGAAGATCGAGGCCTACGACGTGAAGATGACCATGCTCTACGTGCTCATCTTCCCGCTCATCATCCTCACGTTTACGGCCATCTTCGTGCTCTCGCCCACCATCGGCCTCAGCAGCCTGGCCAATCAGGGCCCGCACGGGTTCACCGAGATACTCTACGCCTTCACCTCGGCGGCGGCCAACAACGGCTCGGCGTTTGCCGGCCTGAACGCCAACACCTGGTGGTACAACGTGATGCTGGGCTGGACCATGCTGGGCGGACGCTTCCTCATGCTCATCCCGGTGCTAGCCCTGGCCGGCAATCTGGCACAAAAGAAGAGCGTGCCGCCCTCGCCCGGAACCTTCCCTGTGAACACGACACTGTTCACCGTGCTGCTGGTGAGCGTGATTCTGATTCTGAGCGCACTTACGTTCTTTCCAGCGCTGAGCCTGGGACCGATATTGGAGCACCTATTGCTCAAGTCTGGTCAGCTTTTCTAACCGATACCGCATCAGGAAAAGGCGAGACGAACTGTCATGGTTGAAAAGAAGAGTCTTTGGAATACGGATATCATGGCCCAGGCGCTTGTGGACGCATTCCGCAAGCTCGATCCCCGCTGGATGGTCAAGAATCCGGTTATGTTCGTGGTAGAAGTGGGCAGCGTGCTCACCACGGCGCTGCTGATTGACAACACCATCCACCACCGCGCCGGTTTCGGCTTCAACCTCCAGATCACCCTCTGGCTGTGGTTCACGGTGCTCTTCGCGAACTTTGCCGAGGCCATGGCGGAGGGCCGCGGCAAGGCTCAGGCCGACACCCTGCGCAAAGCCAAAGGCGAGACCATCGCCAAACGGTACAAGGCAGATGGCAGCTTTGAAGAGATTGCCAGCGGCCTGCTGCGCTCCGGGGACGTGATTTACGTCGCGGCCAACCACTATATCGCCGGCGACGGCGAAGTTATTGAGGGCGTGGCCTCGGTGGACGAGTCGGCCATCACCGGCGAATCCGCGCCCGTTATCCGCGAGGCCGGCGGCGACCGCTCAGCCGTCACTGGCGGAACTAAAGTTTTGTCGGACTGGATCAAGGTGCGCATCACTTCGAATCCCGGCGAAACCTTTCTTGACCGTATGATCGCGCTGGTGGAAGGCGCAACCCGCCAAAAGACGCCCAACGAGATTGCGCTGAGCATTCTGCTTTCCGGACTCACGATTGTCTTTTTGCTGGCCGTGGTTACGCTTCAGCCCTTCGCCATGTACTCCAAGGCTCCGCAGACGGTTTTCGTGCTGGTCTCGCTGCTGGTCTGCCTCATCCCCACCACCATTGGCGGATTGCTATCAGCCATCGGCATCGCCGGCATGGACCGCCTGGTGCAATACAACGTGCTGGCTATGAGCGGTCGCGCCGTAGAAGCCGCCGGCGACGTGAACACCCTGCTGCTCGATAAGACGGGAACCATCACCCTCGGCAATCGTCAAGCTACCGATTTCATTCCCGCACCCGACGTGAGCCACGAGCGGCTGGCTAACGCCGCACAACTGGCCTCGCTTTCCGATGAAACACCCGAGGGCCGCTCCATCGTGGTGCTGGCCAAGGAGAAATACAACCTGCGCGGCCGCGACCTGGGCGGCACGGATGCTGAGTTCGTTCCCTTCAGTGCGCAGACACGCATGAGCGGCGTGAACCTCTCGGGAACCCGCATCCGCAAAGGCTCCGCGGACGCCATCGCCCGCTTTCTGGAAGAGCAAGGCTCCTCGCTGCCCAAGAAGGTCGTCGAGCAGGTGGAAGAGATCGCCCGCCTTGGCGGCACACCGCTGGTGGTGGCTGAGAATTCGACGGCCCTGGGCGTCATCTACCTGAAGGACATCGTCAAGGGCGGCCTGAAGGATCGCCTTGCGCGGCTGCGCTCCATGGGCATTCGCACCATCATGATCACCGGCGACAATCCCCTTACCGCCGCCGTCATCGCTCGCGAGGCCGGCGTTGACGACTTCCTCGCCGAGGCCAAGCCCAAGGACAAGATGGACCTGATCAAGCGCGAGCAGGCCAAGGGCAAGCTGGTTGCCATGACCGGCGACGGCACCAACGACGCTCCCGCGCTGGCCCAGGCCGACGTGGGCGTGGCCATGAACTCCGGTACGCAAGCCGCGAAAGAAGCCGGGAATATGGTCGATCTCGATTCCAATCCCACCAAGCTGATCGAAATTGTCGAGATCGGCAAACAACTTCTTATGACACGAGGCGCGCTCACCACCTTCTCCATCGCCAACGACGTGGCCAAGTATTTTGCCATTATCCCGGCCATGTTTGCGGGCGTCTTCCCGGTGCTGGGCGTACTCAACATTATGTTCCTTCACTCGCCGCAATCGGCCATCTTGTCCGCGGTGGTCTTCAACGCCATCATTATCGTGGCGCTGATTCCGCTGGCCCTCAAGGGAGTGAAGTACGAGCCCAAACCGGCTGAAGCGCTGCTGCGCCAGAATCTGCTGATCTATGGCGTAGGCGGCATCATCATCCCCTTCATCGGCATCAAGGCCATCGATATGTTTCTGGTAGCCGTGCATCTGGCGTAATACGCAGGGGGCGTTGCCCCGCAAGGAGAGACCGTGCAATCCGTCTGGAAGACCTCAATCCTCTTCACCATCGTGACTACCGTCCTGTTGGGCCTGGGCTATCCGCTGTTCGTCACCGGCATCGCCGCCGTGATCTTCCCCCACCAGGCCGCCGGCAGCCTCATCAAGCTCAACGACGGCACCGTCATCGGCTCCGAGCTGATCGCCCAGAGCTTCACCAGCGACAAGTACTTCCATCCCCGCCCCTCGGCCGCGGGCAACGGCTATGACGCTACCGCGTCGAGCGGATCGAACCTTGCGCAATCCAACAAGGCTCTCGTAACGCGGATCCAGGGCGACATCGACAAGCTCGCCGCCCAGAACCCCGGCAAGCCGGTGCCCATCGACATGGTCACCACCTCCGGCTCCGGCCTGGACCCTGACATCACGCCGGAAGCCGCGTATTTTCAAGCTCCCCGCGTAGCCAAGGCGCGCGGTATCAGCGAAGACCAAATACGCCAGCTCATCGAAGAGCACATTACCGGCCGCCAACTGGGCATGCTGGGCGAGCCTCGCGTGAACGTGCTGCTGCTGAACCTGGACCTGGACAAGATGACCAAATAGAGCAATATCATTCTGGCTGTACCGGGAAACGACAGCCGGCAGAGGCGTTTCCCTATCCGCAGGTGGATTCGTTCTTAGTTGCAGAGAATATCCCTGCTCCGGCGCACAATCTAACAATGAACAACGACAAGAGGAGCAGTGCATTGCTGTTCCCTGTTCCCTGCTTTTTGGGTACCCCCTACCCCCCTATTTCCTGTGAAGCTGTGAAACTGTGAACTTCTTCGCAGGCCGGAAACAAAACTGAAACATCCGCCGTGGTAGCCTATGCAGGATGCGACCCCTACTGCTTGCTTTTCTGCTGCTCACGGCCACTCTGGTCCCCGCGCAAACTCATACATCCAAAAATCATGCCAAGGACGAGCTCCGCTTCATGTTAGTTTTGTCTCGCCACGGCGTCCGTCCACCGCTCAACGCGACTTCGGTTCTCGGCGTTCGTTCTTCCGGCGCCTGGCCTGAATGGGAGGTTCCGCTTGGATTCCTCACGCCACACGGCGCACAGGCGATTCGCCAGATGGGCGCTTACATGCGCCTCGACCTTGCCGGCAAGAGCTTGTTCCCAGCAACCGGCTGCCCCGGCAGCGGCGAGATCTATCTCTACGCCGATATCCAGCAGCGCACGATTATGAGCACGCGCAACACCTTCGCCGCTCTGGAGCCGGGTTGCGATCCGCGGCCCGTTTATACAGTCGCCGGGGCCCCTGCGGTTGACGATCCTGTCTTCTCGCCTATCTCTGCCGCCTTTGCGCTTCCATCCGCGGAAGCTATCGCGGCCGACCGGCAAGCCGCATTGGGCAACGACCCGGCAGCATTCTTTTCACTCGCCGCAAATCCCGAGCTGAAAGAACTCGCCCATATTCTCGCGCCGGACCCCGCGCATCCCGCCGCAAAGCCCATCCTCGACGATCCCAGGCCTCTCGCCGCGGCGTCTCCGCTGATTGAAGATTTTTTGCTCGAATATACCGACGGCAAACCGATGACCGAGGTTGGCTGGGGGCGTGTCGATGAACCCACTCTCCGCCGTTTGATGCCGCTGTATGTCAAGGGATTTGATCTATCGACGCGCACCCCATTATCGGCCCGTTCACGAGGGTCCAACCTGGTCGCGCACATCCTCAACACGCTCGAACAGGCCGCGCAGCCCGCGCAAACCCAGGCCGCCGGACCGGTTCCCGGAGCCATGGGCCCCGTCGGCACACGCCTGGTTTACATCGGCGGTCACGATAGCGACCTAAGCTTCATCGGCGGCTTGTTCAGCCTGCACTGGACAGTCGGCGGCATCACCGACGACACACCCCCGGACTCGCAGATCGTCTTCGAGCTGTGGCAGAACTCGAAATCGAAGGATTACACCGTCCGTCTTTTTTATCGCGCACAGACCTACGATCAGTTGCGCTCCGGGCGGACTCTCACACTGGCCAACCCACCCGCGAAGGTCGATCTCACGCCCCCTGGGTGCCGCGCCGGCCAGCCCTGCCCCTTTGCGGCTTTCGACCGCGCCGCGCATGCTCTGCTCGATCCGGCTTACATCAAGACAGATCTTCTGCCCGCGCAAATCGCGCCGGCCAATCCATAGCGTCCTGGCTCCAGAGCCAATCAGGCTGCGATAAGGAAATGTCTTCCTGCCGCGAGTCGGATGGAGTAATTGAAGGCTTCGCTCTAGAAGCCCGGCGCGCGTTCCGCGGCAACGCCGAATGCGACCTCCAGCGCCATGCCCGCTTCGGTCAGCGTGCCTTCGTCGAAGAGGCGGCCAATGAGCGTGACTCCATGGGGCACGCGGCGCGGCGGAGAGAAGCGGGGCAGCGGATGTTGCGGGTCTGGCGCCCAGTCGCTGCGCGCTTCCGCCACTTCAACAAAGCCGGCGCGGAGCGTGAGGGAGGGATGCCCGGTGAAATTCGTGATGACCAGCATCTCGTCGCGCAGCGATGGCACCAGAAGCAGATCGACCTCTGAGAAAACTCTGGCCATCTCTTGCGCGACTTTGCGCCGGAAGCGGTCGGCTTGAACAAAATCGACCGCGGAGAGAAATCTCGACTGGCGGAAGACGTTGGGCCATGCGTCGGGGACTTGCGCCTTCAATTCGTCGACCCCGTGGCTGAGGGTAAGTTCTTCAAATGCGGCGGCGGCTTCCGCAAACAAAATGAGCTCGAGGGAGTCATACGGCCAGTCGGGAATGGAGACGGCAACGGGCGTCATGCCGAGTTTCTTAACCGTATCGAGCGCTGCGCGGTCCACATCGGTTGCGGGGTCCGCGTTCATCCAGGGGGGAAAATAGCCAACGCGCAGACCCTTTACATCTGCATTGGCCTGGAACGCGAGCCCACTGGGCACGCTCGCGACGTCGCCGGGGTCGGGCCCGGAGATTGCATCGAGCACCAGCATGGTATCTTCCACGCTGCGCGTCATGGGGCCGAGCTTGTCGAGCGACCAGCAGAGCGTCATGGCTCCAGTGCGCGGCACGCGGCCATAGGTGGGGCGCAGGCCCGTTACGCCGCAACGCATGGAAGGACTGACGATGCTGCCGCCGGTTTCACTTCCGATGGCGAAAGCCACAAGGCCGGCAGCGGTGGCCGAACCGGGGCCGGCACTCGAGCCGGACGAGCCTTCTTCAAGCAGCCACGGATTCTTGGTTTGACCACCGAACCACACATCGTTGAGCGCCAGCGCGCCCATGCTCAACTTGGCCACCAGGACGGCCCCGGCATCATTCAGCCTTTGCACTACCGTGCTATCCAATGTGGGGATGCGATTTCTGTAAGGTTCCGCGCCATAGGTCGTGGGGATGTTTGCGGTGTCGAGCAAATCTTTCGCGCCCCACGGGATTCCGTGCAGCGGCCCACGATAATGTCCCGCGGCAATCTCGGCATCGGCACTGCGCGCCTGCGCCAGAGCATGATCCCGCGTGAGTGTAATGACGCAATGCAGCTTGGGATCAAAGCGCGCAAGACGATCAAGATAGATATTTGTCAGCCGCTCAGATGTGATTTGGCGGCTTTCAATCCAGCGCGAAAGCTGTGCGATGGAAGCAAAGGCAAGGTCATCGTCGTTGGCGGGCAGGGGCACGTGCTGATTTGCGCTACGGACGAATTTATTGCGAGATGAGACGGCCTGCTTGTTGGATGAAGCGCTGGGCAGAGAGGGATTCCACTGCGTGGCCGGCGCCAGAGTCGGTTCCAGCGCAAGCTTACGCGGGCCTGTGCGTCGCTCATAGAGAGGCGCCATCTGCAATCGCCAATTGCTCGCTGCCTCGGCAAGATCAGCAGCGGTCATCTCTACTTCCACCAGCTTTTCTGCCTCGCCGAAGGTCGCGGGCGACACCTCGGGCCCTACAGGTGCGGCTGTGCCAAAGGCAGGCGGAGCGCCGGGCGGCAAACTGGGACTCTGGCCTGTTGGGGTCGTTGTCTGGCCTTGAATGGCTGCGCCCAGCAATCCGATGGAGCCATACGTGAGGAATTCTCTGCGCGATCTTGACATAATTCGTCCTTTACAAAACGTGATCTGAATTGACTTTAACTCAGAAGCCTCTGGCGTTGCTCAGTAAGCGAGAGCTACCGCGTCGGCACGCATTTCGCTGGCTGCCGCGTAGACGCGATCCTCGCCCTGCTTGCGGTTTTCGATGCATTCGTAGCGGCCGAAGCCCCCGTCGCTCGCGCCCATGGGCCAACCCAGATCGACAAGAGCCTTGCGCGTATCGACGGGAACGCCGGCTTCGAGGCGAAGAATGCCGCGCGGCGTAAGGTTGGGCTGATCTTCTCCCATGGTCTGCGAGGAGCCTTCGTGGTGCCAGCGCGGGCTGTCGCCAGCGGCCTGCACGTCGAGCCCGTAGTCCACGCGATTGATGATGATCTGCGTCTGGCCTTGCGGCTGCATGTCGCCGCCCATCACGCCGAATGCGAGCCATGGCACGCCGTTTTTTGAGGCGAAGCCGGGGATGATGGTCTGGAACGGCCGCTTGCCGGGCGCGTAGATGTTTGGGTGGCCGTCCTGCAAGGAGAAAAGCTCGCCGCGATCCTGAAACATGAAACCAAGGCCGTCGGCGACCAGGCCCGAGCCCATGCCGCGAAAGTTCGATTGAATGATGGAAACCATCATGCCGTCCTTGTCGGCGGTGCAGAAATACGTAGTGTCGCCATGGCTGGGAGCCTGGCCCGGATAAACAGGCTCAAGGATGCGGTCGAGGCGGATGAGCTGCGCGCGCTGCTTCGCGTAGTCCTTCGAGTTGAGCCAGTCGATAGGGATTTTTGTAAAGTGTGGATCGGCGTAGAAGCGGGCGCGATCTTCATAGGCCAGCCGCTTGGCTTCGATCTGCACGTGGAGCGATTGCGCAGACTGGAAGCCCAACTCGCGCATATCAAATTGCTCGATGATGTTGAGCATCTGCAAGGTTGCGAGGCCCTGCGTGTTGGCGCCCATGGCGTAGACATCCACGCCGCGGTAGTTGCTGACGAGCGGCTCGTCCCACTCGGCATGATGTTCGCGGAGATCGTCCGCCGAAAGCCAGCCGCCGATGCGCTTGAAATAGGCGTCGATGGTTTTCGCAATGGGACCGTCATAAAACGCGTCGCGTCCGCCCTCGGCAATCATGCGATAGGTGCGAGCAAGATCGGGATTGCGGCGAACGTCGTATTCATTGGGCGCGATGCCACCGGGCGTATAAGTCGCCACGGCATTGGCTGTCTCTTCAACGCCCATGCCGGGACGAAGGAACGCCGCCATATTGCGCTTGAGATAAAAGCCGATAATCTGCGGGACGGGAGCGCCGATTTCGCAGTAATGGATGGCCGGCTCAAACAGCTCTGCCCACTTGAGTTTTCCGTAGCGCTGATGCAGCGCCCACCAGCCATCGAGCGCACCTGGCGTGGAGACGGTGACGGCGCCAAGTTTTGGCAGAACGCCATTTATCGCACGCGAGCGAGCGGTTTCGAGCGAGAGCGATTTCGGCGAGCGGCCGGAGCTGGCCATGCCCTCCAGCTTGTTTGCCTTGGGATCCCAGACGAAGGCGAAGCAGTCGCCGCCGAGGCCCGAGCTGACCGGTTCGACAAAACCGAGCAGAGCGTTGGCGGCAACGGCGGCGTCCGCGGCGGAGCCTCCACGCTTGAGCATCTCGATAGCGGCCAGCGTGGCCAGTGGATGCGCGGTTCCGGCGGCTCCTGAGCAGCCGAGCGCAGCAGAGCGCGAAGCAAAGCTGGCTCCTGAGGGGCGGTCGCCTGCGTGAACGTCAGGCCGAATGAATCGCTCGGCGCCCGGAGCTTGAAACTTTGGAAGACTGGCGGTCATGGCTTCGCCTGAGGCATTGTGTGCCGGCTCGCCGCTTTTGTTCTGCGCGGAAGCGATCGACCCCGCAGCGGCCAGAGGAATGGTTTGAAGAAACGTGCGACGGCGCATAGCAGTCTCCTTTGAATTATCGGCGAAACTCAGCTTCGTTCAATCTTGTTTCGCTTTGGTTCCGTACGGTTCAACACGAATTGATTTGCTTCTTCCGCCGCGGTGGCGCTTGATTCCTCAGCCTCGAAAGAACGAAAGAAGGCATCGCGAAAGAAGAGAATGTGATCGCGCATGGCTTGCTGGGCGAGTTCGCGGTTGCCTTCTTTCAACGCAAGGTAGATTTTGTCGTGGCAATCCCGCGAGGTAGCGGCGGAGAGGCGATATGTCTTCGACCGGCACAGGATGCTTTTCTGGTTGATGTTTTCCAGGATGCGGCAAAGCTCATTGTTGGCTGTGGCGGCGGCGATCAAGTTGTGAAAGCGAATATCTTCCTCGACGTAGGCCATCCTGTTGCCCTCGTCGAGATTCCGCTTGATGCGTTCGATGCTTTCCTCAAGCTCTGCAAGGAATGAAGGAGTGATTTTGGCAAGCCCAACGGCGTGAACTTCGAGCAGTTCGCGCAGTTGGTAAAGATCGCGGGCCTCTTTGAGAGAGAACCTGCGAACATGCGCACCGCGCCTGGACTCGATGGAGATAAGTCCATCGCTCTCCAAGCGGCTCAAAGCTTCGCGCACCGGCGATTTGCTGATGCCGAGTTGCGCAGCGAGAGTATCCTCGGTCAGCCTGGCGCCTTCTTCAAGGGAGCCGTCGAGAATGTGCTGCTTGATGTGAAAGTACGTCAGCTCCGTGAGGTTGGGATACTTGGGGATTTTCAGCATGGCTCTGCCACCAGCGATTCTACACGAATTCCCTTGTAACTCGGCTCGATGAAGGAGCGATCAGGTGCCGCATGGGAAAAGATGCGGCATGGTTGGAATTTACGCTACCGGCGCGCGCTCAACCGGAGAAGTATTCCGGAAGGCGCGCGCCAGCAGGCGAGGACGTCGGCTAGAAAGTGAATTTGGCGCTGATCTGGAGCTGACGAGAAGAACCGCCGTCGCTGGTGGCGAAGCGGGTTGCCGAAATCTGGCCAAAAACAGTCGACTGGACGTTGCCCGACGGCTGGCCAAAGTTGGGATGGTTGAGGATGTCGAACGCATCGGCGCGCAGGATGAAGGTAACTCTGCCGGCGAGCTTCGTATCTTTTTCGCCGGAGAGATCTATATCCGCGAATCCCGGTCCCGACACGGCATTACGCTGGATGGTGCCGAGTCCTGTGTAAATGCCCGAGGTCGGAGTCGTTTCGAGAGTCTCGAAGCTGCAAGCAGGAGTTATCGTCGATTCGAAGCAGGTTGTGACGCCAGAGGTTGACTGGATGTAAGTGACATTGGTCAATCCGGCCGCTTGCGTCTTAGCCACGTTGACGGGGCCAATGAGACTGGGACGCACAATGCCGGTAATGCCATTGAAGCTGTTGCTGCCGGATGTGATGTTGATGGGGTTGCCAGTCTGGTATTGGACGATGGTTGAAAGCTGATAGCCCGAGACCAGGCGATTGCTCTTGAAGGGCAGTTCGTAGATTGCGGTTCCGGCGTAGTGCTGGCGCACGTCGAAATCCGATAGTCCATAGTTCAATTTGGGGTTGTTGCTGTCCGGCAGATTCAAGCCACCCTGCGACCCCAGTGAGTTGATGTCCATCGACTTGGTCCACTCGTAGTTCATGTTGAACTCGAGGCCGTTGCTCATGTTCTTGCTGAGTACGGCCCACATGGCGTTGTAGTCGGAGAAGCCATTGCTGTTCCTGTAGCCGATGTTGGAGGCGATAGCCGCGCCGGGATCGACGGGGCTGGTGGTCGATAGCTTTGTGAACGGATGCACCTGCGTATTGCTTGCCGCGCCCACCACCTGATTCTCGTTGGTTTCAATGAGCAGATGGCGTCCCAGTGACCCGTAGTAGCCGATCGAGGAGATGAGACCCGAGGGGAGCGCCTGCTGCACGTTCAGGTTAAAGCTCTCGATGTACGCATTCTTGAAGTTGGGGTTGACGGCGTAGAGCGAAATGCCGGATGCCTTTGCGTCGGCAAAGAGCGAGGAGACCGGAATCGCAGCGCCGTTATAGGAGACGGCCGTGCTGAAGGGAGGATTGGATGCCAGCCCCGTGACCACGCCCGAAACCGGCTGGTCCACCAGGTAAGCATAGCCCCCGCGGACCACGGTTTTGCCTTTGCCGAATACGTCGTAAGCAAATCCCAGGCGCGGCTCGTAGTTGAGGTTCTGGCCGTATTCGGAGTTGGCCGCGAGGCCGTTGGTCCCCACTTGAGTGAGGGTGACATTGGCTGGATTGAAGAGCGTGAACCGATTTGCGCCCTCAACCGGCGTTCCGTTCCACTCGAATCGCACGCCGTACTCCAGGTTAAGGTTGCGCGTAACTTTGAAGTTGTCCTGCGCAAACAGACCCAGCGAGTCAGCATAGACGCGGCTGGAGACTATATTCGGCTGGACGCTGAAGACGGTGGCCTTATCCTGCTCAAAAAGATCTGCCTCGGTCGCAGCCAACGCCGCTGCTGCGCTTACGGTCGAAGTCGTTAAAGAACTCGTGTACGTCAGTGTGCCGATATTCCCGGTGAAGCTGGCCACCAGATAGCGGCGGAACTCGCCGCCAAACTTGAAGGTGTGCTTGCCTTGAAGCTTGGTCACCGTATCCGACAAGACGCCGGTGGTGTCATCGCGCCCCTGCGGAAATCCCGAAGGGCCGCCGAAGACGAGGCCGATATCGGAGAGCGTGGTCTGCGGCAAACCGACTTTGCCACTAAGGCCATCGCCCAACCCGACGCTGGTGGGGTCGGTCAGATTGGCCGGGTTGAAGGCGATGGCGATGCGGTTGAAGCCGAGACGCGCTTCATTGACCAGGTTGGAACTGAAGATATGGGTCTCGTTGAGGGTACCAATCTGCCGATGTGCGGCGCGGTGATCGCCCCAACCGGGAATCGTGTCGCCCTGCAAGGCAGGCTCCGTGCGGACGTCTTTCTGGAAGGCATAGAAGCCGTGCAGAGAATCGTTGGGACTGATTTGATGCAGGATATCGGCGGTGAACTGGTCAATCTGGACAGGGCCGGGCGTGAACGAGACGTAGTTGCTTCCGCTGTTTGGCAGCGGGATGAGCGCCATCAGGTCGTTTGCGGCGGGACTGCCTACAGCTGCGATTGCTGCTCTCTGGCTCGGAGAGTAAACAGTTTGCCCACCAGAATTCACGGAGGTAGTTGCGCTGTTCGACAGTACCGCGCTGTTTTGCAGGATGCCCTGGTGCTGGCGCAGGCCTTCGTAACTGCCGTAGAAGAAGGTGTGGCCTCTCCAGATTGGACCGCCTGCAGATCCGCCGAAGTTGTCGCGCTTGAGTGGAGCCTTGTCGCCGGGCGTGCCGAGCGAAAGCCCTGTAGCGGGACTAAAGCTGCGATTGAAGTAGTTGCGTGCGTCAAGGGCTTCGTTGCGAAAGTAGTCGAAGGCCTCGCCATGGAATGTGTCCGTGCCGGATCTAGTGGCGACGGTCACGATGGAGCCATCGCTGCGTCCGTACTCCGCGCTGAAGGTGGAGTTATTGATTTTGAATTCGGACGTGGTGCTGATCGACGGTTGAAAGGTGATCTGGTTCTGACTTATATCGTTCAGATTGATGCCGTTGATCTGAAAGTTCACGGAGTCTTCGCGATTGCCTGCAGTGATGAAGGAGTTGGCGCCAAGTCCGCGGCTGGACGCGGTGAGACTGCCCGCCGTATCCGCCACTACTCCGCCCGGAGTAAGCACGGTCAGATCGAGAAAGTGACGGCCGTTGAGCGGAAGCTCCTGCACTGTGCTCCTGTCAATGACCTGACCAATGGTCATGGTCTGAGCTTCGATCTGCGTGGCCGAGCTCGCCACCTGTATGGTCTCTCCGGCAGTCGAGACTGCGAGATGCATGTTCAGCGTAATCTGCCGATCGACATCCAGAGTGATCTTCGGCACAGTGTTGGCACTGAACCCTGGAGCGGTAACCTTGACGCGATAATCGCCGGGCTGCAGCGAAGGCACAGCATACAGGCCAGCCGAGTCTGTTTCAACGACGCGGTCGGCGCCGGTGGCGAGGCTATGTACCGTCACCTGCGCGTTAACGATCACAGCGCCACTGGGATCAGTGACGGTTCCGGAGAGCGAGGCGGTGGATTGCCCCCATGCTCCCACGGCGCACACGCCGAGCAGAGCAACGATGCAGAACTGCTGGATATGTTTCATCATGACCCTCCAAAGGGGTTGACTGTAATGACAAATTGAACAAGTGTGGGGAAGACGTCCGCTCTGCGCTGACCTCCCAGCGCAACGGGATGTTACGAAGCATACGATATATCAGATTTCAGTGCAAGCATTATTTATCGTCTATTTACCTGACATCCGGCGCCATTTTTTAGTTAGAGGAAATATCTGGCTATTTCCAATAAATCCAGAGAAATCCTCGAAGGGCAGCGTGCCGTCTGGCAGCGCTGCGGGAGACATTCACTACCTGGAGATGAGCTGTGTATTCTTTTCCGGCTCTTGTGACTCGCTCTCCCTTGCAAGTAGAATTCTGCCCATGATGACTACGATTCCCCGCACCCTGAAGATCTTTGCCCCCGTTTTGCTCCTTTCCTTCGCCACAGCAGCGATTCAAGCGCAGGACTGGGCCAAAGCTCGCCTCGAAGCTTCGCCCCGCCACCATGAGTACGTTAACCTCAACCACGGCAGCCGCACCCTTCAGGCCTTCGTCGTCTACCCAGAAGTGAAAGACAAAGCCCCCGCCGTTATTCTCATTCACGAAATATTCGGACTCACCGACTGGGCCAAAGAGATGGCCGATGAACTGGCGGCGCAAGGCTTCATCGTGGTCGCGCCTGACCTGCTCTCAGGCCTGGGCGCCAATGGCGGTGGTACGAGCGAGTTTCCCAGCCAGGACGCTGCCGTCAAGGCCGTCTCCACACTTGATGCGAATGCCGTGCTCGCCGACCTCGACGCCGCCGCAGATTATGCGAAACAGATTCCAGCGGCCAATGGCACAATCGCGCCGGTTGGCTTCTGCTGGGGCGGAGGCAAGTCCTTCGCCTTCGCCGCTCACCGCAAAGACCTCTCCGCCGCCTTTGTGTTTTATGGTTCCGCGCCTTCAGACGTGAGCACGATTACTGCTCCCGTCTACGGCTTTTACGCGGCCAACGATGCCCGCATTACATCCACTGTACCGGCCACTGTCTCAGCCATGAAAGCCGCCGGCAAGAAATATGAGCCTGTAACTTACGATGGCGCGGGGCACGGCTTTATGCGCGCGGGAGAAGACCCTGCCAATACCGTTCCCGGAAACAAGACCGCCCGCGAACAAGCCTTTTCTCGTCTCGTGGCCCTCCTGAAGAATTTGAATGCAGCACCCGCGGCCGCCAACCACAACGAGACTCTCACTGCCGCCACGCGGATCCCGTAAGTCTAAACAATGTATGGAAGCTCGCTGCCAATCCGTCTCGCAACAAGAAATCGGGCGCCTTTGGGATCCGGTCGCAAAACACACGGCCAATCCGCTGGCAGGCATCTTCGGCCCAGATTCCGTCAGTTGGAAGGTCAATCGCGAATCTGCCTTGTTTCTCGGCGCGGGCCGGGCTGCGCTGCTGCAATTGGCGCATCCCTGGGTTGCAACCGCGCTTGATCAACATTCCAATCTGCTCAACGATCCTCTCGCCAGATTCCACAACACATTCCGCGTTGTCTTCACCATGATCTTCGGGACTCTCGATCAGGCGCTCGCAGCTTCCTGCCATCTTTATCATCTGCACACGCGAATCCAGGGTGAACTTCCCGAGAGCGTCGCCGCTTATGCGCGGGGCTCTCACTACGAGGCTAATGAAGTGAACGCGCTTCTCTGGGTGTACGCCACGTTGATAGAAAGCGCGCTGCTGGCATATGAAATCGTGCTCCCGCCGCTTTCATCTGGTGAGCGGGAGAGTTACTACGCTGAGAGCAAGACATTGGCCGCTCTTTTCGGCATTCCGCGGGAAGCCTTGCCCGCGGACTGGTCTTCATTTGAGGCCTGGATGCGCGCCATGCTTGCGTCCGATGCGCTGGGAGTCAATGCGCTCTCACGCGAAATGGCGCACAGCGTTTTGCGTGGCCGCGGATCGTGGGTCCCGATTCCCGGCTGGTATCGCGCACTCACGGCGGCTTTGATGCCCGAGCGGCTCCGGAGCGAATTCTCACTTGTCTATGGCGAGCGGGAAAAACGCGCGGCAGCGAGGGCACGAAGCTGGCTTCCGCGAATCTACCGGCGTGTTCCAGCGGCCCTACGATTCGTAGGGCCATACCAGGAAGCACAGAGCCGCCTGCTCGGCTGTCGCGTGAATGCAATTACCCGAGCCAGCAACCGGTTCTGGATGGGACAGCCACAAATGATGTTTGCCGTGCCTGAGCACGAATCAGAACAATGAAGGACGGGCAGAACCGCCGAGAAGCGAGTTGTTGACATTTGCAATTGTGTGCGGCCCCTCAGGGCCGCCCCACGCAAAAGCCAGAGAGAGAGCCGGGAGACCTCCCGCGCGCAGCGTAAGTCCCGCAGAGAAGCTGTGGGCGAGATGACTGAAAGCAATATCACCACGCGCGAGCGCCACCTTACCCTGATCGGCGGCGAAGGTGAGACCGACGGGTCCCCAGATGGAATGCTCAAAGCCTTCCCTCAGCAGCAAGGCGTTGGGCGCGCGGAAGCGATAGTCGTTGTAACTCGGGAGCCAGGGATTGCCGTTGATGTCCGAGCCGCCCAGCGTTGGTTGGAAGTAGAAAGGGACAATATTTCCTGCGGACGCAACGGACTCAATGATGAGTAGCCGCAATTCAAGCGAACCTTCGCGATTGCGTTGAATGGCGGCGCATTTGGTTGCGCCCAGTGAAGCGGCGCACTCGTCGGGGCCATTGAAAGTCTTCGCTCCGTACGATCCAGAATTGCGATAGAGCGGGATGGTGTGATCGAGATCCGCTGTGAAGCGGCGGAAGGAATAGTGCGAATCAGAAGGCGCTATGAATTCCTGAAACTGCGCAAGATAATCGAGTTGCAGATGGTCGTTGAGCAGCGTGGGTTCTATGCGAGCGCCTTCACCGAGTTGAGCAAATGCTGGTTGCGTAACGAGCCCTGGCGCGGTGGCTTCAGTGAAAATCTTCTCGATTGAAGGACTGGACTCATGGTGGTTTTCTTGCACACTGACAAAGCGCCCGTTGATTTCACCGAGCAGCGAAACATTCAGCGCGTGGAACACGGGCACAATCGCGTTAGCGCCGGCGATGGTTTGCGTCATGCCAAAGACAGAAGCGTTGGCCTGGTGCGAGGATGGGCCGAGGCCGTAGAAGAACAACTGATCGAGCGAGATGGACTGCGCATAGAGATTGAAAAGCGTATAGGGATGCACAGCGAGCTTCGCCTTGGGCGCCGTACCGGAGGACGTGGCAATTACGGTGATCTTTTCAATCGGCGTGTGAATGGCCTTGTAATAGAAGCCTGCGCGCCAGGAGCCGTTATCTGTGGCGATGGCGTCCGCGTCCCAGCTTGTTCTCCAAAGTTCATTGGGCGTGAAGTGGCCAACATAAGCGCCGCCTGCGCCGAATCCATTTTGCGGGGCGAGGCTGCCCACGGCGATATGCAGCGGATGATCGGTGAAGAGAAGCTCCGCGCATCCCGGGATAGCCTTGAGCGAGAAGTCCTCGCAGCTTTGCTTGAAGCGTGTGGCCTCGCCGCGGAAGTCGGCGTGGATTTCGCTCTCCTGTGCGCGCACAGTGCCCCCATAAAGAGCCAACAGCGCGATGATGATTGGCAGTCTTCGCAATTGTCCTCCTAACGACGCGGCTTCGGCTAACTACGCGGCTTTGGCCTGGATTTCTTTCGGCCTTGCGGATGAAGGATCCTGGTGACCGCGGCGATGTAGGCTGCCGCTTCCGCTTCAGTGTGGATGTCTTCGAGCTTGACGCCGACGCGCTTGGCCTTCGGCAGCCGCGCGCTCTCGGCGTGTTGAATGTGCAGCAACTGGGCCTTGATCAGGCTGGAGATGGGCCGATCTCTATTCATCGCGGACGCTGGAGGGAGCGGGATACGGATGGCTGTGTAATCGCCGGCGAGCAAGGGTGAGGTCAGCCCGATACCTCTGCGTCTGCGTTTGCTTGCAGGGTTGCTTCCAGCTTCATTCATGTGAATCGCCTCCTCCGCTCTAAGTGTTGAAGACCACGCTATCTGTCCGGATGGTGTCGAGTGAGAGCAGATCGAGAAACGTTTGCGCGCTCTGCTCGCGTGCGGTGCTTGCGGTGTAACTGCCTATGAAATGGCCGGTAACTGTGGCCGGAATCGACGCGTGCTCAAAAACCCTGTCGGTACCCACGACCGTGCCTTTGGGAATCCACGGCGAGATTAGAATGGCGGGCACGCGGACACCGAGACGGTCAAAGTTGAAAGTGTAATTCAGTTGAGTGTCGGCGGGTCCGGCGGAGTGGCCGTCCGGCGTGCAGGCGGGCGGCGGAACATGGTCGAAGATGCCGCCATGCTCGTCGTAAACCACCAGCAGCGCGGTACTCGCCCAGAGCGCGGGGTTTGACACGATGGCGTTGTAGACCGAGGCGATGTAAAGCTCGCCGGCTTGGATGTTGTGATCCGGATGCTGGTCGGAGGCAAGCTGCTCGCCGTCGTCATTATCGTGATCCGTATAATTCGGCTCGATGAAACTGTAGTCAGACAATGTGCCGGATTTGCAGTCGGCAAGGAATTGGTCGTACGTACCGAAAAGCTGTGGCTGGTGCTGCAGCAGGTTGACGACCTCCATCGTGGAGCTGGCCTGGTCAAAGTAATAGAGCTTTGATGTGTGACCGGCGTCCTGCAGCCGCTCGTAAATGCTCTTGCCCTGCGGATAGAAGACATTCATGCCTACCTGTCCGAATGAAGTACCATAGTGCGCAAAGGCGCGATTGCAGATGGTCGGCCCCGGAATGGAAGCGAACCAGCGATTGAAAACGGCGAAGTTAGTCGCCAGCGAAGTGAGCACCGGCAGCTTGTCCGCGCTGAAGTAGTACATGATCTTCTGCGAGTGAGCCACATCCTGCTGCTGCTGAAAATAATTCTGGATAAATCCCTGCATGGTGGCCACGCGGGTGGCGCTCTGGTCGCCGGCGAAAATCTGTTGGTCCACGGCCGGGAAATGGTGGTCGGGGTCAGGATCGAGCTGGCTTTGAAACTCGGCGAGCGGCTGTACGAAGACCTGGTTTCCCTGCGTGTCGGGATTAGACTGCGTGCCATCCACTCCATCAATCTGCGGGTTCACCGCCTTCAGCGATCCGAGCATGTGGTCGAAAGAGCGGTTCTCCATCATAAGCACGACTATGTGCTTCAAAGCGTCGAGGCCTGGGGACATAGGTCAGCACCTTTCGTCGGGACCGCCGGCACGCCTGCGAACCCGGCTTTCCCTGATTGTGTAAATCGATTGTGTGAGTTCTGCGTTTCTTTCGGGAACTCAGCCTGCGATTTGTGAATTCACCGCTTGTGAGCCGGGGAAAGCGGCTGGGGATTCGCGGGCCTTGCGGCTAACTATAAACGCTTAATGCAAGAAGGGAAAGATTTTTTTGGATCCGGCTCAGGCGGTCACGGACGTTACCTACCGACCAGGCCCTGGCAGATGCCCAGCCCGATGCGGCGGAAGCCCTCCCGCTCGCAGAACCCGTGCAAGGTAACCTCGTCGCCGTCTTCCAGAAATCTTCTTAGCTCGCCGGTGGGCAGCGATACCGGCTCCTTGCCGCGCCACGTCAGCTCCAGCAGGCAGCCGAGCGCGCTCTTGTCAGCGCCGGAGACGGTGCCCGTCGCCAGCAGGTCGCCGGGCCGGAGGTTGCACCCGTTGCTGGCGTGGTGCGTGAGCATCTGCGCCAACGTCCAATAGAGATCGCGGGCATTGCTGCGCCCCAGAACCATGGGGGGGATGCCTGACAGGCGCATTTGCGCCGAGGTGATGGACCCTTCCAGCCACAGGTCGAGGCCGCCGTGCGCCTGATCGCTGTCGCTGA
>Ga0224555_1000786_pt1 | contig 48607 bp, 44 predicted proteins | sample 714S23034metaG_FD_180687 | JGI IMG/M metagenome (GOLD analysis project Ga0224555, IMG submission 180687) | Peat soil microbial communities from Stordalen Mire, Sweden - 717 S2 30-34 | ecosystem: Environmental > Terrestrial > Soil > Wetlands > Peat | place: Sweden: Norrbotten County, Stordalen...
TCGAGCCGGTCCCAGATCTCAGCCCGTTCTGCTTCGGTGAACCGTCGTGGTCTTCTCATGGAACCTCCCGCGATCAGCGATCATCGCTACTCGCGCGAGGTGTTGCATCCACCGATGGAATCCAAGGCCGAATCCATACACTCGGCTGCTCAGCCCCGTGCGCTGGACGCCGAGGCGGAGCGGTGAGCTGCTCCGGGGAAGGTCGCGTTGGCGTTGGCGGGCGCCGCCCGCGGCGCGCATGTCACCCGGTTGCGGCCGGCATGCTTGGAGGTGTACATGGCTCGGTCGGCGCCCCCGAGCAGCTGGTCGAGGTCGGTGCCATCCTCTGGGTAGGCCGCGATGCCGATCGATACGGTCAGCTGCCCCAGCGGGCAGTCCGCGGGCAGCGCGACCTGGCGCACCGCGGTCCGCAGTGCCTCGGCGATGGTCACGGCTTCGGCGGCGCTACAGCGACGCAGCAGGACGACAAACTCCTCGCCGCCGTATCGCACCACCGCGTCCTCGGTTCGCACCGACCCGCGCAAGCGCGTGGCCACACGCTGGAGGACCAGGTCGCCGGCCGCATGCCCGCTGCTGTCGTTCACCGTCTTGAAGTGATCGATGTCGAGCAGCAGCAGGGCGAGGTTGGTGTGATCGCGCGCACTGGAGGCAAGGTCACGCTCTCCCGCGTCACGGAGCCAGCGGTTGTTGTAGAGACCGGTGAGCGGATCCGTCACCGCCGCCTCGCGCAGCTCGGCATAGAGTTGGGCGTTGTGCCAGGCGGCTGCCGCGATGTGGGCAAAGAGCGAAGCCGCCTTGAGCTCGTCGTCACTGAAGCGGCCCACACCCATGCGGTAGCAGTTGATGATGCCGAGCTTGCGCTCGCCGGCGACGAGGGGAACGAGCAGCAGCGACTCCTGCACCACCGCTGTCCCCGGGACCTGCCGGGCTCGGGGATGCGCCCAGGTATCGGCGACGTTCTCGGGCGTCCCCCGGGCGAAGGCCCAGCCGGTGATCCCGGTGTCGAGCCCGAAGCTGTCGGCGAGAAGGGCGTCGCGGTCCGGCCCGGTGGCGAGAACCGGGACCATACGCTGGGTCTCGTCGTTGACGATGCAGATCGCCATCTCGGCAACCGGCACGACCCGTTGCATCTGCGCAGCGATGACACTGAGGATGCCCATCGGGTCGTGCTCGTTCTGCAGCGCCAGGGCAGCGTCGCTGAGGGCACGGGGCAGATCCGGCGTCTTCGTGGCCTCGAGCGCTTCGCCGGGGGCCTCGGGCAGAGACACGGTGGGGGCAGGAGGGGTGCGGAGACGCCACACACGGTGCCGAGTGAACCAGTTCGGGTCGATGACGGTGTTGTCGGAGAGCCCCTCGAGCGGGTGGGTGAGCACGGGTCGCCCCAGCATCCACCCCTGGCCATACTGAACGCCGACTGACAGCAGGGTGTCCAGCTCGCGCTGAGTCTCCACCCCCTCCGCGACGAGGCGCGCTCCGATGTGGCCGCTGAAGGAGAGCAGCGAGACCAGCAGTCCACGGCGGGCGCGGTGGGAGTCGATCCCATGGATGAGGGCACGGTCGACCTTCATGAATTCCGGTCGAAGCTCGGCGATGACCTGCATGCTGGCATGACCGGCGCCGGCGTCGTCGACGGCGATGCGGTAGCCGGCCGAGCGCAGCTGCGCCGCGATGCGCTGCAAGCGTGAGAGGTTCGGTACCGGATCGCGCTCGCTGAACTCGAGCACGATGGACGTCGGATCCAGGCCGGCATGGCGAACGGCGTCCTCCAGAGCCGCCAGCCCCTGCCGCTCGTTGAGGAGCGTTCCGATCAGGACGTTGATGAACAGGTCGACGGGGCCAAGGGTCGGCATCTGGCCCAGCGCGGCGCGCAGACAGGCAAGGTCGACGGCCTTCTCCATGTGCAGCGCTGAGGCGGCGGCGAACAACTCGTCCGGTGTGGAGAAGTGGGCACGGGGCGAAAAGCGCGTCAGCGCTTCGTAGCCGACGATCGATCGGTCGAGAAGGCGGACGATGGGCTGTAGCGCGGTTGCGATCCGTCCGTCGTTGATGAGCTCAGTGAGCTCGGAGCGGAGTTGGGGGCTGGCCCGCCTGGTTGTACCTTGAGAAAACCGCCGGGCGCCGGACCTGCTCTCGGCCTCCCAGGCACCCGCCAGCATGGCCGCTACCGCCTCGAGGGTGGGCACCAGCCCCTGGAGGGACTCCGCGCCCCAGGCGTGGATGACGGCGACCACCCGGTCGTGAACCATGACCGGAACGCCCACGACATGGATTGGCGCGGCGAACGCGGGGACCACGCCTGCCGGCTCGTGGTCGACAGCGAGGCTGTTCAGGGTCTGGAGCCCTTGTACGGAGCCCACGAAGGGTCGGCGCAGTCGCACCGGACCGCTCAACCACGGGACGCGATCAATCGGGATCCGGATCCCCATGAGGCGAGCGCTCGCGGGGAGCAGGCGCTGCGTGCCGGTGCCACGTGGTGCGCGGGCCGCGGCCATGATCGCCTCGTCAGCCTCCACGGTGCTCACCGAGACGGCGACACCCAGGCGAATGAGAGTCCGCACGACCTCCCCGACCGCCTTCTGCGGGCTGGTGACGCCAGGCAGGCAGTGCCCGAGGTGCGTGAGGACGGCCAGTTGCTGGCGGGCTGCTGGTACGCCCATCGGTGAGAGCGTGGTACCGCACGGGAGCGACAGCCATCGCAGGCGCGTCACATCCTCGTGAAGGAACTTCGCAGCTGGCCGCATTCGGCGCCCGGGTGACCTCCGACGGCCGCCCGAGTGGGCACCCACCCCTCCGGCGAGCTCGCAACCGGCAGCTCCGGCCCAGGGTGGTGCCCCCTGCAGGCTCGAACCTGCCACCGACCGCTTGGAAGGCGGCTGTTCCATTGATTAGGCGATCGCATAGTACCTCGCGAATTCAGACGCACCATCTACCCGGCCAACATGCTGCAAGGGACGGGCCGCCTTCCACGTCAGGAAATGGTTGGGATAGAAAGGTTTCCGAGCTCTACTCGTGCGCGTTCGGGCTTGGGCAACGGCTACGGATGCTCTGCAGCCGCTCCCTTCTGATAAACTGTCAGACAGTTTCAGGAGGTGGGATTGCCCGTCACGATCACGGAGTCAGCCCGGCCCATGGAATCCGAGAGGACCAGATTCTCTACGTCATCGACCACTGCGGCTTGGTCTTCGATCAGCCGGCGCCCGAGGACGCTCCCGGGGAGAGCCGCCTCGTCTTCCTGGGCGATGGTGCGCACGATGTCCCCTTGGAGGTTGTCGCGGTCGAGAACGAATCTGGCGACCTGCGGGTCATCCACGCCATGCATCTCAGACCGAGCTATCAGCCTGAGTATGAGGAGGCCATCCCATGGCGAAAGCTGAGTTCGTCCTGAAGGAAGGCACCGTCCTCACGCCGGAGCTCGAGAAGCAGCTCGCCGACGAGGCCGAGGCGGGCTACGACCTCACTCGGGCTCGACGCATCGATCTTCGACCGGGACGTCCGTCGAAAGGTGAGCCAACAGGGGAGTCGCCGCGTGTGACAGTCCGCGTTCCGAAGGATGTCTACACACTAGCCCGCAGGCGAGCCGGGGCCGAGGGACGCAGTCTCTCCGCAGTCTTGCGAGAACTGATCGCTCACTATGCTGGTGGCGAGAGCGTCACCTCGTCTGATGTCCACTGATGGGAATCCGAGCTGCGTCGGCCTCAGGTGGGCCATTTGGATCTCCTTGGTGGGGTTGCCCCCACATCATTGTGGTGCGTCTTATCGGGTCAGGCCCAGTTGAGAAGCACACAGTAGTGCCGGATCTGCATGACCGCCGTCAGTGATCAAGGACGGAGCAGCACCATGCTAAGACCTTCGGGTCGTTGACGGCGAAGGACCAGTACGCCGCGAGCCAATGCCGGACGGGATCGAAGAGCTCGCCCAAGTTGTGCCCCCGCAGCCACCCGTTGGCTATCTGGATATCCCTTGGCGTAGCCGATGGCGTGATCGCGGGAACAGCCAGGTAGACGGCGGCTGCCACCGAACTGAAGCGGACGTCGCCGACCACGCAAGCCGGCCCGATATCGAGGACGGCGGTTATTCGCCGACCGTCGGTCATCATGTTCCCGGCGAAGGCGTCGAGGTGAGCGAAGCCGGGCTGGTCCGGCTCCGGAAGAGCGTCGGCCAGGGCAGCGGTGTCAATGGGCATCCCGGGCATACCCGCTGCCAGGCTCTTCTCGGCCTTGGCCTTCAGGTATGCCCGCCAGGTCGTCGTCCGCTGTGGAAGGGGGCCTACGAGGTCCCCGACGTAGTCCCGGGGATGCAGAGGAAGGCCGCCGAGCGAGAGGGCGGCCTCGAAGTGTGCCTCGATCAGCAGATCTCGGCGTCGGCCCTCCACCGTCTGCAGCTCTTCGAGCAGCGAACGGCCCGGAAGGCGGCGCTCGATCGCGTAGATCCGGCCATCGAGTTCCCCGACCTGCAGAATGGCCGGGAACTCATAGCGGGCCGCTCCGGTGGAAAGCTCGGTGATCAGTTCCCGATTGCGGCGCAGTTGGTCGGCATCGCCACCTGCGTGGAGAACCCGGACAACGCGCTCGTCGTCCAGGGCGTATACCCAGGCCTCACCGCCGTGGCCGAGTAGCGCCTCCGGACCTATGCCGAGGCGGGTCAGCACAGCCTCCAGTCCCGGGTCAGATGGGTACCGCATGGACTCCCAGTCTGATGGGTGACTCCGGCAGTCCGCGGGCGTGCGCAAGACAGCACGTGCTGACACCCGGAGCCTTTGCCCCGCCGACCCGGCCCGGCTGGCCTGACCCGGTCGGATGGACCACCGTACTGTGGGGGCAACCAGTGCGGTGTAACGCATGTAGCGGGTACGCTGTTATCGGGCCCGAGCTGCTCGTCTCGTCGCCAGCCAGTACCCCCTGCAGGACTCGAACCTGCGGCCTGCGCGCTTAGAAGGCGGCTGGCCCATTTATTAGGCGAGCGCATAGTACTTCATGAATTTGAAGCCAGCGTCTGCCTCGGGGAATGACCTGCAAGAGACGGGCCGCCTCAGCCGTCAGGACGCAGCTGGATAGGGCGGTTTCCGGGGCCTTCCGGACGCTCGCGGGCTTGCGCGCGGCGAGCGACTAGAGTTCAGACGCCGCGACAGCTGCGTGTATGCCGCAGGGGATGCCGCGCGGCCGTCGAACGCCACCGCGGGGGGTCGACCATCGCCGCCAAACCCGGCTGATCCAATCTAAGCTTCACCCGTCAGCTCTGGAGTCTGAGGTTTTGGAGGAAGGTGACACTGAGATGTCGAACTTTGCGAAGCGGAGCCTGGCGGCGCTGCTGGAAGGGGCACGGATCGTCGTTGCCCGTTTGGGATGATGGGGAGGTTCAAAGGATTGGGCGATGGTATGGCCAGCGCAACCCCGCCGCTCGCCTGCCGTGGGGACTGTGGGTCTGGTCGGAGGTGCGCGGTGCATCGGCGTCGCGGCAGCCGCAGGTCCCAACGGGGCCCCCCACTCATGCCCCAAGTCGCTTGCCTGGGACGCGCGGCGAATCTAAAATGCCTCTGCTTGCCCCCCTCTGCAGTTCTCCGGGGGACTTGACCCTGAACCGGCGCGGTCCATATGATGGTGGCATCCGGTCATTCTTAGCGGCTCCTGAGATTCCGCACGTTTCTCGTGCTCACGGTCGACCTGACCGGATGCTTGGCATAACCCTAGATCTGGCTGGCCTGGGCTCACCCCCCGCGTCATGCTCCACTTCAAGCGTCGAAGGAGGTTGCCGTGCCAAGCACCCTCAAGCGCTTGATCAATGCAGTCAACCATGCCCAGTTGCTCGACGAGTTCGAGGACGACATGGTTGCGGGTAGGCGGATCCTCCATGTCAGTGACTCGCTGCAGATGGGGGGCGCCGAGCGCGTGCTTATCGGACTCGCCGCTCGGCTCGTCGATCGGGGTGCCCGAGTGACGGTGGCGTGTTCGGTCGGCGGGTTGCTCGAGGTGGAGGCGCAGCGAACCGGTGTCGACGTCCGGGTGCTGGGGAACACTTTGGTCAAGCGGCGCCTCGACACCACCTTCGCCAGCGCGCTCGCCGGGCTGATCGTGAACGACCCTCCCGACTTGGTGCACACACACATGCACGCGAGCAGTGTCGCTGCCGCGCTCGCTCTAAAGCAGTCCCGTATCCCACTGATCGCACATGAACACAGCGAGGCAAGTTGGCGCGATTCTGAAGCGCGGTCCAGCGCCGCCGATGCCTATCGGCGCAGCGCCGCCGTGATCGCGGTATCGACGGCGATCCGACGCCGGCTTGTCGATGTCGACGGAGTTCCCTCCGGGAAGGTCTACGTGATCCGCAATGAGTTGCCCCGGCTACCGGGCCGTGCGGCCGCCATCGGCAGCCTAGCTCGACTGGAACGTCCGCTGGTCGGCGTCGTCGCCCGGCTGCAACCAGAGAAGGGCGTTGCGGTTTTCCTCCGAGCCGCGGCGCGGCTCACGCAGAGCCTGCCCGCTGTGGGCTTTGTCGTAATTGGCGATGGTCCGCAGCGTGGCATGTTGGAAAGGCTCGCTGCCGACCTCGGGGTGACAGTAACGTTCCTGGGATTCCGTCCGGACGGCCCCGCCTTGATCGGCGAACTGGACCTACTGGTCATCCCGTCTTTCAGCGAGGGCACTCCGCTCGTCCTGCTCGAGGGGGCGGCCGCTGGCGTTCCGGTAGTCGCCAGCACTGTCGGCGGTATCCCTGAGCAGGTCAGTGACGGGATCGAGGGCCTGTTGGTGCCGCCCGGCGACGACAGGGCGTTGGCGAATGCCTGCCGACGTATCTTGGCTGACCGGGCGTTCGGGGCCCGGCTTGCCGCCGCCGCCGGCCATCGGCTACGCCAGGCCGATCCCGAGGCCGCGGTCAACGCCGTGGCGGCCCTCTATGCTCACGTGCTTCAGGCACAACCGGCGCCGGCGGAGACACTATGAGCACCTCCGTCGAGGAGAGCTCAGCAGCCAGCGACCCTGATCGGCTCGTCATCCGCGCGGCGCGGGCAGACGATATCGATCGGGTGCTGGATCTGCTGACGCACTATGACCAGCCGCGGGCGACCTTTGAGCCTTGGTATGAGCACGACCCGGCCTATCAACCGGAGCAGTCGTGGCTGGCGGAGGTGAACGGCCAGCTGGTGGCGCACCTGCGGATTTACCCACGCCGACTGCGTCTCGGGGGTGGCGGCAGCATGAGGGTTGCCGGCATTGGCAACGTCATCACGGCCCGGGAGGCTCGGAGACAAGGACACGCGGACCGGCTGCTGCGGGCAGCGGTGAATGCAGCGACCGGCGCCGGGTACGCGTATTCGCTGCTGTGGACGCACCTGCCGCAGCTGTACTCGAGGCATGGATACGGCGAGGCGCCCGGGGAGATCCTGCACGCGGTCACCGGGGTGCCCTCCGCCGGCGCATGCGTCCGACCAGCCGACGACGCCGACCTTCCGCTTATAGCAGGGCTGCAGAACCAGTTTGACGCCAATCGCTCCGGTCCCGCGGTGCGCGACATCGCCTTCTGGCGCGGCTCCCGCAACTGGCTCGGCGACGACGTGCTGGTCAGCGACCGGTCCGGCGCCGTCGCCGGTTATGTCCGACGCCGCGTCGAGCGGGATCACGTAAACGTGCTCGAGCTCGGTGTTGCCACCGATGACCTGCATCTCGGCCGTGTCCTGCTCGCCGCGGCTGCCGAACCCCGACAGGGTCGGCTTCGCGCCACTCTGCCGCCCTCGCTTCGGCGGGTGCTCGACCCGTGGCAGCCAGCAGTCCGGGATTCGCCGGGTCTGATGGGCCGCCCGTTGTCGATACCGGCACTTGCTAGCGCGCTCAGTTCAAATTGGTCGTCCCACCTACGTGTGGCCCAGGATACCCAAGATGTGATCGTGCCAATTGCCCTGCCCAGCGCCCTCGCTGGCTTGCGCGTCAGCACGGAGGGCGTGGTGCAGGCCATGCCCGGGCCTGCTGCTGCTGCGCCACTGGACCCCGGTGAGCTGACCGCACTCGTGTTGCGAGGCTGCGATGCCCGCACCGTCCTCCTTCTCGGCGATCGTGCCGACTTCGATGACCTGTCCGCTATCGCACCCGCCCAGGACTTCGTGCTCTGGCCGACTGACGCATTCTGAAGTACGGCGGCTGGCAGGTCAGCCGGCAGGCGAACGCCGCCGAACGTGAAGCGACCGCGGGTCGCGAGCACAGACCGTCTCGCCCTCGATGAAGCTCAGCATCTCCCGACCTTGATCCGCTGCTCGCAAGGCTGGTGGCGAGAGAACAAGACCGATGTCGTCAGGTATCGGAGCAACGCGTGGATTCCTCGCCTCTCCATGCCAGGCGACCGACGCACCGTGTTCGCAACTCGGACCACCTGGCGAACGTTGCCACCCGGCAGTGACTGATCGATACAAACACCCCTCATCGTGTCCGGATCCCTCGCGGCAGTTGGGATATCGTCCGCACTCGGAATCCCAGCGGGCACTTCCGCGACGTCCAGGCCTTCACATCGATTGGGTGGGCTGATTCGACCCGGCTCCCGGGGCCCTGAAAGACTGGCAACGGTGGGACCGGCGCGGCCGAGCATGGGGAGTGGAGGGCGCGGTCGTCAAGCGTTGAAGTCGCTGCGGTTTGCCCCTGGTAGCAGCCTCCCAGTGCTCAACGGCGTTGTCGTAGAACACGTTGCGGCGCAGAGTGATACGGTCGGCGGTGCCTGATTCTGGAGTGTGACGAGCCAGGGTGGCAGCAGTCTCAAAGTTTGCGAGCTGAGGGTAGATGAACTGTTCGAGGTATCGCCCGGGATCGCAGGGCCAGAAGACATCCGACGCGTACATCAGCATGTCTGCCGGCAGCATGTCGAGCGCTTTGCGGACCGAGTCGATCTGCCAGTCGGCCGGGCAGCCGAACGACAGATCCGCCTTGAGTTGCCATCGGTCCTTCCCGTTCTCACCGGCGTGGAAGGTCTCCATGGCCAAAGTGGCAATGCATTCGTCCACCCACGGCCAGGACAGGTGAGCGAGGTGGCCATGAAAACCCGGAACCCGGTGAAGACCCTCATAGCTGGCAGGCCTGCAAAACCGACTCGACCGCTCGTCGAGGAAGATGCCGGAATGAAACGCGACGTACATCCCGAGATCAGCCAGAGTCGACCACAGCGGGAGCAGTCGCTCATCGTCGGGCGACCAGCGGTCGGGCACCATCTTGATGCCGCGAATTCCCAGCTCGTGGTAACACCGGCGACTCTCTTCTTCCATCAGGCTCACTGCTTGTTCTGCGTCGCCGCCGGCCAGCGCCGGGTTCGGATTGAGGACGGCGAAAGCGAGCAGACGCTCGGGTGACGCAGCACAGAAGTGGGCAATGTAGTCGTTGTGACGACGAATGTCATCCATGTGCTCGTCAGTAAGTCCGAGACTATGGACAGACAGCATCGGCGCGAAGCAAAACGCTTGTTCCACGCCGCACTCATCCATCGTGTGCACGACATCGTTGGCATCGCCGTCATCATCGGGGCCGGATGTATGCGTGTGCACGTCGATGATCGGTAGCCGGTCATAGAAGACCCCTAAACGTTCAGTGCGGGGCACGTTGATTCTCCTGACAGTAGGTTTGCTCTCGAGGGGTCGAGATCCAAGTCGGATTGTGCCACGAGTTGCGTCCCTCACCGTGGTGGGCATTGAGGGTGTATCGGCATAGATGTGGGTGGAGTTCGCAAAGTTGCCTGGTGCCGGGTAGGGTACGGGCCATGATCACCTGTCCCACCTGTCAGCGACCTCCCACCAAGCGCGATGGTCGCGACCACCGCGACGGCCAAAGCTATGCCTGCCGTCCCTGCCGCCGTGACTTCACCGCCGGCTCCTCCTCGATCTTCGCCGGCTACCGGTGGCCCGCCGAGGTCATCCTGGCCGCCGTCCGCTGGTACCTGAGCTACCCGCTCTCGATCCGGCAGGTGACCGAGCTCCTGGCGGAGCGCGGCATCGACGTCTCTCCCCGCACGGTGCTGACCTGGGCCCACAGCTTCGGACCGCAGCTCTGTTGGCGGCCGGGTGATGGGGTACCCAAGGGCAAGGGATTAGGTGCACCGGCGGCCAAGTGAGAGGGCCGTCCGGTGCCTTGTTGGCGATGGGGTCGGCGGCCACGTGATGGGTTCACCCTCGGCCAACTGATAGGACCACTCGCGGTCACCCAATAGGTCCACTTGCGGTCAACGAATAGGTCCCCCCTCCTCGAGCGCTCGCCGGGCTTCGCCCCGTTTCCTCTCGGTGATCTGGGTGTAGCCCGAGACCGAGGTCAGTCCGCTGTGGGCGAGGGTCTCGGCGGTGACGGCGCTGGGCGAAACTGATCAGACCAGTTGGGCAAAAGTGACCAGGGTCTGAGCCTCCTGGGGGGCAGTTGTCCTCCGGGTACCCCCTGCAGGACTCGAACCTGCCGCCTGCGCGCTTAAAAGGCGGCTGGTCCATTGATTAGGCGAGCGCATAGTACCTTGTGAATTGGGACGCAGCGTCTGCCTCGGCAAATGGCCTGCAAAGCACGGTCCGCCTCCAGCGTTAGGAGGGGCTGGGATAGAAAGGTTTCCGGGCCGTCCCCGTGTAGTTCTGCTAGCTGTATTTCCCAGGGAGGTTGTTGACGCGGGCGATGGGTGGGAGGCCGCCCAGAGCGGTGTGAGACCGATGGTGGTTGTACATGTGGAGCCGCCCCGGGAGCAAGTCCAGGCGTGCCTGGTTGTCTGAGTAGGGGCGGCAGTAGGCCCACTCCTCGAGGAGGATGCGGTTGAAGCGCTCCACCTTGCCATTGGTCTGCGGGTGGTAGGGGCGATCCGGACGTGCCGGGCGCCCATCTCAGCTAGGGCGTCCTGGAAGGCCCGGCTGACCACGTAGTTCTTGGCGTTGTCGGTCATGACCCGCCGGTCGGGGGCTTCGGCGTGGCCGGCTGGACCGATCGGCCAAGCCGGCCAGCCCCTCGTCACGGAATCGGCGCAGCCACTTGTACGCGGTGGCCCGCGAGATCCCCAGGGATTCAGCGGCGACGGCCGGAGCCCAGCCCTCCTCGACCACCCTGCGGACGATCAGAGCCCTGCGGTAAACGTTGAGACGCGGCATACCATGGGACACCAAGAGCCCTCCCGAGGTCCGGAACCGTTAGACAGTCCCAGACCGTCCGGGATGGCTCTCCCTTTGTCAACAAGGTCCGTGGGCGCGACAGCTAGCAGCATTTGGCCCGACCGCCGGACACCCCGGTGACACTCTGGCTTGGTCAGCCCGGGCGACCCCAGCATGTCAATTTCACCCCTGAGGCGCCTGAACTATTCGGCCAGGCGTCCGAAGACTCGTTCGGCCTTCGCGGCTGGAAAGGCGAGATCAGCACGGGGCACTGCACTTTTCGTGGCCCCCAACACCTCTGCCGGAGTGAGGTCGGCCTCTCCCACGGTCTCGGTGAGCCAGCGCAGGTCGATCTCAGTTAGCCGTTCGCAAGTGTTCGAAGCTGCCATGAGACGAGGATAGGTAGGCCGAGATCGCGGCGGTGATGGGAGAAGCGTACGCCCGGCATGCCCGGCGGCTCACCAACCCTTGATCGCTGACGTGGCTGCCTCACAGAACTAGAGACGGGACTCCTCCCTGCACTCACTTCGGTCAGTCGAGCTTCTCAGGGAAGACGTTGGGTTCAGCCACGCCTGGAGGAGTGGATGGCCTGTGCAGGAAGTGGTGCGACTTGGCCTTCCACCACTGGGCACGCTTCGGAGGCTTGTCAAAACCAGCCTGCTTCAGAGCCGGGCCGAGACGGGCCCTCATGAACTCGCCCTGGTCGTCGCGGGTCTCCCACACCTCGACGACGATCCAGCCATCCTCGGTGGGGCCTGCTGTGTGGCTGACTATGCCTGCGGGCCAGTCGCCCTCGCCGCTGGTGGGGTCAAGGCCGAGTATCTCGTTGACCTTCTCGTAGTCGGCCTCGCCAAGGCGCTCGAATTCCAGAATTAGCAACTCAGCCATGTCCAACCTCCATACCCAAGCCCAAGGATCACATCGAAGAGACTGCAACTCATGGTAGTCGCTTTGTGGAATGGCGGGGCAGGTGGGCCTGACCCGATACGACGGACCACAAAGAAGTGGGGGACATCCCCGGAGGGACATCCGGGCTCGGGACCAGCCAGTACCCGCTGCAGGACTCGAACCTGCGACCTGCGCGCTTAGAAGGCGGCCATTCCATTTGTTAGGCGAGCGCACAGTGTCTTGTGAGCTTGGAAGCAGAGTCTGCCTCTACAACGAGCCTGCAGAAGACGATCCGCCTCTAGCGTTAGGAGGTGGCTGGGATAGAAAGGTTCCCGGGCCCTTCAGGGAACTCCGGCTCGATCGCCGCGGGCTCGGCGACGTACTGGTCGAGATCGTCCTTCGACGCGCCTTCCATGGCCCCTGCACCTGAGGATACTTGGAGTCCGACAGGCTCCTCACCGGCGAGGGCCCAACAGGAGGGAACCCATGGGCGAGAAGGAGATCGAGGTGCGGACGCCCGACGGGGAGATGACGACCTTCGTCGTTCACCCCGATGGCGAGGGACCGTTTCCGGTTGCGGTGCTGTACATGGACGGGATCGGCTACCGCGATCAGGTGAAGGAGAACGCGCGCCGGTTCGCTGCCGACGGCTACTACTGCGTCGCACCGGACCTCTTCTACCGCTCCGGCAAGGGGCTGACCTTCGACATGGGGAAGCTGGCCGCGGAGGGATTCGGGGGGCCGGCGGGCCAGCGGATGATGGCCGTGGTCCGAAGCGTGACGCCCGACGCGGTGCTCGCCGACACCGAAGCCGTCTTTGAAGCGGTCGATTCGGATCCGGTGGCGAGCCGGGGGGCCAAGGTGTGTGTCGGCTACTGCATGGGCGGGCGCCTGGCGCTCCACGCCGCCTCCGCGCTCGCCAGCCAGTTCGTCGCCGCGGCGGGCATCCACCCCGGCGCCCTGGTCACCGAGGCGCCCGATTCCCCCCACCACGACCTGGCCGGGGTGCGCGGCGAACTCTACTTCGCCTTCGCGGAGAACGACCGGTCGGCCACCCCGGAGGTCGTCGACCGCTTTCGTGACGAGCTGGAGCGGCAGGGCGTCCGGGGCGTGGTGGAGCGGTTGCCGGGCACCTCGCACGGATTTGCCATGGCAGACCTCCCCGTCTACGACCACGACGCGTGCGAGCGGCACTTCGACCGGACGCTCGACCTGTGGCGCCGCAGCCTCTCTGGCGAGCGTGCGCCACACTGAGCCTCCCGATCGGGGCGCCGTACGCTCGGTTGGACGACCTCCGCACCGGGGAGAGCATCGAGTTTCGGTCCTTGTCCACTCTGACCCTCCTGAAGCCGGGACCGGTCATCGTCCAGAATGCCCGTCGTCCCTGAGACGATTCGCCGAGACACGTGCACCTTCTGCGGAGGGAACGGGCGCCTGATTGGCGGCCGATCGGCTGCGCCTGAAGGGCAGCAAGGGAAACTGTTTGTCTGCGCCAACTGTGTCGAGGAGGCGGCCGCAATCTTGCTCAGTCGGGACGTTGCAGACCCCACTGCGAAGGGTGCGTCCGCCTTCTCTCAAGGTTTCGTCCGGTACGTGAACCGAGGGCGCACGGCTCCTTTCACACTCGATCCGATCGAGGGAGTGGAGCCCACATCTCCGCGCCGGAAAACGCTGGATGTCAAGCTTCTGGGACCGCATCACGAGGAGGCGGACCCGGGGGAACCTGGGACGGAGCGAAACCTGGCGGGTACGGCCCGCGTTGTCCCCTATGGGCACCGTGGCCATGGTGGTCGCCATCGCCGATCGGTGGAAGGGTCCCCGACGGGGAGCTCCTGATCACCGTGAACCACGCCGGCTGCCTTGCCGAGTCGCGCCCCACGAGGAAGGGAGAATGAGGTTGCATGGTCCACGGGAGGGGATCGACCCGGCGGAGCGGGCACTGGCCCACGTCGCCCGTGAGTCGGGGGAGGGTGGGGGTGCGAAGCGTCCGGAAGCGGTCGGGTCGGGAGCCGGGCTGGTCAGGCCGCATCGCCGTCGAGCCGGCCTGCAGGCCGGTTTGCGCGGGCGCGCGGGGCGCTGGTGGCGCAACCGATCCCCCCTGCGCCGCGGGCTCTGGTTGGGGGGGGGCGCGATCGTGGGCATCGTTGCCATCCTCGGGGGATTGGTCCTCTACGCGGCCCTGACCCTCCCCAATCTCGAGGCCATCGGAGCAGCGACCGGTACGATCCGGATCCTGGATCGCAACGGAAGGCTGCTGGGCGAGGTCGGCGACAACGGGGAGCAGCGCGCCAATGTCCCGCTCCAGCAGATCGCCCCGATCATGCAGGAGGCGATCGTTGCCGCCGAAGACCGGAACTTCTACTCCGAGGGGGCATTCGACCCCGCGCGGATCCTCAAGGCACTGGTGGTGGACGTCATCCTCCGCAGTCCCGCCCAGGGCGCGAGCACGATCACCGAGCAGGTCGCCAAGGAGGGGTTCTACGGCCAGGCCGCCGACAAGTCGGTGCTGCTCAAGGTGCGCGAGGCCCTGCTCGCTCAGGAGCTGGCCGGCAAGTACTCGAAGGCGCAGATCCTCGACATGTACCTGAACCTGACCTACTTCGGGGAGGACGCCTACGGCGTCCAGGAGGCGGCGGAGCGCTACTTCGGCAAACCCGCCTCCCAGCTCACCCTGGCTGAGGCGGCCATGCTCGCCGGCCTCCCCCAGGCACCGTCGTCGTATGACCCCTACGTCAACCCCGACGGTGCCTACAGCCGCATGGACTACGTGATCAACGCGCTGGTCGCGTCCGGCAAGATCAGCCCCGCTGCAGCTCGCGCGGTCGACCCCCTCAACCCCGACGGCAGCCCCAACCCGACCAGCCAGGCAGCGATCCAGGCCGATCTGGCGCATGGAACGGCGCCGCAGGTCGGTCCTGCCCCCCACTTCGTGCAGTACGTCGAGGATGAGCTGCCCCAAGTCCTCCAGGATGAGCCGGGCGCTTTCTACGGAAGCCTGACCGTGACGACCACCCTCGATCTGACCTACCAGGAGGACGCCGACAACGCAGTGGAGAAGGGGCTCCCGAGGATGGGAGGCGGGGCCAACAACGCGGCCCTGCTGATGATGGATCCGAGCAACGGCCAGGTGCTGGCGTGGGTCGGATCGGCGAACTACAACGACCCGGCGATCGATGGCCAGGACGACTTCGTCACCCTGGACGGGTTGCAGCCGGGCTCGTCCTTCAAGCCCTACGTCTACGAGACCGGCTTCCAGGACGGCACCATAACCCCGAACACGATCCTCCAGGACACCGCCGCGGAGTCCACTGCCCTCGGCGGGGTGCAGGACTGGGACCGGGAGTACGAGGGCGACGTCCCCGCGGCCACCGCGCTGCTCCACTCTCGCAACATCCCGACCGAGCAGGCCGCCCAGATGATCGGGATGGCGAAGATCATCGCCTTTGCGCATTCCGTGGGGGTGACCACACCGATCGCGAACGACCTGAGCTCAGCGATCGGGACCTCGGCGACGTCGGTGCTCGACCAGGCGGTCGGCTACTCCGCCTTCGCCAACGGCGGCCACACAGTGGCACCGCAGACGATCCTGAAGGTCATCGACGCAAGCGGCGACGTCCTCTGGAGTGCCCCCGCAACCGATCCCGATCAGCGTCAGGTGATGACCGCCTCCCAGGCGTGGGCGATCACCCATATCCTGCTTGGCTACCCGGACTACTGGGGGCTGGACTTCCGCTGGACCACGGCCGGGAAGTCGGGAACGACCGACAGCTACGTGGACGCGTGGTACATGGCGTATACCCCGAGCTGGGTGGTGGCCACCTGGGTCGGCGACACCGATGGGGCCCAGAACCGACAGGCCCCGATGGACAACATCTTCGGGACCACCGGGCCGGCGCGGTACATCGACGAGCCTTTCATCGACTCGCTGCCGCGGCCAGAGGCCTTCGAGCCGCCCGCAGGAACCCTTCCCGACTGCTCCAGCGGCGGATCATCGACCTGCCCCACTCCGACGCCCTCGCCCACGGCGAGCCCCAGCCCGACGGTCTCGTCCAGCACTGTGCCGACAGCCACGGCGTCCCCGACCCCGTCGCCGAGCTCGACGCCAACCCCGTCGCCGAGCTCGACGCCAACCCCGTCGCCGTCCGCCACCCCCAGCCCCACTCCGAGGCCCACGCCCACCCCGACAGGTGCCCCGACTTCGGTCGCGAGCTATGAAACCCGGGTGGGCGGGAGACCGGGGGCCTGATCGCTCTGCTGATCACGCAGAGACGCGACTTTGGACCGAGCACCAGGAGGGCCGACCCGCGCGGCGGGTCAGACGCCCGCCACCGCAATTCGCTCGATGCCGGTGAGCGTTGCCTCGGGCCACCTCTCCAGGTATAGGCGTCGAAGTTCGTCGTCCTTCACCAGCTCCACGTTCGTGAAGCCGGCATCGCGGAGCCGGCCGCCATCTCGCGGGGGCGGAAGAGGCTCCGGAAGGGCTCGCCGCGCACCGCCGCCTGGCTCATTGTCCACGCCAGGCCGGCCTGGGCCAGCTCCGGCAACTGATCCGGCGGGACTACGTAGGTGAGCACCAACTGGCTGGTTCGCGGCAGGGCAGCCACCCACCGGAGGACGCGATCGATGGCATCTCCGCCCAGGTACGGGATGACCCCGATCCAGGAGACGACCGCCGGCCTGGAGGCGTCGAGGCCACCCCCAATCAGCTCGCCGCCCACATCATTGGCCTCGAAGTCGACGGGCACGAAGCTGAGCTGCGCGGGAGGAGAGATGCCGAGCTCGGCGAGCCGGGCCCGCTTCCAGGATTGAGCGATCGGACGGTCCACCTCGAAGACGCGCAGCCGCCCGACGAGGTCGCTCCGCCGGTAGGCGAAGGTGTCCAGGCCAGCACCGAGGATCACGTACTGCGCGACCCCGCCCTGACTCGCCCGAGCCACCATATCCTCCACGAAGCGGGCTCGGATGGCGAAGGCGAGGCTGAGGTCCTCCAGCGCTTCGCGGGGCGTCTGCGCCGTGAGCTGCGCCATCAGTGCGGCGCCTCCGTCACCCGACAGGTCGAGGGCCACGCGGTCGTCGATCAGTCGCTCGCGGTCGGTGGAGAGATGGAGCGCGCGAGCCACGGCGGCGAACGCCGCGGTGTGACCGGGTACCTGGGTTTCGCCCACGCTTCGTCCTCCTCTACTTCCGACGCGCGCGCCGTCCAGGGCAGCCCCGCCGACTGGGCCCGCACATTGTCACCCGCGCCATGATGGGCTGCTTCTCCGAAAGCCAAACCTGCTGAGCTTCCACGCCGCGGCGAAGACGGCGGGTGCCCAGGTAGCCGAGGGAGCCGTGGGGTCGATGGCGGTTGTAGACGTCGGCCCAGTCGTCGAAGAGGATCCGGGCCTCCAAGACGCCGTCGAAGGCCTCGCGGGCGAAGAGTTCGTCGCGTAGCCTGCCGTTGAAGGTTCCAACGTGTCCATGACCGCCGCGAACCCGCCCGACACCCGCGCAACCGTCGGGGTAACCACACGCCTCAAGTGTCATTCCGCAACACTGGGCCTGACCTGATACGACGGACCACCATGAAGTGGGGGACATCCCCGGAAGGACATCCGGGCTAGAGACCAGCCAGTACCCCCTGCAGGACTCGAACCTGCGACCTGCGCGCTTAGAAGGCGGCTGGCTTATTGATTAGGCGACCGCTTAGTAGCTCGCGAATTCAGATGCAGCATCTGCCTCGTCAATTAAGCTGCAAAGGAGGGGGCGCCTTCCACGTCAGGAAATGGTTGGGATAGAAAGGTTTCCGGGCCGTCCCCCTGCAGAGGCGAAACCGCCGGGGCGGGCTCGGCGCAAAGCCAAAGCCCACCCGACCAACTCGGCCCTAGTGCGCTGTCTCATGAGAACGTTGACGGTGTATAGGGTGAGGAGACTGGACGAGCGAAGCGCTCAGGACGCACAGCTCACAGCCCGCCGAGCAGGCCACGCAGCGCGTCCCTGTAGGCCTCGAGTGCCGCGCGGCCCCACCCGGTGAGGCCGACCGAGGTGCGTGAGGCCGTCCCGTTGCCCGTCTTCGTGGTGGTCAGGTAGCCGGCGGCCTCGAGCTTTCGCAGGTGGGTGATCAGGTTGCCGGGGGTCAGCTCGAGCATGTCCTGCAGGCGGGTGAACGAGAGCGCGTCGCCCTCCGGCAGCGCGGCAAGTGTCGCGACGATCCGTAGGCGGGCTGGCGCGTGGATCAGCGGGTCCAGCGCTTCCGCGGTCATACGCGGACGGCGGCGCGGTCCCGCCAGACGGTGCCAGCGGCGTAGCCGACCACCCCGGCGAACAGGGCGATCCCGGCGACCAGCCACGCGTTGATCGGCCCTACGAACAAGGCGACCACACCGCCGGCGACGACCGCGAGCGCGGCGCCGAACTGTGGCCAGTCGACCTTGTTGGCGGCCATCCCCGCGACGGTCGTCCCGACGATGATCAGTGGCCCTGCGGCCGGGATCACCCCATAGACGATCGCATTGCTCGCGCCGTAGTACTTGAGCGCGCCCTGAATCACGGGGCTCCCGCCGATCGACACCAGGAGTGCAATGCCCTCGGCGGCGCCGAGAGCTACGGAGGGACCGCTGACGCCGGCCCTGGCACGCTGGTAGACCTTCACGCCCACGGCGCTCCCGACGGCGACCGTCGCGTACACCAGGGTGATCACGCCGAGGTTCGGTCCGCTGTAGGGGTGCTGCCCGAGCACCGAGAGCCAGAGGGCGAGGTAGGCGGCCAGGATCACCAATCCCATCACAGCCGTCACCAGCGGCGGGGTCAGAGAGAATTGACGCCGCGCCTCACGGCTGGTCTGCTCCAGCAGCCGCGCTGCCTCACGCGGGTCGAGCGCACCGCCGTCGTCGTCGGTCGCGGCCTCCTCCGGATCACGGGTGTCGTTCATACCTGCGGCTGGCTGGATGCGGAGCGGGCGATGGCCAGATCCCAGCAGCCCCACGCGATATTCAGCGCCGCGACAACCAGGAAGAAGGCTGCCCATCCGTAGCCGCCGTACGCGAGGCAAATGAAGCCCGCGGCGGCCGCGACACTGCCAGCGGCAATCTTCCTGACGCCAAGGAAGCGGAGGCGGCGGTACTCCCATGGGTGGATCAGGCGTTGCAGGCCGGGGCGCGGGGGAGTTAGCCACCACCCGCGCAGGCGTTTCCAAGCGGTGTTGTCGTCTGGTGCGTTCATCGGGATGCTGCCTCCATTGACTTTGCATAACAAAGCTACCGCCCTTTGCCGCACAAAGTCAAGCTCTCCGCGTCCCGCATCCGCCCAGTAACCGGCGCTCCTGCTGTGCCCCGGGCAGGCGGCCGTGACCTTGGTTCTGCCCGCTGACAGTGCCCGTGGCGCCGCGTCTCGACCCTCGCGGCCAAGTACCCCCTGCAGGACTCGAACCTGCGACCTGCGCGCTTAGAAGGCGGCTGGTCTATTGATTAGGCGCGCACTTAGTACCTCGCGAATTCAGATGCACCATCTGCCTCGTCAAAGAAGCTGCGTGGTACGGGCCGCCTACCACGTCAGGAAATGGTTGGGATAGAGAGTGTGCCGGGCTGGTGGCCATCAGCCGCAGAGACCTGGCTCCCACCCGGGCTCAACACAACTCGCGAGCACGACATCCGCGGTGGACCAGCTTACGGGGGCCGGACACTGTCACTGTCACTGGAGCAAGTCCTCCGCAGCTTTCAGTCACCTCACACGCTGACCTCGGGCAGAGCTGAGGAGGATCGTTCGATGGGGTCGCTTACTATCTGGCCGTGATGTCAGGTTGCCCTTCCGAGCTTTGTTTGGGGTGGTAGGGTCGTTGGTGGTGAAGACGAGCAGCGGGTACAGAACGGCGCTGGGGCTTAGATTTGCCTAACGACGCTGCGCCCTCCGCTGGGGAGCAGCAGCTGTCCGGTGGCACGTCCCCAGCTTTGGTGGTCAGCCACCTGACGAAGCGTTTCGGCGACCGCAGCGCGCTCGAGGATGTCTCCTTCGAGGTCGCCCACGGCGAGGTGTTCGGGTTCCTGGGGCCCAATGGGGCCGGGAAGACGACGACGGTGAGGACCCTGGGGACCCTCATCGCTCCGACCTCCGGGTCCGCGGTGGTTGCGGGAATACCCCTCTCGGCGGCCACTGGTACCGAGATCCGGCAGCTCATCTCCATCATGCCGGAGAACCCCGGCCTGTACCTCCGGCTCACCGTCCAGGAGAACCTGGAGCTCTTCGCCGGCCTTTACAGCCTGCCGTCGCCCCGCGCACGGATCGCCGCCGCCCTCGAAACCGTCAATCTGGCGCCGCGAGCGCGTGACCTGTGCGGCCGGCTCTCGAAGGGCCTTCGGCAGCGGGTGGGTCTGGCGCGCGCCCTGTTGAGCGATCCGGTGGTCATGTTCCTGGACGAGCCAACGTCGGGCTTGGACCCCGTCGCGTCACGGGAAGTGCATGACCTGATCGCCGGCCTGCGCGAGCGCGGAGTCACCGTCTTCCTCACCACCCATCGTTTGGAGGAGGCGGAGCGTCTCTGCGATCGCGTTGCCATTCTCAACACGCGGCTTCTCGCCGTCGGGCGGCCGGAGCAGCTCAGGGGGCAGTTGTTCCGCAGCTCACTGGTGGTGGAGACGGCCGCGCGTCTGGCCGCCCCGGAGGCCGTCTTCACTCCGGATGTGGGAGTGGAAAAGTGGACCCCCGAGGGTGACGCCGCCTACATGCTCACTGTTGCTGATCCGAGGATGGCCGCGCCGAGGGTGACCCGCGCGCTCGTGGCCGCCGGGGCCGATGTGGTGTCGATCGCCGTCGCGCACCACTCGCTGGAGGACGTCTATCTCCAGCTGGTCGAGGCGGACCCGGAGGCGGGGCGATGATGGGGCTCGACGTGGGACGGCTGGTCGCCGTGGCGCGAAAGGAGGCGCGTGAGTACCGCCGCACGCCGTTCATCATCGGCGCAATGGCGGTGCTTCCGCTCATCTTCATGATCAACCCGGTGATCACGATCTTCGCCATCGGTGCCACCGTCAAGGCCGCGACGGTCAGCAGGGCGGTGGGCGCCACCTTCCTTGTCCTCCTGGTGGTGCCGGCGGTCATCCCCGCCAGCATCGCCGCCTACTCGGTGGTGGGGGAGCGGGACCAGGGCACCCTGGAGCCGCTCCTGACCACGCCGGTGCGACGAGGGGAGATCCTCATCGGCAAGGCGCTGGTTGCCGTCGTGCCCTCGGTCGGGATCGCCTACATCCTGTTCGCCCTGGCGGTGATCCTGGCCCACTTCTTCGCCGCCAACCCCACGGTGGCCGGGACTCTGACCGAAGGCTCGCACATCCTCGCCCAGGCGCTGTTTGCGCCGCTGCTCGCCGTCTGGTCGATCGGGGTGGGCACTGCGATCTCGGCGCGATCCAGCGACGTGCGGGTCGCACAGCAGCTGGGGACGCTGGCCAGCCTGCCGCCCCTCGGGGTGACTGCCCTGGTGTCGTTCCAGATCGTGCCCCTGGGCGTGTGGACGGCGGTGGGGTTCGGGCTCGGGTTGCTGGTCATCGACATCGTCATGTGGCGGGGGGTCATGGCCACCTTCGACCGGGAGCGGCTGATCACCGGCTCCCGTGCCGTGAAGACGACGGGCGTGGGCCCCGGCGACAGCGTCGGGCGGGGTCAGGTGCGGCGGATACAAGCATAGGAGGCTCGAGAATGGGCGAAGCGACAATCCGTCTCTCACGGGCAGGAAGCCTCAGCCCCCTGCTGGGGATGGAGACCTGGAACATCTCCATCGATGGCAGGGTGGTGGGCGCCATCGCCGCGGGAGAGACCGTCGAGGTGTCGGTCACCCCGGGCCGGCACTCGTTGCTTCTGCGGGGCCGGGGCCGGAACCGAAGCCCGCTCCGCACCGTCGAGGTCGCTGAGGACGAGGTCGTGAGCTACCGGTGCCACGGTCCCCGGTACGGCCCGCCGAATATCGTGGCGGCACTCATCAAGCCAGATCTCTGGATCACGCTCAAGCGGGAGTAGCGATCGGAGGTCAGTTCAGCCGGAGCACTACCCCCCGCAGGACTCGAACCTGCGACCTGCGCGCTTAGAAGGCGGCTCTTCCATTGATTAGGCGAGCGCATAATACTTCGTGAGTTCGGACGCAGCGTCTGCCTCGTCAAAGAGCCTGCAGAAGACGGGCCGCCTCCCGCGTTAGGAAGTCTCTGGGACGTCTCTCCTTCTCGGCACCAGTGGAAGGAGGGTCACGGCGTCCCAGCGAGGGGAAGATCGATGCCGGCAAGGATGGTACGAGCGGCCCGTTGGACGCGCTGGCGGAGGCCTCGACCTGCTCGATGGCCTCGTCAGCGCCCCCGGCCCAGGCGGCGCAGTACGCGAACGAGTAGCTGTCGGAGGCGACACCCACGGCGTCGCAGCAGCCGCCTCGACGTCACCGCGGAAAGTCGCAGGCGGACCCCCTTGCGGGGTTGGAGCGGGGGCGTCGATGCGGCAGGCTGCATCGGCTCATCGGGCGTCCCTCGGTGGGATGCCTCGGGGGGGTGCGGCTGCCCCACGCGGCAGGGCCGGCCTGGCGCGATCCCCCGGCCTGAGCCGGTCTCCTCGGAGCGCAGCGACCGTTGAGCCGCAGGCTCAACCCTCCTGTCCCCAATGACCCTCCGTGGGGTCACCGCTGGTAGGGGCTTGCGCGTGCGCAGAAACGGCGACCGGCGCCCTCAGCCGCGCTCGGGAAGCTGGCGCACCCGACGACCGTCAAACACCTGCACGACCTGGAGCGTCTGCCCGTCGTCGCGGTAGTAGACCGCCAGCGGAGGGACGGGCCAGACCCAACGCGGGCGCGCCCCCGCCAACCGCACGCCGTAGTTGAAGCCGCGGGCGCCCATGGCCTCGATCTCCTCGACCGCGCGCATGGAGGCGGAGGGGAAGTATTCGGCGATCGCGGGGGCAGCTGCGGGGACGACGCCGGCCACCGTGCTGAGATGGCGCGGCAGTCTGTCGGCGACAAGCCCGCGTATCCTGTGGCACCCAGGAGGAAATGGCATGGTCGACGGTGACCACCGACGCCCGTTGTTGGCCTCGTACGAGAACGCCGCGGCGATCGTCTCGGCAATAGACCCCGGGCAGCTCGGCTGCCCGACGCCATGCCCCAAGTACGACGTGGCCGCACTGATAGACCACCTCGTCGAGGCGGGTTACCGGGCGGCCGCACTCGGCCGGGGGCAGGCACCCCCGCCGGGAGACGCGTCCCCTCACGTCGAGCTGTCTGACGCGCCCTCGCGGTTGCGTCAGGCCGCCACGGAGGCGGCAGCGGCGTGGGCCGGCGATCTCGCTCTGTCCGCGCGACTCACGATGCCGTGGGGCGAGGAGAACACCGGGACCGCGCTGGTGGATATGTACCTCGTGGAGCTGGCCACACACGCCTGGGACCTGGCCCAAGCGACGGGACAGCTTGAGCGGTTGGAACGCTCACTCGCGCTGCCGGCGCTCGACGGTGCTCGGGCCATGATCAAACCGGAGTACCGCAACATGGTGGAGCCAGGAGCCCCTTTCGGGCCAGAGGTGCCGCCGCCTCCCGACGCCGACGACTGGGAACGGCTCGCCGCCTTCATGGGACGGGAGCCACGGATACCGGCTAGGGGCCGTAGCTGAGAAGTAGCGCACCATCCGATGCGGCGAGCGGAGCCAGCAGTCGCAGAAGGTGGTCGCAGTGCAAAGTCGCTAGCGGCTGTGGCGCAGGGTGTGGCTGGGGCCGCGGCCGTCGTCGCGTCCGCGGGTGCGGCGCTGACGGTCGTAAGTGCGCCCCTGTTCCGCCTTTTCGCGCTGCTCCCGCGCTGTCGCTGCAGCGAGGTCGTGACGGTGGTGGTGGAGTGGATGGGATGTGGTCTCCGCCAATCGCGCCCGCTCCGCGGCCGCCAGGGCACCGCGGTCGACCGCGGCGTAAGATGCCCCGGCAATGAGGAGCCCTGTCAGCGTCCGCATCACCTACCTTGCACCACTTCCCGGAACCGAGGAGAGCGTGCCAGACTGCGACTTCGCCGTCCCCTTTCACTGAGCCGACCTTCGAGGAGCCATGCAGCACCAAGGCGTTCACTACGACACGGGGACGGTGTTCCGCGGCCCGGGATATGCGATCTCGACGCGCCGGTCGGCGCTCGACATGTCGGTGGTGCGCCGCGAGCTCGAGATCATCCGAGACGACCTGCGCGCCAACGCCGTGCGGATCGTGGGCAGTGACGTCGGACGGATGACGGCTGTCGCCGAGATCGCGCTCGGGTTCGGCATCGAGGTGTGGTTCTCCCCGGCCTTCTTCGAGTACTCGCTGGAGGAAACCGCGGACCGACTGGTCGCAGCGGCAAAGGCTGCGGCACGGCTGGAGACGGCCCATCCGGGGCGCGTGGTCTTCGTCGCCGGCTTCGAACTCACACTGTTTATGCAGGGGATCGTCGCCGGCAAGAGCGTGACCGAGCGCCTGAAACGCCTCAAGGCAGACTGGGCGCTGCTCAGCAATGGGAAGCTCAATGAGTATCTGGCCGCCCTGGCGTCCAGATTGCGCGCCGGGTTCGATGGCCCGCTCACCTACGCCTCGCTCACCTTCGAGCAGGTGGACTGGGGGCCCTTCGACTACGTGGGCGTCGACCACTACCGCGAGGCGCGGACCAAGGACCGCTACGTCGAGATGCTCAAACCATTCCTGGCAACGGGCAAGCCGGTGATCGTCACCGAGTTCGGGATGCGCACCTTCCATGGTGCCGAGAGCTCGGGCGCCCTGGGGTTCGGGGTCACCGACACCACCCGGCTGTGGCTCCACACGCGACCGGTGATCGGGCGTTTCGTCCGGCCACGCCTGAAGGGGACGTTCCAGCGTGACGAGGCCATGCAGGCCCGCGAGGTCGCCGAGACCCTCGACGAGCTCGAACGCTCAGGGGTGGCCGGTGCCCTGCTGTCGACCTTCGTGACACCCGAGGCCTACACCGACGACGATCCTCGCTACGACCTCGACATGGACTCCATGTCCCTCGTCAAGTCCTTGCCCGGCGGGCGTCACGGGACTGTCTACCCGGACATGCATTGGGAGCCCAAGCAGTCATTCTCGGCCGTCGCCGACTTCTACTCCCATCACCAAGAGCCGACGCGGCAGAGCCCTAACTGATTCACTGCTCGCGGCTCGAGCGGGCGACGGTTGGCGACACCCGCCACTCGGAGGCCACCTCGGTGACGGTCCTGCCATCCCTGATCACCGCCAGGATCGCCTGATACCGCTGCTCGGTCACGCTCAGTTCCCTCACGTGAGGGAGTGTCAAGCCTCAACCGAAGTAGCTGTCAGGCATCACCCGAAGGCCTGTCAAGGATCAGCCGGAGCCCTTTCGTCAAGGGTCAGACCGGATCCATACACACCGGCCAGTACCCCCTGCAGGACTCGAACCTGCGACCTGCGCGCTTAGAAGGCGGATGGCCTATTTATTAGGCGATCGCATAGTACCTCGCGAATTCAGATGCACCATCTGCCTCGTCAACCCAGGTGTAAGGCAGGGGCCGCCTCCCACGTTAGGAAGTGGTTGGGACGTCTCTCGGATAGAGCGCTCTTCTTCCAAGAAACGCGTCAAGCGAGCGAGAGCAACTCAGTTGGTAGAGCGCGACCCTCCAGAGCTGGATGTCGCGGGATCAAGCCCCATCTCCCGCTCCATCGCCCTTGCTTTCGAGTTGAGGTCAAGAGAAGTTCCGCAGTCGTCGCCACAGCTGTGGGAGCGGCGCTCTGAGGTTGCACAAGGTGACCGGGGCTCCCTGCTCGAGGTTGACGACGTGGTACGGCACCGTGAGGTGGGCAATGACCGTGGGGGACGTGCACATCGAAGCGACATCGGATGGTTCGTAGCCGACCATGAGGCCATGGGCCGCAGCCAGGTGCGTCGGGATCCAGAAGTAGTCGCTCAACTGTGGACTGAAGCTGTCCGGAAGGAGCTTCGAGTTGCCATAGATCTGGAGAGCTCCGGCGACGCCGTAGTCGGAGGAGACGATGACCGTCGTGTCACGCTCGGACGGGGGAAGCGCTTGATAGATCGCCGTCAACTGCTGGGTGATCGAGATCCACCCCACGGTGGACGCCAGGTCCGTATTGGCGGTGTCGAGGCCGGTCGCGTGGAGGCGGCTGGCGGGCGTGATGGGGAGGATGTCCCCGGCGAGTGCGACGGCGCCCAGGAGGCCGGCGGTGGCGACCGCGATGGCCAGCCCCGAGCGCAACCGGCGATGCTCGACGCGGGAGACGGCGATGAGCCCGGCGGCCATGGTGATCGGGATGGTGGGAGCCGGATAGTACGACTTGCCGACGAGGAGGTAGACAACGAGGGGGACGGCGCAGGCGATACCGATGGGACGGAGATCTCGCCGGCGGAAGAGGGAGATGAGGCCCGCGATCCACAGCGGGGTAAGCAAGAAGAGGATGACGAGGAAGAGGACCAGGAAGTCCAGGATGCCGCCTCCGGATTGGATGCTCCCCTGGTGGTTGAGGACGTAGGTGACGGTGGGGAAGCCGTTCGCGAACTGCCAGACGACGTTCGGCAGCCAGATGAGGAGCATCAGCGCCGCTCCGATCCACGGGTACCTCGTCCGGAGCTCGCTTCGGAGTGACGGGGTGAGGAGGGCCGCGAGGCCCAGGCCGACGATGAGCGCCAGGATGAGGAACTTGACCTCGAGGCCGATGCCGAGCGTGATGCCGAGGTAGATCCAGACACGGGGTCTGCGGTCGACGATGAGACAGAGGAACCAGTAGAGGGAGAGCATCCAGGTCAGCTGGTCGAAGATCACGGTCTGGAATAGCCAGGTGCCCAGGGTCACAGGCGCGGTGAGGCCGACGAGAAGGGCAAGAGCCTGCAGTCTCAGGGAGCCACCGAGTTTGCGCACGTAGGCGCCGGACAGGATGACGTTGATCGCGCCCACGACGGCGGGGAGGAGACGGAAATTCCACGGCGTGACCCCGAGAAGGCCGGTCTCGAGGCGGGCGAGGAGGGGGACGATGGGCGGGAAGTCGACGTAGCCGAACGCCGGGTGCCTGCCGCTCGCCAGGTAGTAGAGCTCGTCGATGTGGAATCCGAGAGTGCCGTTCGTTGCGAGGCGGAGGGCAAGGAGGAGAACCGCGGCGCCGCCGTACACCAGGAACGTGGCACTAGGGAGGTTCCGCCTCGTGGATCTGGGAAGTGGGCTGTCGGGCGACTGATTCACCCGAATGTCTCCGTGAAGGTCCGCCCGAGACGAGGAGAGCCTTGGACTGGCAGATGCGCGTTTCTCAAACGGTTACCCGGCGCACGGTTGTGAAGGCGCTGACGAGCAGTAGCACCGCGAGGGCGGCGAGCACACCGGTGAATCCGGCGGGGGTCAGGGTGGCGAAGAAGTCGTGGACGCCAGGCCAGGCTCGGGTCCCGACCACGATCACCTCCGCGATGAGCAGCACGGCCATCTGCGCCCCGATGAAAGTCAGAACGCCGAGGAGGCGCCAGCGCCGGTAGACGAGCCCGAACGACAGCCCGTAGACGAACGCCAGAGTCAGGACCACGAACGACGTCAGCCAGCTGAGGTACCACGGGCCGTCGAGGAGGTACGGCACCCGGAAGGCGTACAGGTTCACGCCCCAGCCGCCGGTGGCCCGCTCGATGGCCTGCAACCCGGCGAGGGACAGTCCGTCAATAGCGGCCAGGAGGGCGGCCAGGAGCACCGTTCCCAGGTGGTAGGAGCGGCGGCTGAGACCGAGAGCGAGCCCCAACGGCAGCTCCCGGGTGAGGCTGCGCACACCCATGATCACGAAGACGATGCAGACCACCGCACAGCCCGGTCGCGGCATGGGTGCTGCCCCCGGCGAAGAAAAGAGGATGATCCACTCGACAGCGAACACGCATGCCAACGCGATCCAGGGGAGGGTCGCCAGGTTGGCCGCCGGCCGGACCAGATGGTAGCGCGCAGCGTTGATCCAGGCGGTCATGAACTCGTCCTCCCCTTCAGGCCTTCCACGTCCCGTCCGGTGGCATGGACCATCACTTGCTGCAGCGACAGCGGCTCTAGGCTGAGGTGGAGCGCTCGAGCCCTGGCCCGGTTGCTGTCGTCGAACACTCCTGTGACCACCACCGATTCGTGCGAGCCGATCCGGCGACGGCCCCAGGTGAAGCGGCTGGCGACGAAGTCCTCCACGGCCATGACTGGCCCGCTGACGATCACGGCGCTACCGCGCACATCGTCGGCAGGGGCGTCGAGCACGACTCGCCCGTGGTCCATCATCACTACTCGCTCCAGCAGGTCGGCGACGTCGTCGATCAGATGCGTGGACAGCAGCACCGTCCTGGGATGCCCGGTGTAGTCGGCGAGGAGCAGGTCGTTGAAGTGTTGGCGTGCCAGCGCGTCTAGGCCGGCGTAGGGCTCGTCGAACAGCGTCACCTCCGCTCGCGCCGCCAGGCCGATCACGATCCCCAGGGCCGAGCGCATCCCCCGCGAAAGCTTGTCGATCCTGCGGTTCGATGGGACCTCGAACTCGCTGAGCAGGGTCTGGGCCAGCCCGCTGCTCCAGTTGGGAAGGAACCAGGACGCCGCCCGGAGGAGTTGGCGGACCGTGAAGTCGGGGAAGGCTTGGTCCTCGCGCACGAACACTATGCGGCGCAGGACCGCGTCCTTTTCGATCGGGCTGACGCCCAGGACCTGCACCTGGCCGGCGGTGGCGAACTCCTGGGCGGTGATGATGCGCATCAGGGTGGTCTTCCCGGCGCCGTTGGGCCCCAGGAGTCCGGTGATGGACGGGCCTTCGATGTCGATGCTGACGTCGTCGAGGGCGAGCTGGTCCCGATAGCGGCGGGTCAGGTGAGTGAGCGAGATCGCAGGCGTCATACCCTGATGCCTCCCTCGGCGTGGATGGAGTCTCGGATCAGCGCGACCAGCGCGTCAGTATCGATCCCGAGCCGGGTGGCCTCGGCGAGCATCGGCTCGACGAAGCGCTCAGCGAAGCGCTTGCGGCGGGCGTCGAGCAGGCGCTGGCGCGCCCCGGCCGCCACGAACATGCCGATTCCGCGGTGCTTCTCCAGCAGCCCGTCATCGATCAGCACGTTGATGCCCTTGGCCGCAGTTGCCGGATTGATCCGGTAGTAGGCGGCGAGCTCGTTGGTCGATGGCACTCGTTCACCCTCAGGAAGGGCGCCGTCGGCGATCTCCTCGGACAGGCGCTCGGCGATCTGGGAGAAGAGCGGCGCCCCCTCATCGAGCACGGACCGGTCCTCTCGCGGCGATGCCACGTCCTGTTAGCTGGTTCATTACTTGGGTAATGTACAAGATAGGTGTTCGGCTGTCGAGGTTGCGAGTTGTGTTAGGACCAAATGGGGTGATTGATCCCAGGTAAGCGCTACACGGTGGAGCAGGCGATCGCCAAACTTCGGGAGATCGAGAAGCTTCAGGGCCAGGGGATGTCCATCCCCGGGCGGCGAATGGGGTGGGGATCACCGACCAGACCTTCTACCGCTGGAGGCTCCGCCCCGGGGCGCTCAAGGAGGACGAGGTGCGGCCCCAATACGGCTTCCACCCGCGCAACTCCAAGACCATCGCCTCGAGCTCGCCCGACATCTGGTGCGGGCAGCTCGTCGGCCGGTGCGACCGGTCGCCCAGCTCGTCCAGCCCGCCGGCTTCGTACCAGCTTAGCTAGGTGTGCATCGTCTGCCGGCTCACCCGTCACTCGGAGGCCACCTCGGTGACCGTCCTGACATCCCTGATCACCGCCAGGATCGCCTGATACCGCTGCTCGGTCACGCTCAGTTCCCTCATGCGAGGGAGTGTCAAGTCTCAACCGAAGTAGCTGTCAGGCATCACCCGAAGGCCTTGCGCGTGGCCATGAGAAAGTCCCCGCTGGTGGCCAAGTGAGGTCCCCGCTGGTGGCCAACAAAAGTCCCCGCGCGTGGCCAAGGAAAGTCCCCGCCCCTCACTGAACCATCCACCCGTGGTGCCCCCCGGCCGGGGATGGTGGTGATGCCAACCATCACCGAGCCGACCGGAGGACTCCTCAATGAAATCAGTGAGGGAACGTATGGACATCCAGATCGCCTTCCGAGAGGTCGGCACCTACCGCGGCGCGGCGGAGATCTGCGGGACGACCCCGAAGACCGTGCGGCGGGTCGTCGAGGCCGCCCGACGCGCCGACCCGGCGCCGCCCAGGCAGCACAACTACGACTCGGTCGGCGAGCTCGTGGCCGAACGGGTCGAGCGTACGAAGGGCCGCATTTCGGCCAAGCGCGTGCTGCCCGTGGCTCGCGCCGCCGGCTACGGCGGCTCGGCGCGGAACTTCCGCCGCCTCGTCGCCGACGCCAAGGCCACCTGGCGGGAGGCGCACCACCGTGGCCGCCGACCCGGCGTGTGGGCGCCCGGTGAGGTGCTGCTGTTCGACTGGGGTGAGATCGGCCCGCTCTATGTCTTCTGCGCCGTGCTCGCATGGTCGCGCTGGCGCTTTGTCGCCTTCGCCGCCGACCTCGGGTCGGTCACGACGATGTCGTGCATCGCCGAGTGCCTCGAAGCCCTCGACGGCGTGCCGGCCAAGCTGCTGACCGACCGGATGGGCTGCTTGAAGGGCGGCACCGTGGCCGGTGTCGTCATCCCGACGGCCGACTACGTGCGCTTTTCCACCCACTACGGCTTCGAGCCCGACTTCTGCTTGGGCGACGACCCGGAGTCGAAGGGACTCGTCGAGAACCTCGTGGGCTACGTGAAGTCCGACCTCATGATCCCAGAGGAGCTGGTCGTCACCGATCTCGCCAGGGCCAATCACGAGGCTCGGCGCTGGATGGAGGAGGTGAACGGGGCGCTGCACTCCGAGATCTGTGCCGTGCCGGCTGAGCGCCTGGCGACCGAACGCGAGCTGCTCGGGCCGCTTCCCTCGCTCCGGGCACGGCTCGGGACCGTCGTGGTGAGGAAGGTGAACCGGTTGAGCTGTGTCCGCTTCGGCTCGGCGCGCTATTCGGTCCCGACCACCTTCATCGGCCGACAGGTCGAGCTGCGGGTCGTCGACGACGTCGTCACCATGTACTTCCTCGGCAAGCTCATCGCCACCCACCTGTTGGCCGCACCGGGCGAAGACTCGGTCCACGACGCCCACTACGGCGGCCCACGACCGGCGCCACGGCGAGCCGTCCGCCCGAAGACGGCTGCCGAGAAGGCCTTCTGCAGCCTCGGTCCGGTCGCCGAGACCTTCATCAAGCGAGCCGCCGCCGCCGGCATCACGAGCCTCAAGGGCGATCTCGAAGAGCTCTCCTGCCTCGAGGTCGCCCACGGTCGCGAGGCGCTCGTCGCCGCCCTCGAGCGTGCGGTCGCCTTCGGGCGCTTCCGGGCCCACGACGTGCGGGCCATCCTAGCCGCCGGGACCGGCGTAGCGACCCCCCGTGGGCCGGGCCAAGCCGTGATCGTCCCGCTCCCGAGCGTCGGACGGCGCCCGCTGAGCGACTACGCCATCGCGGAGGGCTCATGAGCACCGCCCCGCCGAAGCTCACAGCCGACCTCGAGGCCGGCCTGCGCCGGCTCCGCCTCGGGGCCATGCGCCGACTGAGCCCCGAACTGCTCGTGCAGGCGAAGACCCAGCGCTGGTCACCGGAGGAGTTCCTGCGCACCCTCGTCGAGGCCGAGATCACCTCCCGGGACGAGTCCAATGCCCGCGGGCGTCTCAAGCTGGCCGCCTTCCCCGTCGACAAGCGTCTCGACGAGTTCGACGTCAACGCCTCGTCGGTCAAGCGGGCAACCTTCGACTACCTGGCCGGCCTCGAGTGGATCCGGGCCAAGGAGAACCTCTGCCTCGTCGGGCCGGCCGGGACGGGCAAATCGCACCTGCTCGTCGCCCTCGGCCACGATGCGGTCGAGGCAGGCTTCCGGGTGCGCTACTTCACCGCCGCTGAGCTCGTCGAGACGCTCTATCGGGGCTATGCGGACAACTCGGTCGGCAAGATGATCGAGCAGCTGATGCGGGCCGACCTCGTCCTGATCGACGAGATCGGCTTCGCCCCGCTCGACGACACCGGCGCCCAGCTCTTCTTCCGGGTCGTGGCGGCCGCGTACGAACGACGATCCCTCGGCATCGCCTCGCACTGGCCCTTCGAGGAGTGGGGGCGCTTCCTCCCCGAGCACACGACCGCCGTCAGCCTGCTCGACCGGCTCCTGCACCACGCCACGATCGTTCTCACCGACGGAGAGTCGTTCCGGATGCGCGACGCTCGAGCGAGAGGAGGTGGGAGACCTACGAAATCGTGAACGCACCGCCGAGGGGCGGGGACTTTCCCGGCCACCAGCGGGGACTTCTACTTGGCCATTGACAGGCCTGTCAAGGATCGGCCGGAGCACTACCCCCTGCAGGACTCGAACCTGCGACCTGCGCGCTTAGAAGGCGGCTGTTCCATTTATTAGGCGCTCGCATAGTATCTCGTGAACTTGGGTGCAGCATCTGCCTCTCCAAAGAGCCTGCAAGAGGCGGGCCGCCTCCCGCGTTAGGAAGTCTCCCGGACGTATCTCCGATAGACCGGAGGGCTTGACTTTGCGCGGTAAAGAGAGGTAGCTTTGTGCTGCAAAGTCAACCAGGGAGCCCCAACCATGAACGACACCCCTGATCTGGAGCAGGCGGCGACCGCCGACAGCGGCGGTGCGCTCGACCCGCGTGAGGCAGCGCGGCTGCTGGAGCAGACCAGCCGTGAGGCGCGGCGTCAATTCTCGCTGACCCCGCCGCTGGTGACGGCTGTGATGGGCTTGGTGATCCTGGCCGCCTACGTCGCTCTCTGGCTCTCGGTGCTCGGGCAGCACCCCTACAGCGGACCGAACCTCGGCGTGATCGCCCTGGTGTACGTGACGGTCGCCGTCGGGAGCGCCGTGGGCGTCAAGGTCTACCAGCGTGCCAGGGCCGGTGTCAGCGGTTCCGCCGTCGCTCTCGGCGCCGCCGAGGGCGTTGCGCTCCTGGTGTCTATCGGGGGGAGCCCCGTGATTCAGGGCGCGCTCCATTACTACGGCGCGAGCAGTGCGCTCGTCTATGGGGTGATCCCGGCCGCAGGGCCACTGATCGTCGTCGGGACGACCCTCGTGGGGATGGCCGCCAGCAAGGCCGACTGGCCACAGTTCGGCGCCGCGCTTGCGGTCGTGGCCGGCGGTGGGGTCGCCTTGTTCATGGGGCCGATCAACGCGTGGCTGGTGGCCGGGATCGCTCTGTTCGTCGGGGTGGTCGGCTACGCCGCTGGCACCGTCTGGCGGGACCGCGCCGCCGTGCGCGCATGACGGCGGAGGTGCTCGACCCGCTCATCCACGAGCAGGCGCGCCTGCGGATCCTCGCGACACTGGCCGCGCTGCCCGAGGGCGTCGCGCTCTCGTTCACCCGCCTGCAGGACATGCTCGAGCTGACCCCCGGCAACCTGATCACCCACCTGCGAAAGCTAGAGGACGTCGGCTACCTGACCAGCAAGAAGACGGGCAACGGGACGGCCTCACGCACCTCGATCGGCCTCACCGTGCGGGGGCGGGCGGCACTCGACACCTACAAGGCGGCGGTGCGGCGACTGCTCGGCGGGCTCTGAGCTGTGAGTGCTGGGCGCTGCGCGCGTCCAGCCTCCTCACGGTATGCACGGTCAACGTTCTCATGAGACAGTGGACCAGGCGCCGTGCCGGAATTGAGACCCACCAGTACCCCCTGCAGGACTCGAACCTGCGACCTGCGCGCTTAGAAGGCGGCACGCCTATTGATTAGGCGAGCGCTTAGCACACAGCGAGTTTGGAGGCAGCGTCTGCCTCCCCAAAGGGCCTGCAAAGCACGGTCCGCCTCTAGCGTCAGGAGGTGGCTGGGATAAAGAGAATTCCAGGCCGTCCCGGACGCTTTCGGAACTGCGCCCAGCCCAGGGATAAAGGAGGACGACGATGGCCGACGAGCGAGCGCTCGCTATTGCCGGCGACCACGCCGGTATGTTTGCTCAGCCTAACAATCGTGTCCGCAATAGCGGGTCAAGCCGATCCAGCTCAGTCGGAGCCGAGGTTGGTCAGCGGCAAGCCGGCCTCCAAGTGGGCCAGACCCGCGTCGATCCGCGCTAGGAAGTCGGGAGCCCTACCTCCGGCGTCAAGCCAGGCGAAGAGCCCGACCCCGATGACCGCCGCAACCACGTTGCGCACGCCGAAATCATCCGGTGCTCGCCCCACCCGCTCGCCCAGCACTTGGGCGAAGGGCTCCACCGACGCGAGCAGCGCCTCGAGCATCCCTCTCCGGAGCTCAGGGATCGAAAGCATGAGATCGGAGCGCTCCTGCATTTGTGTCGCCATCGCGTCGGACGAAGAGCCGAGCACTGACGTCATGGCCGCTCGAACTGCGCCGATCAGGCTGAGCTCGGGGGGCTGGGCACGCAGTGCCTCGATGAGGATCGGGTCGAAGGCGTCGTAGAGGACCACGTCCTCCTTCGTCGGGAAGTAGCGGTAGAAGGTGCTGGGCGACACCTCCGCCGCCTCCGCGATGTCGTTCACGGAAGTCTCCGCGTAACCCTGCTCGCGAAAGAGGCGCAACGCCTCCGCTTGAAGCAGGCCACGGGTCTTGACCTGCTTGCGCTCCCGCAGGCCTAACCTCGATGGACCGTCACTTTGCTTTGCGTCCACGCTGCACCTCTTCGAACCGTTCATCTGTCAACAACTGTCTCACCCGCAGCTGGATCGGCGTCCTTCGCGGTCACGATCGCCGCCAGCCGGGGCCCCGCTCACCTCTCACTCTCGCTCGCGGCCACGCGGGTCGCGAGCGGTGCGGGCTCGCTCGTCGCTGCGACCCGCCTGTGGCTCGGGAGGAAGAGGAGGGCGAGCAGGACGGCCGCCACTGCCACGCCCGCGGTGAGCCGCACCGCGTCGTCGACGCCGGCGAGGAATGACGTCCGAACGGAGGCGAGCAGCGCCGACGACCCGAGCTTCTGCGCCACCGCGAGCCCGCTGAAGACGCTCACCTTCACCGTCGCAGCCAAGGTCGGCGGCAAGCTCGCGACCTGCACCTGGGCCTGGTATGTGGAGTTGAGGACGCTGCCCAGGATCGAGGCGCCGAACGCGGGGCCAAGCTTGATGACCGCCTGGAGGAGCGCGGAGGCAACGCCGCTGCGGTCAGCGGAGATCTCGACGAGTGCGGCCGAGGCGGCTGTTGCGAAGCCCAGGCCCGCTCCGGCGCCGACGACGACCGTCCAGGCGGCCATGAACCCATCGCCGCTGGTCGCTGTCATACCCATGCCGATGAAGCAGCCCGCGGCGGCCACCGCGAAGCCGATCGCCACGGTGAGCTTCGTGCCGAGCCGCCCCGCCACGCGGTCGGCGGACACCGTACCGACGATCAGGCCGGCCACCAACGGCAGCAGGCGGAAGCCGGAGCCCTGCGGGTTGACCCGGAGGATCGCCTGAAAATACTGGGGCAGCGCGAACATCACACCGAAGAGTGCGAAGACGCCGAATGCGGTGCAGATCGTGCCCCAGGTGAAGCTGCGCGAGCGGAAGAGCCGCAGATCCATAAGGGGCTGCCGTCCCGGCCGGGCGGACAGCCAGCGCTCCCAGAACACGAAGCCGGCGAGGACCACAAGGCCGACGACGGCGGGCACGATGGCGCTCGCGCTGCCCCAGCCGTTGCTGCCGGCCTCGACGACGCCGTACATGAGAGCCACCAAGCCGGCGCTCGAGAGCAGCACCCCGAGGAGGTCGATGCCGGGTCGCTCAGCCGACCGGGAGTTGGGCACGAGGACCAGCACCGCTACCAGGGCAAGCAGCGCCACCGGGACGTTCATCAGGAAGATCCAGCCCCACCAAAAGTTGGTCAGAAGCCACCCGCCGATGATCGGTCCGAGGGGCAGGCCCACGAAGTTGGCGGCGCCCCAGATGCCGACGGCTCGCGGCCGCTCCGCCTCGCTGAACAGTACGGTGAGAAGTGAGAGCACGGTGACGATGAGCGCCGCTCCGGCTAGCCCCAGTACCACGCGAGCGGCCAGGAACGCGTCGGGGGAGGGGGCATACGCGCAACCCAACGAACCGGCCGCGAAAAGGATCAGGGCGCCGACCAGCAGCCCCCTGCGCCCATACCTGTCACCGATCAGCCCGGCCGGCAGCATGCCCGCCACGAGTGCCAGGGTGTAGGCGGTGACGAACCACTGCAGCTGCGATTCCGAGGCCTTGAGCGCTCCAGCCAGCGTCGGCAGCGCGACCGTCAACACGGTGATGTCGAGGGTCACCGTCAGCACCGCGAGGACCATGGCGCCGAGCGCCCACCAGCGCCGCGTCACTGCTCCGGTCATGGCAGGGTCCTCCGTTTGAAAGTCGAACCGATCCCATGCATCTATCGAGTTGACCTAATCTATCAAGAGCATGATACTGTCATTTACTTGGTTATGTCAATAGCAGCTTTCTATCGGGGAGTTAGCGGTGATTGACCTGCGCCGGAAACGTCTCTATCCCAGCCATTTCCTGAAGTGGGAGGCGGCCGCTGCCTTGCAGCTTGCTTGAGATAGCGGTGCACCCCTGGTATATTAGTCGCTAATATATTAGTCGCTAACCTATCGAGAGATCGAGATGTACCCACGCCGGTGGTGGATGCTGGGCGTGACCTGCCTTGCGATGGTGATGGTCAACCTGGACCTGACGGTGGTCAACGTCGCCCTGCCGAAGATCTCCGTCGCGCTGCATGCCAGCACCGGCGACCTGCAGTGGATCGTGGACGCGTACTCCCTCGCCCTCGCAGGGGTGATGCTGCCCGCTGGACTGATCGGGGATCGCCTCGGCCGCAGGCGGGTCATGCTCGCCGGGCTGGCGCTGTTCCTGGGGGCGTCGCTGTGGTGCGCGCTGTCGCTTTCGGTGGGCGAGCTGATCGCCGCGCGGGCGCTGATGGGGGTCAGCGCGGCGATCGTGTTCCCCCTCTCGCTGGCTGTCGTCTCGGCCTCCTTCGGTGACACTGAGCGGCCCAAGGCCATCGGCATCCTTACCGCAGCGATCGCGATCGGTCTTCCCCTGGGGCCGGTTGTGGGAGGAGTGCTGCTCCAGCACTTCGCGTGGAGCTCGGTGTTCTGGATCAACGTACCGGTCGTGGGGATTGCGCTTGCGGCCGCTGCGGTGCTCCTGCCGGAGTCCCGCAACCCCGAGGCGCCGCCGCTGGATGCCGTGGGCGCGCTGCTGGCGACGGCAGCGATCACCTGCTTGGTATGGGGAATCATCGACGGCGCCGAGCGTGGCTGGACCGCCCCGGCCACCTGGGGGATGCTGGCCGCCTCCGTGCTCCTGATGGTCGCCTTCGCCCGCCGCGAGCATCGGGCCCGGCACCCACTCGTCGACTGGGCGCTCTTCCGCGACCGTCGGTTCACGTGGGGCACGGTGGCCAGCGTCGATGTCTCGGTCGCGCTCTACGCCATCCTGTTCATTCTTCCCCAGTACCTGCAGAGTGCGCTCGGCGACGACCCCCTCACCGCCGGGTTGCGCCTCCTTCCGCTGATGGCGGGCCTGCTCGTCGCCGGCGTTGGGGCCGGCCCGGTCACCCGAGCCGTGGGCAGGAAACTCGCCGTGGCGGCCGGGTTGGCGCTCCTGGCGGGCGGCCTGGCGGTGCTCAGCCAGGTGCATCTGAGCACGGGATACGTCGTGATGGCGGCCGGGTTGGCCCTGTGCGGGCTCGGGATCGGGGCCTCGATGACGGCCGCCATGGACGGGGTCATGGCCGCCGCCGGCGGCGACGAGGCCGGAGCCGGAGCCTCGGTGAACAGCACCCTGCGGCAGATCGGCGGAGCGCTCGCGGTCGCGGTCCTCGGCGGTGTCCTCTCCGCCAGCTACGCCGGAGCCCTCCGCCCGGCGCTGGCCGGGTTGCCCGCCGCCCAGGCCGCCGCGGCGCGCGGCTCGGTCGCCCAGGCCGCGCAGCTGGCCAGCCACCTGCCGGCAGGCGGGGCTCTCCTGCACGCGGCGGGAACCGCGTTCGTGGACGGCATGGGGGTGGTGATGCTCATCTGCGTGGCGCTGACGGCTCTCACGGCCGCCATCACGCTGCGGTTCCTTCCTGGCCGGTCCAGGCGTCCGAGCGCCCAGCAGGCCGAGCGGGCGGCGTGACACGATCACGCCCATGAGCGAGCCAGGCTCGGACTGGCGGAAGCGCAAGAAGCTCGCCACGCGCGAGCGCGTCCGGACCTGTGCGCTCCGCCTGTTCCAGGAGCAGGGGTACGAGGCAACCACCGTGGAGCAGATCGCCGCCGCGGCACGCGTCTCCCATATGACCGTCTTCCGCTACTTCCCCACCAAAGAGGACGTGGCTCTCTCCGATAGCTACGATCCCCTGATCGTGGAGCTGCTGCTACAGACACCGGCAACCCGGCCCCTCATCGACCGCGTCCGAGCAGCCCTGCTCCAAGGTCTTGGACAGTTGTATGAGAGCGACCGCGACATGCTTCTCTCCCAGAACAAGCTCATCGTCTCCACACCTGCACTGCGAGAGCGTCTGTGGGCGAACCAGTTGACAACCCAGGAGGCCATCCTCCAAGCCCTCAACGCGGGAAACGAAGACACGCCGGCCGCCTTCACGACCAAGGTGACGGTCGCAGCGTGCCTCGCCGCGGCAACGACCGCGGTCCTGAGTTGGGTCGAGAATGACGGGACTCCCGAGCTTCCCGACCTGCTCCAAGAAGCGCTGGACACGCTCGCGCACCCTCAGTGAGCGTGCGTGTTTCGGAGAACTTAGAGCGTCGAGCATCGCCCCGTCGGACGAGCCCGCGCCGAGGTTCTTTGGAGGCGTCGATCTGTCGTGCGTGAGGCCAGCAGCGGCTGCTGACCACTGACTCAGGACCGACCAGTACCCCCTGCAGGACTCGAACCTGCGACCTGCGCGCTTAGAAGGCGGTTGGTCCATTGATTAGGCGAGCGCATAGTACCTTCTGAATTGGGACGCAGCGTCTGCCTCGACAAATGGCCTGCAAAGGACGGTCCGCCTCTAGCGTTAGGAAGTGGTTGGGAGAGAAAGGTTTCTGGCCGTTCCCCGCGTAGTTCTGCTAGCACCATCCGGCCCGACGACCGGACACCCCGGTGACACCCTGGCGTGGTCAGCCTGGGCCAGCCCAGGGTCTTCTAATCAAGTTGACCCACTACCAGAGGGCGTCGGCCGGTGACACCCGCAGCCGACTGGAATAAGCTAAGCCTTCTCATGGCAAGCGGCTCGCAGGTTCCTGCGGTCCTCAGGCTCGCTCGACTCCTTGGCATCGTCCAAGCCGCCGTCATGGTCATCGATACCATCCCAGCGATGCTCGGTAGGATGGTGTTCCTCGGCTTGCAGACCCACTCCGCGGGAGCGCTGTCGCTCACCATCGGCTTCGGCGACTTCGCCGGCCTGGTGGTTACCCTGCTCCTGTGCGGCGGAATCATCCTCGTCGCATCTCTCCGCCTGACCCATCCGGGCCTGACCGCCAGGTACACCCTCATGACACTGGAGATCTTTGCGGGCTTAGGCTTGTTCTTCGCCGTCGGTATTGCGGCGTTGATCACCGTCCCCTTGGCGCTGGCGATCATCGTGTGCTTGATGCTCTCCGGGGCACGGCAGCCCATCAAAGAGCCGGGCCAGACCCGCGTGGCCTGAGGTAGGGCGATCGTCCCACCGGGCGCTCGCTGCGATCGCCAGTGCGCCCGCCGTGACGGTCGCCGCTGCGGTCGCGGTTATCGTCCTGCTGCTGACGGGAGGCTCGAGCTGGACCGGCGTCGTGCTCGACGTTCCGCAGTGCCAGAGCCGAAGGCCTGCCACCCGGCAATCTGCCGATCAAGTGTCATTCCTCAACACTGGGCCAGTCCAGTGTGCTGTGTCCTGTCACTTGAGCAGCCGCCCAGGGGACCGGGGCGAGCCATTCGGCCGGGTCGGAGCTGAGGGCAGCTCAGGCCGTCGGACCTCCGCGGCTCGCTACCGGCGGCGAGATGAAGGCGCACACCTGGGAGCGAGTCAGATTAGTCGAGTGCAGCGTCGAGCATGGCGGCTCGAGCCTCCAGGTCGTCTATCGCAAGCGGCTCGGCGAGTCCGGCATCGAAGCTGGCGACCGCTCGGCGGCTGGCAGCCGTGAAGTGGACTGTTCCATCCTCATCAACATGGTCGATCCCGTCGTGATGGGCCATCTGCTGGTTGAAAGCGAGCGCGTCTCCCTGACTAAGCCCAGGGGGCAGGTCGAGGGTGACGGCGCCATTCGCTATCAGCACAGGGTATCCGCCGTCTAGCCCAGCGGGTGCGGGTGTCGACCAGCGCAAGGAAGCCGATCCGGGAAGTAGCGCTTCCAAGACGGGAATGGCCGCCGCAGCTGTGACCGCGTTGTAGCGCAGACCCGGAGCCAGCGCGGGTCCCTGGTAAGCGACGGAGTCGTCGCGCTGGCCGCCCTCGCCGAGGTAGACCCGGCAGCGTTTGCCCGGGTCCACGGGTTCGCGTGCCTGCATTGCGGCGGCGACCTGGGAATGGTGCGCAACTATCCGCACCAGGGGCAGGTCGGCTTCTGGCGCAGCCGCGCGCAGCGTAGCGCGGACACGCCGCAGGATCATCCCGGCGTTCCCGAGCCCGACGGTGGGCGCGAGACCAAGGCGCTGCAGGATGGGCCCCGTCACATCCGGAAAGGAGAGATTCGCAATGGGACCCGCGTACCCGGCGTCTTTTGCGGCGCGCATGACGCTCAGCACCACTGGTAGCTGGTAAGGCAGGCGTAAACCAAGGCCGGCGCCAACGATTGCCTGTGCTGCCGCGTCCTCGCGACCGGCAAGTGCCCAGGGGCTGCGCAGGCTCGCGCACTGCACCACCAGATCCGGCATTGTCCGGGCGAGGAGATCCGCGATATCGCCCTGTCGCATCGCGTCGGTCTGGATGGACTGGACTGGGCAGTCCGACATGCTGGCGACAGTGGCTGCGGCAGCGGAGAGTCCTGGTGACGAACGACCCACCAGGACCAGGCGGCCCACCCGACCGCTGACCGCGAGCCCGGATGCGAGCCCTTCACCCATATCGCCCATGCCAATGATCATCACGACGCTCATCGGGCCGCTCCCACTGAAGTCATGGCTTCCAAGCGTCGTAGTCCCTCACCCGGTGACGCACGATGACAGCGACCATGTCGGGCCCTCCGCGGTGCGAGCCACCACCAGGTGTGGTCGCTCGTGTTCTGGTAGTTAGCTATCAAGCTACTAGATACCGCGAGATCTGTTAAGCCCGGTCACGGCTCGTCTGACCACCACAGAGGGTGAGGGGTTTGCGCGGGCCGCGCCTCACGTCGTTCAGTTCCCGCACGTTCACCGCGATCACCGTGGCCTGGCTGAGGATCTGCCCCGCTGGCGGACCCTGTGGCGGGTGGCTCCGAGCGCGAGAGGCCGCTCCCCTTTCCTGAGGCTGGCCGATGGGCGACGCCCTCGGCACGTTAGGCCGGTTCAGAACGTCGGGACGGGGGCCTCTCATGTGTCATAGCCCAACACTCGGCCAGGCCAGGGGTACTGTCGCCGCCACTTCAAGGCTAGGCGCCTCAGCCCTCGCCGCTGTCTGAACCCGCGACATGGAGGTGGCCGAGGCAGCTCCGCACGGGCTGATGGAGCGCGGGCTACGATTCCAGTCGCCCGACGCCGATCGGGCACCGGGCGGCAGAGTCATCTGCCGGTCCAGGGGGGTTGCCATGACCACCACTCCAGACGAGCCCACCGAGCTGGAGCTGCTCCACCGCCTCATGACCAGCAGCCCCCCCTTCACCCCCCTGGAGAGGGCGGTCGAGCTGGTGGTGGGTGGCTTGCCGGCGGCTCTCGTTGACGAGGTTCCCCTGCCGTCAGGGGGTCGGCTGGTGGGAAGCCAACTCACATCCCACCAAGGGCGGCTCTCGGAGCTGCAAGTGGTGCTGGATGTGAGGGGAAGCACGGCCGAGGCGCTGAGGGCGTGCGAGCGGGAGCTGCGGGAGCGCGGATGGGACCCAGTCGAGGATCTTCCCGGGCCCATGCATCATGGCGGGTTCGTCTCGGGTGCTGCCGGCGACACCCGGATGCTCCGGCGAGGCGGGCAAGGTCCGATCCTATGGGTGGCTGCGGGCACCATCGACGAGACCCTCACCGACCTCCGGGTGCGTCTGGACTGGCAGATGCCACGGCATCTCGAGGAGAGGGGCGGCCGCGGGATGCAGCTGCCAAGCCTCAATCGCATGCCCCGGCTTCACCCGCCCAAGGGCGTGGCCATGGAGCCCCGGGGTGGCGCTGGCGGCGTCGGGTGGTTCAGCTCCCAGGGGCAGGTTGGTACCGACCTCAGCGTGCCCGAGCTGGAGGCGCACTTCGCCTCGCAGTTGGTTGAGGCCGGCTGGACCCGGGTCTCTGGCCGCGCCGACGAGGTGCTCGGCTGGAGTTCCTGGTCCCTCCCCGGCGAGGGTGAGTGGGGCGGTCTTCTTATCGTGCTCGCGGCCTTCGGTACGCGCGAGCGGTCGCTCATCTTGCGGGTCGAAGAGATCAAGGCAGTCGACGGGGGATCGGACGGTCAAGGGTTGAGCTTCGGGACGAAGTCTGCCCACCTCTGAGGGGCACAGGCCGCCTCACGCTGGCCGTCTCAAGTGTCATTCCACACCTTGGGCCGCTGTCGTCGCCGGCGGGCAAGCTCTGCGGCCCTGACGGCACGGTAGCCCGACTTCCGTCGGCCCAATCGAACCTCCCGACTCATCGTCGCCGGGTCCCGGCCCAGCTGGCGGGCCAGCTGACGCATCGAGATATCGCGGGACATCCTCAGCGAGATCTCCTCTCTCGCGCCTGCAGGGTCAACCTCGTCCTCGGCACGGGGCACCTCTCATGGCGGCTGTCCGCCAGATCAGATCACCCCGTTGCCTTCACCGGTTCAAACCGGCCCCTGCTAGGTCAAGGGCTCCGTCGGACCCAGCGAACGATGAGGTACCCGATGACCCCCACAACTAGCAGTAGCACCAGAAAGTAGAGGGGGAGCACCCACGCGTTGTTGATGATGACGCTTGAATCGGCCATTTCGGGAGTCTAGCAACCGTAATCGCCGTTGTAAATCACGTTACCATTTCCCTTGACCGTCATATAGAGGTGCTCGCAGTCTAGGGTCGGCCGCGTCTGTCAAGGTGGTGTAAAGAGCGACCGACGCCATCCGCGCGTCGTCCCATCACCACCCTGATCAGGTCGTATTGGCGCTTGACGAGGTTCCCCAACACTGGGCCATGCAAGTGTCGCCTGCTGTGAGTGAACGCGTCCACGTTCAACTCGAAAGGGAGAAGACCTGTACAGTTCGGGAGTCGAAGTTCGTCACCACTCCAACTGAGCCGTCTGTTGCCACCTCACGAGGGAATGCGCCAGCGGCGACCCAGCCTGTGATCGCCACCTGCCCAGCGACCGCCGCTCCGAGGTCGACGAGCGTCAGCGTCTGAGGCTCTCCAGGCGCGACAAAACGAGCTGAGTTTGCTACGACCGCGTATTCGCCGTTGTCGTACAAGGCCACACCCACGGGCTCCGGCCCGACCCGCACTGCCGCTCGCAGTGCACGGCTGGGCTCGTCTCGGAGGTCCGCAGTGTTGAATCCGAGCAGCAGATTCGACGCTCGGGCGGTGACCCATGCCATGTTACGCCGTCGGCGTCAGCGCCACCCGCACAGGCTGACATCCGGCGTCCACGTGCGTGACCACGGCTGACTTCGGTGACTGCGCGGCGAGGTGGGCATCGATGAGCCAGAGCTCTCCCGGGCCCGAGCCGCTGCCGTCGGTCGTCACGTATATCCAGTCCCCATCGGGGGACACTGCAACGCCGACTGGCGCCGGGCCGAGGGGAACCTGGCCGATCGACACCGGCGTCGTCCGGAAGCCACTGCTGACCGCCGCCGCAATACTGAAGACGCTCAGCTCGCCACTGTCTTCATCAGTGACGAAGATGTACTGATCGTTGGTCGAGAACGCCGCCTCGATCTGCCCCGTCCCGCTGTCCTCCAGGGTGGCAACCTCGGGATCCTGAACGCCTGCCAAGAGTTCGGGCACGCTCACCAGCAGCGTGGATGCGCCTGTTGTTACTGCCAACCAGCGATGGTCGTAGCTGAGGGCCATTCCGAGGGCCGCTGACGCACCGCTGAGTGTGATCGTGTTCACTAGCAGGGTGTTGATCTTCGCTTCCGGTCGAGCGGGGAAAGGCTGAGGGGTCGCCCGATGAGCAAGAGGGCCGGTTTGCGGGAGACCCCGATCCCCGATTGAGCGTCGGGGAGGTCCTCCGACTTCCGGATCAGGCCGCCTGAGCGTCCAGGGCGGCGATGCGGATGAGGTTGTAGACCGCTCCGGTCATCAGGAACCACGCCCGGTTGCGCCGCAGACCGATGTAGCGCGGCTTCCTTCCTCCAGCCACGGTCTTCATCCACCCGGGTGCCGGGAGATCGGGGTGCCCCCCCCACGTTGCCCAGAACACCACGCACCGACGCAGCGCCATCGACGGACGGACCACCCGACATGTCGGCCACGTCACCAGCCTCCGCATCCGCAAGCGGATCGAGGAAACATGTGTCGCCGTTCAGAAAATCGGAACCGTGGACACGCAACGCTCGCGCCTGGAATTCGAGCGCTCGAGCGACGGCATATGGGACGGGAGACCGCCCTGCGCCGCTGAGTCCTGCACCACTTTCTGCTCTAAGTATATCGCGCACCCTGGGGCTTGCGGCAAGACCCGAGCCGTGCCGCAGAATCTCCGGCTGAGGACCAGAACCCGGCAATGGGAGTGGCAACGTCCATGTCTTGCGGGGGAGCTTCTACTTCGACATCCACTTCGACTCCAAGCACGCCGTCCTGGCCGAACTGGTCTAACGAGCCGTCGCCCAGGCCCTCGACGCCGCCTCCCCATGGCTCGGACACCCCGTCGACCCGGCGAAGGCGGTCCGCCAAGGCACGCAAGCCGGCGCCCGCGCGTGGTATGCGAACGCGCCTGTGCTCCGGGCCATCGTCGAGAACTGGCAGAGGGACGATGCCGCAGGCTCGGCCGGCCACCGCGGTGCAACGGAGCACGGCCACCCTGGAGGTATCGCGATGATCGAGCGCTACGTGCTGGGTCTCGAGGAGATCGACCGGACGCATGTCGCAATCGTTGGCGGCAAGGGCGCGCACCTGGGGGAGCTTTCGCGGATCGAAGGCATTCGCGTGCCGGCTGGCTTCTGCGTGACGACGGACGCCTTCCGGCGGATCATGGCCCAAGCGCCGCCCATCGACGAACGGCTCGATCGGCTGTCGCGCCTGAACCCGGACGACCGGGGGGCGATCCGCACGCTCAGCGCGGAGATCCGCCGGACCCTCGAAGGGATCCCCATCCCCGACGATCTGGCCGAGGCGATCACCCTCGCGCTCGCCCGGCTCGGCGAGCAAGCCGCCTACGCCGTACGCTCCAGCGCGACGGCAGAGGACTTGCCGACGGCCTCCTTCGCCGGCCAGCAAGACACATATCTGAACATCGTGGGGCCGGTGGCGATCCTCCAGCACATCAGCCGATGCTGGGCCTCGCTCTTCACCGAGCGCGCCGTGACCTACCGCCTGCGGAACGGCTTCGACCACAGGAAGGTCCAGATGGCCGTGGTCGTGCAGCAGATGGTCTTCCCGGAGGCCGCCGGCATCCTCTTCACGGCCGACCCGGTCACGTCAAACCGGAAGGTCGTCTCCGTGGAGGCCACCTTCGGCCTCGGCGAGGCCCTGGTCTCTGGCCGGGTGAACGCGGACGTCTATAAGGTGCGGGACGGTGAAGTCGTCGCCAAGGCGATCGCCATCAAACAGCTTGCCATCCACGCCCTGCCGGCTGGCGGGACGCACGAGCAGGCGATCGCCCCGGAGCGGCAGGAGCAGTCAGCGCTGACGGATGCGCAGGTCGTGCGCCTTGCCCAGCTGGGACGGCGGATCGAAGCGCACTTTGGCCACCCCCAGGACATTGAATGGTGCCTGGTCGACGATGGGTTCCAGATCGTCCAGAGCCGGGCGATCACCACGCTGTTCCCCGTCCCCGCAGCCGGCGACCGAGAGAACCACGTCTACGTCTCCGTCGGTCATCAGCAGATGATGACCGACCCCATGAAGCCCCTGGGGCTCTCCATGTGGCAGCTGACGACACCGCGGCCCATGTACGAGGCCGGCGGGAGACTGTTCGTCGACGTCACCCAGGAGCTGGGTTCGCCAACGCGTCGCGCAGGGTTCCTGTACGTCCTGGGGGAATCCGATCCGCTGATCGGGGACGCGCTGCAGACCATCCTCGAACGCGGCGACTTCATCCCGACGCTCCCGGACGAGGGTCCTGGCGGGACGCCGCCTGGCGAGGCGCCAGCCCCGATCGAGACCGATCCGGCCATCGTCGCCGAGCTGATCGGACGCAGCCAGGCTTCCATCGCCGCCTTGAAACGCAACATCCGGGCGAAGTCCGGATCCGCGCTCCTCGACTTCATCCTGGCGGACATCCAGGAGCTGAAGCGGATCCTGTTTGATCCGCGGAGCCATCAGGTGTTCATGTCGGCGATAGAGGCCACGTGGTGGCTCAACGAGAAGCTGCAGTCGTGGCTGGGCGAGAAGAACGCAGCCGACACGCTCACGCAGTCCGTCCCCCACAACGTCACGTCGGAGATGGGTCTGGCGCTCCTGGACGTCGCGGACGTGATCCGCCCGCATCCGGAGGTGGTGGCTTTTCTGCAATACGTCGAGGGCGAGGGCTTCCTGGACGAGCTGGCCAAGCTTGCGGGCGGGCGGGAAGCGCGCGACGCCATCCGGGCCTTCCTCGACAAGTACGGCATGCGCTGCATCGGTGAGATCGACATCACGAGGCCGCGTTGGAGCGAACGCCCCACAACGCTCGTGCCCGTGATCCTCGGCAACATCAAGAACCTCGAGCCGGGCGCCGGCGAGCGGCGCTTCGAGCAAGGGCGGAAGGAGGCGTGGACGAAGGAACAGGAAGTGCTGGAGCGATTGCAGGCCCTGCCGGACGGGGAGCGGAAGGCCGAAGAGGCCAAGCGGATGATCGATCGGGTCCGGACCTTCATCGGGTACCGGGAGTATCCGAAGTACGGCATGGTCAGCCGCTACTTCGTTTACAAGCAGGCGTTGCTGGAAGAGGCCGAGCGCCTTGTGCGGGCCCACGTGCTTCGTGAGAAGGAAGACATCTTCTACCTCACGTTCCAGGAGCTCCACGACGTCGTGCGCTCGACCCAAGTGGATGACCAGCTCATCGACCAGCGCAAGGACGCGTTCAGGTCGTATCAAGCGCTCACACCGCCCCGGGTGCTCACGTCGGATGGCGAGGTCATCGCCGGGGCGTACCGACGCGATGACGTGCCGGCCGGCGCGCTGGTCGGCTTACCCGTTTCCGCCGGGACCGTCGAGGGGCGGGCTCGCGTCATCCTGGACATGGCCGACGCCGATCTCGAAGCGGGCGACATCCTGGTCACCACCTACACGGACCCCAGCTGGTCGCCCCTGTTCATCGCGATCAAGGGCCTGGTGACGGAGGTGGGGGGCCTAATGACCCATGGCGCGGTGATCGCACGGGAGTACGGCTTGCCGGCCGTCGTGGGGGTGGAGCATGCCACCCGGCTGATCCGGGACGGAGAGCGGATCCGCGTGCACGGGACGGACGGGTACATCGAGATCCTGCCTTAGCAGGGTGTTAATTCTCGCGGGCTGATTCGGTCCCCACAAGGTGACTCCGGTGTGCGAGTCTTGGGGTGTCGAATACAGCCTTGCGGAGATCGGAGCATGCGCGGCACCACCAACCTGCAGGTGACGATGCTGTCCACCTTGACCTCGGACAGCCTGATCCCAGCCGACCACCCCATCCGGCGGATCAAGCCAGTGGTGGAGGCGGTCCTGGCCGATCTGGAGCCGGAGTTCGACGCCATGTACGTCGCCACCGGCCGGCACAGCGTGCCCCCGGAGCAGCTGCTCAAGGCGACGGTGCTGATGGCCCTTTACTCGATCCGCAGCGAGCGGCAGTTCTGTGAGCGGCTGCGCTACGACCTGCTCTTCAAGTTCTTCCTGGACCTCAACGTCGACGCCGAGGGCTTCGACCACAGCACCTTCAGCAAGAACCGGGAGAGGTTGCTGAAGCAGGAGATCGCCGACCGTTTCTTCTCGGCGGTGGTGAAGCAGGCCCACCTGCGTCGCTACATCTCGGGCGAGCACTTCAGCGTCGACGGCACCCTGCTCGAGGCCTGGGCCTCGCACAAGAGCTTCCGGCCCAAGGATGACGGGGGCAAGGGCGGTCCCCCCAGTGTGGGACGGAACCCGGAGGTGGACTATCACGGGGAGCGGCGGAGCAACGAGACCCACCGCTCGACCACCGACCCGGAGGCGCGGCTGGCCCGCAAGGAAGACTCGGTGGCGGCCAAGCTCAGCTACGCGGGGCACCTGCTCATGGAGAACCGGAGCGCGCTGATCGCGGATATGGAGCTGAGCCTGGCGACGGGATACGCCGAGCGCGAGACGGCGCTGAGCCTGCTGCGGCGGCTGCCGAAGAGCGCCCGGCGATGAACGGTGGCTGGGGACAAGGGCTTCAATACCCGAGACTTCGTCGCCGGGTGCCGGGAGCTCGGGGTGACCCCCCACGTGGCCCAGAACACCACTCACCGACGCAGCGCCATCGACGGAAGGACCACCCGACATGCCGGCCACGTCACCAGCCTGCGCATCCGCAAGCGAATCGAGGAACCCTTCGGGTGGATGAAGACCGTGGCCGGAGGGCGGAAGCTGC
>Ga0224555_1000788_pt1 | contig 48575 bp, 54 predicted proteins | sample 714S23034metaG_FD_180687 | JGI IMG/M metagenome (GOLD analysis project Ga0224555, IMG submission 180687) | Peat soil microbial communities from Stordalen Mire, Sweden - 717 S2 30-34 | ecosystem: Environmental > Terrestrial > Soil > Wetlands > Peat | place: Sweden: Norrbotten County, Stordalen...
TGGAAATCTTTCGACGACGACCGATGCGCGCGGTTATTTGACCAGCAACAGTTGGAGCACAACCCGAAAACTACTCAGCAGAACTCTGCCATCCACGCCGCAGGGAACGCCCGTTGTCACAAGCACGTACGACAACCGCGACTGGCTTGCGAGCACGCAGAATCAGCTTGGAAAAACCGCATATTACACCAATGATTCCGCTCAACGGCTTATTGCGGCGACGGACCCCTTACAGCGGGCAACTCGCCTTGGCTATGACAACGACGGACGCCAAACTACATCCACCGATGCCGCCTCGGAACAAACGACGCAGACCTTTGACACGCGAGGCGAGATTATTAAAATCGTTGACGGCGCAGGTGATGTCGTTGGCAAAACGTATGATGGAGCAGGCAACCTTGTCTATTTCACCAATCGCAACGGAAAAATATGGCACTTCCAATATGATGGCGCTAATCGTTTGACGAATACTATTAGTCCGTTGAGTCATTCATCCAGTCAAGTGTATAACAATCGTGGCTTGCTGCAATCGAGCACCGACCCGCTAAACCAAACGGCCTCGTTTACCTATGATGGCAGGGCGCGAATGGCCACCAAGACAGACAGCATTGGTGTCAATACTTTCCAGTATGATGGGAATAACAACCTCACTCAATTGTCAACAACCGGCGCCGCCCTTTCGTGGGCATTTGACGCTTACAATCGGGCGACAAGTTTTACTAACGTGGCTGGCTACGTCGTCCAGTATCGGTACGACGCCAATGGAAATGTCACAAATCTAATTTATCCAGGCAACCTTACAGTCAAATACTATTATGACAGCAATAATCGGCTCACGAACGTAACAGACTGGAGTGGAAGGCAAACGGTTATCATCTATGATTTGGCTGGACACGTCACGAGCATCACCCGTCCCAACAACACTGTGCGAACAATGAACTACGATGATGCGGGTGAATTAACCAACATTGTCGAACAGACGACCACCAAATTTCCCATCGCGTTTCATGTTCTTCATTACAATCTCGCGGCCCGAACCGATTGGGAGTTCAAAGGGCCAATGCCGCATAGCAACTCGCCGCCTACGCGGACGATGACCTACGACAACGATAACCGGCTCGCCACGTTTAATGGCACAAGCGTTACCGTTGACTCTGACGGGAATCTGACGTATGGTCCACTCACCAACAATACATTTGGAACATACGCGTATGATGCCCGGAACGAACTAACGAGCGCGGGAGGGGTTTCATACGGCTACGATCTCGCCGGGAATCGGACATCGTTCACGAACGGCTCCACTGCGACGACCTTTGTTATCAGTCCCAAGGGTTCGCAGGTGCTTATGCGAATCAAGCCTGGATTGACCAACTATTACATTTACGCAGCAGGTCTTGCCTACGAGATTGATGTCACAGCTTCCACGACGACCACTGAGTTCTATCATTTTGATTGCCGGGGGAGTACTGTTGCTTTGACCGATGGAAGCGGCAATCTGACCGACACCTTTGAATATAGTCCTTACGGAACAACGACCTATCGTGCGGGGTCAACTGACACGCCATTCTGCTTCAATGGTCAATATGGCGTGCAAACCGACCCTAATGGGCTTTTATTTATGCGGGCGAGATTTTACAACCCTTACATTTCCCGGTTCCTAAACCCCGATCCGTCCGGGTTTGCCGGGGGGTTGAACTTTTACGCCTTCGCCGACGGAAACCCAATTAGCGAAATGGACCCGTTTGGTTTGGGATTTTGGTCATCCACCGGCCGTTTTGTTGAAGGGGCTGTAGTAGGTGTCGGGGTTGCGGCTCTGGTTGTTCTTGCCGCGCCAGAAATTGCGGCAGGGGGCGCGGCAGCTCTTGTTTGGGCAGGAGTGTCTTCGGCAACGGCAACAACTGTAGCAACGGGGACTGTATCGGGAGGCTTGCTACTCGCAGGAGGTTACGGCGCGTATCAAACGGCAATCGTAAACCTCCCTCAACAAGCTGGCGCCGCAACGGTAACTGGCAACTGGGATGCTGTTGCTTTTAGCGCCGGAACCGTGGCGGGGGGCTTTGCCGTAGGAGTGACTCCGGGTATTGTCGGCGACAGTTCCGGGGGACGAACATTAGCAAATGACCTGATGGCGGGAATGGGACAGGGGCCAAGCCAGGCTCCAAACACATGGAATTTGGGTGCTATTCTGGATTATGAGAGTGCCAACGGGTATAAATCGAGCATGGGTCCGCCCGGGTTGAGTTGGCTCGCAACCTCCCCAACTCCATTCATGGGAGGGTCCACGGCGACAGGTATCGCTGCTGGCGTGGGCCAGTTGGCCCAACCGTCCGGGACGTCACCTACTGGCAAATAGATTGCCGACGAGCCGATCACCGATGAGGAGATGATACAGAGTATGACCGTTTATTCGATCAATAATCGCCATTCCAGGCAAGAGGCATGGACGATATTTGAGATGCTTGCTGTCGTACTCATGATTTTTGTTCCTATTTCATTGGGACAGTTTGCCGCAAAGCGATTTGGTGTCTTGCCGGGGGTTGGAGTGGGAATTCTTTCGGCGATACTGTGCGCTATCGTCGTAGTTCTTTTCTACCGTGCCAGGGGACGCCAGCACGAAAACCGGCGACGTGAGTTGAGGGAGAAATACCGTGGGATTTATCGTGTGATTGGCTTGCCATCCGATGGAACGAACGTCAAAAAGCCGCAAGGCGCGGAAATTAAAATCGGCGACTACGGATGGGAAGCTGAACCACCGAAGGGCAAAGAAGGTTTGATTTTTCTGCAAGGACTAACGGCCAAATGGCAAGTGGTTTGGTACGCGGGATTTCGGTCTGACCAAATCGAAAGCACTGGTTCAAAACCTCGGTCACAGTATGATTGGGATTATTCGTGGTTGAGAAACGCTCCTCCGTGTCCATTTCCTGTGCAAGAACGAGAGACGCCAAGTTGGGGTATGCCCGACACTTGGGGTTGGAACGGCCCGAAACGCAAATGACTTGGCATGGCAAGGTCAAGAAATTGGAGTCGCCTTGTTCGCCTAGAAAAGTAAAGGGCACACCCGCAGAAAGAGGGTTCACCCTGGTCGAGTTGCTCATAGGCATATCCGTTATTTCAGTTGGAGTGATCGTAGATAACGTTATTGCCCACCGCTTTGCCAAATGGCCAGGAATTGGAGGAGGCATCCTCGGTGCGATGCTCTGCTTCGCGGCCATCCTGTTGTCATGCGACCGGATTAAAGTTGTCATCCCCGACAAGGAATGCCTCGCGCAGGGAGCCAAGTACATCTGCCAGATTGAACGCGCAGACAAAGGCCGAAATGGCGTAGTGCGAGACGAACAGGGCGTCATCCACTGGCGGTACAGCACCCGTGAAAACTGGCCGCCACGCCGATGGGTGGAGAATCCGTTCCGCAAACTGGACTTCGTCATCAGCGCGGAGGGGGAACCAAAGGACGAACTGGTCATCCGAAGAATCTCTTTTGTTCCTTCCGCATTTAAAATCATGGAAGGCGGGAATACCGTCGGCACCATACGGGTGTGCAGCCTGCTGCGGATTAGGTACGCCATCGAAATTCAAGGAGAGGAACCGATGACCTTCTGGCTACCGCTGTTCACTGTACGCTTTTACGGCGAGTCAGCCAAAGAGCCAGCAATTTGGGTTTTGGTTGGGCCGTCGAAGATGCAATGGAACGCCCTCATTCGGCCAGGCTTGGACGCCCGAAAAATTATCGCGGTCCTAGCCTTTATTCACAACGAGTGGTGGAATTATAGCTGACATGATTGCGTGGAATGATAACCGTTTATCAGTTACGCAGAGACAAGCAACGCATTGAGGCAGGGCAAAAGGCCACGCTGACTTCCTGGAAGTTCGGCATCATGCGAACACATGGGCTGTTTGGCTCTGATGAATGGTGGCAGAAAATCAATTCCGGCAGGCTCCACGTCTATCGGTTGAGTGGAGTCATCAAGCAACTTTACACGGGCGGTATGCGCGATACGCCGGAATTTACCATGCGTTCCGATACGGGAGAGGAGTCAAGTTGGCTCCGCTGGGCCAACAGCAGTGAACTGAACAACTTTTACACGGCTGGTTGCCGCATAGAAATTGATTACGTTCTTCAACGCCATCGTTTTTTCTCTGACCTCAGTTGTTTGAAGCGACACAAGGTTGTGATTGAAATCCGGCTCGGCAGTGAGGAGATGACATGAAAACGACTGCTGCACAGTCCAATGATTAGGCGGCAGGGTCGCTGAACGCGAGCATTGGTCCCCTTGGCAAATCTCGGCTCGATTCATGGTTGCACTTGACCTGCAAGACTGATATTCTTTTGTCAACGGTATGAAACCAAAACTAATCACAAGCCTCGCCACGCGAAAAAGTTCGCTCCAGGTTGCGATTTCGTTCGGTTTTGCGATTTTCACATTGTCTCTCTTTTCAAGCGTTTCGGTTTTGGCTCAACCGGCCAACGACAGTTTTTCCAGCCGCGCTTTAATCGCCCCGAACAGCGTTTTGGTTTGGGGAACACTTTCCAACGCCACAAGCGAAACCGGCGAGCCTTTGCTCGACGGCATTTCCAGTGGGCAAACGGCTTGGTGGTCGTGGATTGCGCCGTCCAACGGGCTCCTGACGATTTCAACGGCGGCCACGAACTTCAACCCGCTCCTCACCGTCTATTCGGGCGATCAGTTGGCGAACCTTTCGCTCATCGCTAGCAACAATTATTTGATTTGTTATTCTGACGGCGATTGCGGTTGCCACTGGCGGATGAGAGACAGCGCGAGCTTTCATGTTTTTCGCGGCCAGAGCTATCAGATTTGCGTTGACTCTCCGATTCTCACCGATGCTTCGATGGAGTGGACTACGAACCCGGCGATAGTGGAGTCGGTCGGAGGGTTTCAAACTGTCACAGCGTTTGACCCCAACGGAACTCCTCAGCCGCCGCCGCCCGTTTACGGAGTGGTTTTCACGACGAACGTCGCGCCCGGCGACAATGTGCAATTGGCGCTCAATTTTATCCCTGCCCCGCCCAACGACGACTTTGCGAAAGTGGCCACAATCCAAGGATCACGGTTCCACGTCATCGTCTCGAATGGTGGTGCAACGAAAGAACCGGATGAGCCGAACCACGCCGGAAATACCGGCGGCAGTTCAGTGTGGTACTCGTGGATAGCCCCGGCATCAGGCCGGGTGACGCTTTCGACGAACGAAATTGCCCCTTATGCTCCGCCATCATGGCAAGGCTATTTCAATTATGGCGACGTAATTACCGAATACACCTATACCTACACGCTGCCTGACTGCGGCGAGGCCGTTGACCAGAATCCACCGCCCGTTTTTTATCCACTCCTTGCGGCCTACACCGGAACTGCCATCAATTCTCTTGCGTCGGCCAATTCGCTTTCGGTCGGGCTGGATGCTTATCCTTATGCCATCGAACTCGATGTGATTCAGGGACACAAATACCATTTCGCCTGCGACGGCAACATGGGGACCACAAATTCATTCCCTCTTTACGTTGCCTTGACCAAGCCTGCCGTTAATGACGCATTTGCCCGTCGAATTTTAGTGCAAGGAACTTACGTCGCCGCGTCGGGTTACAATGCGGGAGCAGTCAAACAAACCGGCGCACCGAGCATCGGCAATGGTTCGACCGGCAAACTGGTTTGGTGGTCATGGATTGCTCCGGTTGATGGAACCGTCTCAATCAACTTGAGCGGCAGCGATTACACGTTTCCTTTGGCAGTATTTACGGGTTCTAAACTCGCTTCGTTGAACATGGTATCATCCGGCGCTGGCTCGCTCTCATTTACGGCAAAGCTGGGGCAAACGTATCAAATTGCGGTAGGAGATGCGTCCGGCTTGACCGGCGAAATCAAACTGGTGCTGCAAGCTCCGGTGATCGAAGCGCCTCTGGTCAAAGTCGTCAGCGCTCCTTCGACCAAAACCATTTTATTGCGCTACCAGGCATCGCCGGGCCAAGTGCTTCAATTGCAGCGTTCCACGCCATCGAACTGGCAAAACGTCCAAAAGGCAATCGCGCACCACAAGGAAGCTGACTTCGCAGTCAAGTCAGCCTCCGGCACAAACGGCTTGGCTTACCGTGCCATCATAGTCAATTACATTCCGCAATAATTGACGCCGGGCGACAAGAAGGAGCCATTATACAACTGCCGGAATTGTCCTTTGCGCCAACCTACTTTTTTACTCGCAAGCTTTCCTTTTGAATCGTTGTCTGTTTTTCTCAAGCCCCGAAACTTTTTCCCCATCTCCCTTTTGCTTTTAGAGTGGTGTTCGTTCTGCGTATCGGGCGATTCCGCGAGTATGGTAACGAGGCATGTCGGCGGGCGCGTGGGGTGCGAATCAGTTGCATTTGCGCTCTCCGGGGCCGCGCGGCCCCATTGCGATTGCTTGCCCCGTCTCGACCCACAAGCAATCGCTGCGGTCCGGGGGTTTTGGAGTGTTTTTCTTGCGCCCGCTTGTAAGGGCTGGCCGTCTCGGTGAAATTGGCGCTACGCGCGAGGGATACGATCCGCTCATCGCCGCGGCGGCTAGTTGTTTGGGAAACGGGGGGGGAAGACGAAACAGTTTGCCCCTGGCCCGTTTTCAGTTCTCCGTTTTGCAATGGCCCACGGCATCACGCCCCTCTGTTGGGCGGGGGCTTTCGGAATGGCAACCTGCCACTGGACAGAGTGGGGGAGAAGGATTATTTTGGAGGCATGAAGGAGTCGGAACCGTTTGTGAGCGTCGAGAGGGAAATGCCATTGGGGCAAATCTCGGTGGCAGAAGCAGCCGTCAGGCTTGGCTTGGACACTTTCACCGTTTACAGCTTCATCCAACGTGACCGTCTCTCTCCCATTCTCGACGACGATGGCGAATATGTTGTCTCCGAGGAGGAAGTCGCCGCCTTGGCGCAACCCAATAAGGAGTGAACGGCCATGTTGAAAAAAGGCGGACAACCTTGGATTCCTCGCGGCCCGCGCGGCTCCGGCAATGATTTGGTCGGAGATGAAGCCTTGGCTTACCGGGCTGCGTCTCATTCGGTTGACCATGACCTTCATCCATTGGAAAAAATCAAGGAGCAGTTGAACGCGCTTGAACAGGTTCGATGGGAGCGGCCCAACCCTCCCGTCCAAGAGACGTTCAGAACCTCGGACGGGACGACTTGGGATGTTTATGCCCACTTGGTCAAATTGCCCAAAAGTCGAATTCTCCTGTGCCGACCACGTAATAGCCCCGCTTGGTCCGTTGTCCAGGAATTTGAGGAAGGCTCCGCCTACGCCGGAAATCGCGGGCGCACCGAAGTTTTGGCGCAGGGCCAGAACGTCCGGGAAGTGGTCACGGACTATGTCGCCCAGGCCAACCACACCTTGCGCTTCGCGGAACGCAATCTGGTCGCCAAGGCGCAAAAAATGGTCTGGCGGCAATATCCGCAAAATAACCCCGGTAAGATCGTGGAAGCCTTGATGGAGCACTGTGATAGGGCGGTCACTCACAATCGCTCGATAGGCGAGAGTCAGACCCAAAACATCCGCCAATCTCGCGGCATGAGAGTATGAGCACCCCGAAGGACAGGCCATTAAGCTCGGAGCGGGAAAGATTCCTAAACCTGCGGCATTTTCCAGCGCAGATGACCGCTGCGGAATCGGCGTATTATTTGGGCTGCGTTCCGCATGAAATTCCGGTTCTGGTGGCCAATGGGTTTCTTAAACCACTGGGCAACCCGGCGGACAATGCGGTTAAATTCTTTGCTCTGGTCACGCTCGAAGAATTGAAAGCAGACCCTAAATGGCTACACCGGGCCAGAGCCTCCATCTACGAGTACTGGCGGATAAAGAACGCCGGGCGACCTGCCATTGACTATCAGGCGTCCGAGCAGTCTCAAGACACGGCCCAGCGTGTTGCTTGATCGTTTTTCATATTGACTGTCGTTTCATTGGCTCTCTTTGGCTCTCTTTGCGCGGACACCAACGGACACCAAAACGGACACCAAAAGTGTTAAAAACAGTAGTGAGAGAGTTATTGCAATTATACTTGATTTACGAGGGAAAATGGGGCATATTTGAGTCGTAAACGCGGTGAAAAATGCCCAAATCCGGCAACTGGCTCCATTCTTAACCGCGTGTGCGGCAATGGTTTAGAAGCCCAGGACTGGCCAGTGTCAGTAAATTGGTGTGCGGACGAACAATTCGCCACAATTTGCCAAAACTCCGCTGAAACTCGCCGAAACTCGCGTTCGTGAACGCGACCGAAACCGGACTGGTTTCTGGATTCAGAGAAATCAGTTATGAAAGATTCATCCTGTTCCGACGAGCGGGCGTTTACTACGCCGAGGAAACGGCGACCGGCAAGCAAATCAGTCTGCGCACCAAGGACGAAGCCGAAGCCATCACCCTCCTTAACACTAAAAACGAGGCGACCCGGCAACCGGCCATGAACCTGCAAATCGCCCAGGTCTATTTGCAACACGCCGACGCCACCAATGGCGCAGCGCACAATGGCAGGATGTCATGGACGCCATGTTCCACCTCAAGACCGGCCCGACGGAGGCGCGATGGCAAGCCGCCATGCGGGACAAAGCCTTTGACCTCATCCGCCGCCGGAAGCTCATCGAAACGGCATCCGAGCATTTCTTGCAGGTGTTGAACGCGGGCACGATCTCCACCAACATGTTTTTGCGCCGCCTTCACAATTTCTCGGTGGGGATGCACTGGCTACCCTGCCGGTGCTGCCCAAGCTGAAATGGCCCGCAGTGCAGCACAAAGAACGGCGAGCCATCACCGCCGATGAACACCGAATAATCATCGAGCGCGAGCACAACCCGGAAATCCGGGCGTATTATCAGCTTTTGTGGCACTTGGTCGGGGCGCAAACGGCCATCGCGGAATTTGACCGCGCAGGACGTTGACTGGAAAGACCGCACCGTTTCTTACCAACGCCGGAAAACCGGCGTTCCGGTCATTATCACATTCGGCGCGGAGGCCGCGAGCGTGTTGGAGTCGCTTCCGAAGTTTGGCCCGTTGTTCCCAAGCATGCTGCGAATCAAAGAAAACCACCGCGCCAAGATGTTTATCAAACGGCTGAAAACTGTGGGGATCACCGGCATTTCCTTGCACAGCTACCGTTACGCCTGGGCGGAGCGGGCCAAAACGGTGGGGATGCCGGAACGGATCGCCCAACTGGCGCTTGGGCACAGTTCCAAAGCGTTCGGGCGGGCCTATTCCAAAAAGGCCACGTTGGTTGTTCCTTCGCTGGAAGATTACGAGGCGACCACTGTTCCGCTGCCACTGGCGGTGAATCAATAAAGGCCAGAACCCAAGAGGCGGCGAGGAAGGTTATGCCGCCCGGGATGCGGCGAGCAGCGAAGGCGGGCCATTCTATGAACAATCGCCTTGAGGAAAACGCACTTCCGCCCATCCAAACAATGTCGGATATATTCAATAGCCTTCGAGCACTTTCGTATAAACCCTATGCTGAAGGCGTTCAATTCGAGCATGCTTACGTGATCGTGCCCTACGAGCGCTTGCCGTACAATAGAGGACACGAAGTCCGCTTTTATGACGTTGAGACACGGCGTTTTATTAAAGAGCCAAAAGGACTCATAGACAAACTCAAAAGTCTGCTAGACCGGTTCGACGGTCTCCCAGGATAATCTCAACAGAGCATCGGGACAGAATTACCCGATGGGTAGCGTCAGGATTCTAAACCAAACTCTTTAAGCTTCTTCTTGAAGGTGCGCGTGTCTATGCCGAGATTCTTTGCGGCAATCGTGTCATTCGATTTTTTGTTTCCATCTTTTTTTGACAAATCACGCGCCTTGTTGAGAATTGCCTTGTATAGCTCAAAAATTTCCTGTGGGAGACCTTCTTTGCTTCGCGGCAAGGAGACTTTCCCGCCATCTGCGGTTGAACTTGGCTCCTTATCTGTATCCGATCCGGTGTCATTGTATTGGGCCTTAGACCACTTCGGCCACTCGTCTGTCAAAACAAAGCTGCTTGTTGGACTAAAAGCCTTCATCGAAAGCAAATGTCTGCAAAACTTTTCCATCGTCCGAAAATTCCCTGACCAATGGAATTCCCTCATGCTCCGCAAAATTTCCCTGTCCCTCATCTGTAGGAGAAACGGCATCGACCAAAACCGCTCCGGCTCCTTCTCGACACTTGGCCGCAATTTCATAAGGAAAAAGCAGATATACGCCATGATTTGCGCATCGCGCTCCTCGTCGCGCTTTTGAAAAATGTCTCGCAATCCGCAAAAACTGACCGTGTCCCGAAATCGGTACAAAAAATCCGGGCGCAATCGTCCTTTCCGCAATGCTTGTTCAATAGGTCTATTGGTTGCGAATACCATGTTACAACGCTTGAAGGGTTGGTCTTTCGTCGCTCCAAATCTTTGTGCGTGTAAAAAGCCATCCCCTTTGATGTCGTCAGTGTATGTCAACAGTCGAATTTGGTTTTGAATTGAAAGCCCATCCAGTTCATCGAAAAACACCGTGCCATCTCGGCAAACTCGCAAGACCCCATCCCTATCCCCGGTTGCACCGGTGAATGAGCCTTTGACATGTCCCACTATCCGCGATGTAAATGTGGCTGAATCTTCGCTAAGCTCCCCCAAATTTACCCGCTCGAATGGTTGTTCCGACTTCGCTGTCATCCTGTGGAGAAACTCGGCGAAAAATGACTTGCCTGTTCCTGTCGGACCTTCCAACAAGATCGGGGCATCCAGACTGAATGTCCGAATATCTCTGAGTTGGTCAAAGAGGACTTGAGCGTCTGCACATGCTTCCGTGAACTTCGACTTCGAGTTCTCATGCATAACGGCCAAATGGCATGGAAGCGTATTTTCAGAAAAATCCGGGTCTTTTCGGAAATAGGCCATTATCCGCTGGTTCCAAAGAAGAGATATTACAGGAACAAGTTTGGGCGGAATATCGTCAAGGACAAATACAAAAATGTCCTTTTTTTCCGATTCTGATACGCATTGGCTATGAATTGTATCGTTGATGGTAGCGATGTGCTTTTGGCACCAAGTGTGGAATTGATCCGAATCAGTCGCACTCTGCGAAAGTATGGGACTCGGATGTTTACCAAAGGCCCCTTTTTTGACGAGTCGCCGATCATCGGCGTTCAAAAAAGTCCCGCAACGAAAATCGACGTTCACCGAGTCCGGCTTCTCAACCTTTTCCAAGAATGCCTTGGCCTCATCTGCCACAGAACGTGTCCATGCAAAAAGTCGGATTATCGTCGGTTTCATCTTGAGGTCAGTTTTATATGCAGAATGCCAAAATGCAATTGCAAAAATGCAGACTTCCTTTGAATGATTGGCACACTTCGTGGCCATATTGGCTTAACATGCTGCATATAAATACTTTACGAATAGGATTGCACCTGTCTTAAAACGCTAAAAATCTTGGCACTGAATTCGCTATTTGATTCAAGCGTCCGCGCAATTTGCCGGACATAAAAAAGACAGAACAAAAAACAAATGAACGCGCACGAAATGAAATCAGCAATTCAAAATCGGCTCCACAAAATGGACGACAGTGACGAAGGAAATTTCGCCGGACTCCCCCTGCGAGGTTGTCGTTGGATTCCCCCAATTGCTGTCGCGGCTATCGGGGTTGGTTGTCTGGCCGCCGCTGCAACCGTTCCGCTAATAGCAATCCATGCGCTCCCAATTGTCGCGTCGGCTGTAGGTGGCGCTTCCTTCGGTTCGGCTCTCACGGTTTCAATGCTCACGAAAGCCGGTATTGTAATTTGTGGAACAGGGTTTGGTGTTCCATTAGCCGTGCCTGCGACTTTGGCGGCAACATTGGGAGGTGCAATTTCCGGAGGTGGCGTCTGGTTGTGGGAAATGGCGCACAGGACGGCAAGTGCATGGGCGCTCGGTCTGTATTGGATTGGAATCGGTCTTGTCGCTGCCGGACTCGCTTGTGCGGTTTACGTGGCCTTGCGTTACGCCCTTCGTCGCAAGACTTGTGGTCCGGCTTTCGCCGCTGTCTAACGGCTCAACCTAAACACTCTAAATCCAAAGACGCAATGAAAACAGAAAATAAACGTAACCCTGAAGATTTCGCCAACCTGGAGCCAGAAGAACTATTGAAACGGTGCGCGAATTTCAAAAATTATCAAATCTTGGGTGAATGCTTAGACTATAACCCGCCAGTCATAGCATCTGGAAGCGAACTTCCACTCAATGATTGGAACTACGATGAGATGACTACGGACCCGGAATGTCAAAAGGGGTTGGACCGTTGGACAAAATCAAAGCAAGCAGCTCCCGAAACCGTTCGCCAGTTGTTAAAGGCAGCCACCCCTTCATGGGAGTGGGGATCGTATCGCACTTACTCGGAAGTTCTCAATGAACTAGCGGACCATCTTGGTCTTGGAAGACCACCTTGGAGGACATTGGCTGATTTCGAGCAAACGATAGTTCGGCACCTGCTGCAAGAGGCTCTGAAGAAGATCGAATCCCTCTCCGAGGCAGAAAAGGCGAAATTCAACGAAGATTTAAGTTCATTTTTGAGGAAACAAGGCGTGGAAATAGGCACCCAATCGCCCCTCTCTTATCTGCGTGCCGGGGGCCTGGCGGGTGCTGGAACATTGGCGGGAACACAAATCGCCACGGGAATCATTGTCACCCACCTTGGACTTGCCCATGCGGCGATGTTTGCTGTGGGGCTTTGGAGCGTTTCAACAGCGACGATTGGTGGTATAATTTTCGCCCCTCTTATGGGGGGCAGCGTTTATTATCTACTGGGCAAGCACAACTTCAAAAAGACACTTCCCTGTGTCGCGATTATCTCCACGTTGCGTCAGGAAGCGATGCTGCGCAACTCTTGACGAACGGCTTTCCCGCGCCCAGAATTCACGGTCAGAAAAATGAGCGTGCATTCATAAGAAAACATATGAAACCGATCTCCGGCGTGAAAATTACCTTCACTAAAGCTGATTTGGCGCACTTTTGTGATGCTCAAAAGAAGGTGCTTTACGTGTTCGCACACATCTTGAACCGAACCAAACTCCTGGAAGCTCAGGTCTTCAGCCAGTGGCGGACTGCAATGGATAAACAGCGTTCATGCATCGAACGAGATGCGGCACTCTTCGGCGTCTTCGAGTTTCTCCTTTTGCTTGCTGGCGAGCTAAAAGAGGGATGGGAGGCGATTCAAAGCTGTTATTACGGCACAAAGCTATCCAAGACCCTTAACGCTCAACTCCCCGTAGATGTGCAGGACATTCTCAAGCGGCTCGGGAACCACTTCAACAAAACGAGCATTACGAACCAGCTCCGAAACGACTTTTCGTACCACCATTCTCCGGACAGGATACGCACCACGGCCCAGCTTCTCGAAGACGACGATTCGCATACAGCCTACCTTTTCGCCGAAGGCAATAATTACTTCGACTATGCCACCAAGCTCCGCATCGCTGCGGTTGCGGAGTCACTTGGCTTGTCGGACTGGCGCAAGGTCATCGAGCATCTTGTCAATACAATCGCAGTAGAGGTATTTCATGACTTTTCAACGGCCTTAAATGTGATACTGGTGACTCTCGTTAAGACGATAGCCCATCAGCACGAGCCGGTCGAGTTACCAAGCGTCCCAAGCGACGAAGATTTATCGAGCCACTTCTTCTTTTATGTTACTCCGCGCAACATTTAATTCAATGCGTTTCAGATGTTTAGCCACAAAGTAAGATGGGAATGTGGTGTTGCGGACGGCTTCATTTCAGATGTCAACGAGCCGTTGAAACACCGGTGAATCGCCAAAAGAAACTTTCAACGACACATCGACCGGTTTTAGGGCCTGACTCCGCCAATTCAAACCGTCTCCACTCCGCTCCTTTGCAGTGCCGTCAGTGAACCGCTCCACCGCCAGACTCTTCCATTGCGCTCCGTTGCATCGTCTCGAATCGTCGAAGACAGGCGTACCCCGGCGGTGTGAGAGTGAAAGCTTTCGCAAAGCCCCATCAGCCGGCAGGCCGCGCATCAGGGCCTTCCCGAAACTTCCGCACTCATAACGCCCCCAAAATCAGCCTGACCTCGGCCTGCCGCGCAAGCCACTGGCGTTTCCTTCATTCCGTTATACTCTCCATTGCAGAACCGCTCCACTTTTTGTCGCCAACCTCCCAACCTCGAAGCGCAATGGGGGAAAGCCGCAAACGGCAATTCCCGGCTGGTATTTCGCCATGACCGGAGTAAACTGGTTTTGCTTTTTAGATATGTAAAACGATTCTAAATTTTTAGCGAAATCTTGGTTACGGACTGACTGGAAAACCGGCAAGTTTCTCAAAAGTCATCAACTCGTATCCGAGCTGTACGCCCACACTTGGGCGCGGCTCGGCGCGTTTTGATGACAGGCTCTTGCCGGGCCTTCCAGTCGGGCGCGTTGAGTTCGCGCCCTTTTTATTTTCGTGCCTCAGTTTTCGCCCCAAAGAAAACAAACATGAAGGCACCGATTGAACAAATTTCCCGCGTTGAGACGAAATCAAGAATTTTGGTGATCGAGGACGACCCCGCTGTCTCAATCCTGTTGGTGAAGATTTTAAAAAGCCACGGATTTGATGTTTGCGCGGCGGCGACCGGCACCGGCGGCTTGCGACTCATCGAAGAACAGAACTGCGACCTCATTCTTGCCGACATTGATTTGCCTGACATCGACGGGTTCGAGATTTGCCGCCGCATCAAACAGAATCCCAAATTGCGCCCCGTCCCGATCATTCTCATGTCGGGGCGTCTGGCGGAAGGAAACGAGGCGCTGGCGTTGAAGCTTGGGGCGTCGGATTACATAAGTAAACCATTCGGGGTGAACAACATTCTCAACAAAGTATCCGCGCGCCTCCGGGAGGTAAAAGGAGGACCTTGATATGAAGGAGGACGAAGACGAAAAACATGTTCGAGAGTTGAATGAAGCCGCCGAAAGGGACGCAGAATTGAGCCGCATCAAGGCTCAATGCTGGCGGCGCATCGCCGCAGCCATGAGAGACTTTCCGGGCGCGTCCGCAAAGGGGCCCTCACGTTCCGGCGCAACCATCGCAGCAACATCTTCGCCCAGGGTAACTGGCGGGAGGAAGTCTTGATGTTATTTGTCGCGCAATTCCCGTTCGGGGTCGAACCCCACGACAATCATTTCCAACCCCTGACGAAGCGTATTGACCCTATTGGAGCATTCGGTGGCGACTCTCCGCGCGGGCCGGAACGATTTCGCGCACTTCACATGCTTCTGCCTATGTGATATAATTCTGAAAATGGCGACGCAATACACCGGAAGGATGGATGCCGCGGCCTGGCTTGCCGCATAATTGGCCAACGGATCATCGCGCCTGCTGACGGCCTGCTCCATCCAAATCAAGTTCGCGGCTTTCCCACCCGCAGCACCCGCAACGAAAACCCACGGCCATTCTCGAACGGCTCGACCGTGGCCGCGATTTCCAAAACCGGATAGCGGACCGTCGCCAGTCCATAGTGCTTGTATGTCTGTGCAAATAATTCAGTTTCGACCATGCCAGTCCAGTCGGCCAGTGTCAGGAATTTCATCGGCTCGCCGGTGATTTGGTGATGGGTCCGTTGTTCGACCACTAATCCGCACGTCACCACCTCTTCACCGACATGCTCGCCCAGTTTTGCCACAGGGCAGTAGGTATCCCAGGCGACGTGATCGTGCAGTTCCAGCGGATGGCCGCTCACCGGAAAGCCCAATAATTCGTTTTCAGATTCCAAACGCTCGCGCCGGGTGAGTTCCGCCAGCGGCACATCGGGCAAACGATCCAGACCCGGCGGCGGCAACAACAAGCCCTGCCGCGAACCGTCTGCGCTGCCAAAGGCGCGCTGGAGAAATTGGCATTCCCAAAATTGCGCGGTGCGCGTCCGGCCAAACTCATCGAACGCGCCCACGCGCAACAACGATTCCATTTCTTCGGATGAAGCCGCAATGCGCCGATGGAAGTCGGCCAGGGATGAAAATGGTTCCCGGCCGCGCTCAGTCAAAATGCGCTCGCTGGTTCGCTTTGTGAGTCCCTTAACGTGACGAACCGGCACCCGGATGAATTGGCCGGACGGCTGGAACAACGGGCCGGGCAGGTTGATGGACGGAGGCAGGAGTTTGATCCCCAGGCGATGACATTCCAGCACATAAACGATGGGATGATAAAACCCCTTGCCGTTGGACAAGACCGCCGCCATGAATTCGACGGGGAAGTATCTTTTGAGCCAGGCGGATTGATACGCCTCGACACCGTAAGCCGTACTATGCGCCTTGCAAAAGGCGTAACCGGCAAACCCGGTGACCAGCGCCCACACTTCCGCCGTCTTTTCCGGCGAGTGGCCGCGCGCCAGCGCGGATTGGAAGAATTCGCCGCTGATTTTCTCAATCAGGGGATGATTCTGCTTGTTGAGCGCCCGGCGCAGCACATCCGCCCGGCCCGGATTGAGTCCCGCAAACGCCTCACTGAGTTGCAGGATGTGCTCCTCATAAACGACCAGCCCGTAAGTGCTCCGCAAACACGCTTCCAATGAAGGATCCGGATAAGTGACCGGTTCCAAGCCCTGATAACGGCGCGTGAAGGCCACTTTCTTTCCTTCGTTGGCCGCGCCGGGACGAATCACAGACACGATGGCAACCAGGCCGTCAATCTCCCGCACGTTGCACATGCGGCAAAGGCTGGTCATGGCAGGGGATTCAATATGATGCACCGCCCGCGCTCCGCCGCTGGCAATCATTTCCCATACGTCCGGGTCCTGCCAGGGTTCAGGCGCTTGTAGATCGCCCACGAGCAACCGGCCATCGGCTTTGTCCCGCGCCAGACAACGTTCCAGGTCAACTTCCATTCCGCCTTGGCCGAGCATCGCTTTCACGTCGCGCATCGCCGCCAGACCGCCTTGCGCCAGAATGTCCATTTTCACCAAACCAATGGCTTCCACGGCGTCCATGTCAAAATGCGTGGTTGCGTATCCCTTGTTTGCGATGAAGGTCGGCGTCAACTCGTGCATAGGCGGGCGGGAGAGCACAAGACCGCATGGGTGCATTTTCGGGTATCGCGGCACGCCGTCGAGGAATTCTGCCATTTGCAGCGCCGTCTGGTAAGGTTCCTCGTCCAGTGGCAAGTCCCGGTTTTCGGGACTGGCGCGGAGCATCTCAACCAGCCGGGCGCCGCCGCTGCCCGTGTGTTCGGCAGGAACCCAGCCGCCGCCAAAACTCCACGGAAAATGATCGGTGAACTTTCGCACTTCGCGTTCCGCCACACCCAGGACTTTGGCCACTTCCGCAAATGCGCTCCGGGCCTGAAAAGTCGAGAACCCCCCGACCACCGCGCAATGTTCCCGACCGTATTTCTCGAAAATCAGATTCACCACATCGTCTTTGAAGTCGTGCGCAAAATCAATGTCAATGTCCGGCAGTTTGTTGAGCGCCATGCGGTCCTTGTTCAAAAACCGGCGGAAATAAAGATCGAATCGGATCGGGCAGACGCTGCTGATGCCAAGGCAATAACAGACCAGCGAATCCGCCGCGCTTCCGCGTGTTATCCAGTCAATGCCGCGATTCCGACAGTCTTGGAGAAAATCCCAGGTAATCAGAAAATATTCCTCGTAACCGACTTCATTGATGATGGAAAGTTCCTCCATCACTTGCGGTTGAAACTGGCTGGCGCGTGCCCCGTAACGCTCCTGCAAACCCTGCATCGCCAAACGGCGCAAAAATTCATGCGGCGGCGAGCCGTCTGGCGGCGTGAAGGCCGGGAATTGCGGTTTGCCAAAGGGCAGATCGAAATTGCACCGGTCCGCGATTTCCAGCGTGTAACGCAGCCAGTCCGGGTGTTCGTGGCAAGCCGCCGCCATTTCAACGGCCGTGCGGAAATGAAAGCCCCCGCCGCGCCGCTTCTCCGGGTGTTCTTCACGCAACAAGGTCAGCGTGCGAATGCTTTGCACAATGTCATATTTTTGCCGGTCTTGCAGCATAGCGTAACGGATGGCCGGACAGGCCACTGCGGAAGCTGCGCTTTCCCGGCCAGTGACCAGGACGTAAAACCGGCCCGGAAATTTTTCCGCCAGGCGCGCATCCTCGCTGACAGCGACCAATCCTTCAGTGAATCCGTCGAATTCCTCGCGGCGGAAGGGGAGGCGTTGCTGGGCGGCGACAGAGGCTTCATCGCTCTTTGTCGCCACTTTTCCGGCATGACGCGACAGAAGACTGCAAAGATTGTGATACCCTCGTGCCGATTCAACATAAAGCAGCAACGGCTTACCATCCGCGCTTAATTCCGCCCCAAGAATCGGTTTGACGCCCGCCCGCTTCGCCGCCAGCACAAATTCGACCGCGCCGTGCAGGTTGCCGGTGTCCGTGAGCGCGACGGCAGGCAGGCCGTGCCGCTTCGCCAGTTCGACAATCGCCGTAGGGGAAAGGATGGAATCAAGAAAGGAATAATGGCTATGCGCCCGCAATGGAACGTAGCTGCCGACGCGGGCAGGCGCTGAAATTCTCCGGTGACTGACAGGAAGAATGATTTTGGGAACCTCACGCGTCACAACTTCGCGCGGCGCGTCCCTCAAACGGAAATCATGCCCGCGCAAAATGACGGTGTGCCCGCGTGCTCTGCGCAGTTCGTCAATCGCGACCGCTAGCCGTTCATGGGCGTGCTGCCGTTGCGCCGAAACCTCCAGCGCCAACTCGCTGCGAAACCGGCCATCATAGACGTTCGACAATTTCAACGACACCAACCGCACACTCACCCGCCGTTTCCAAGCCGTGCGGAGCATGTTATGGAGGCGGCCATACACTTCCGTTTCAAGATCCGTCGGCTCAAGCAAACTTTCGCTTGATTGATCCTCGGCCATGTCGTTGTAGCGAACTTTCACTGTGAGCGTGCGGACGCTGCGTCTTTCCTCGCGTACTTTGGCAAAGAGATTGTCCGCCATTCGTCGCAATGTGGCCTCAAGGTATTCCTCGTCTGTCAAATCGCTGGCAAACGTCTCCTGCTGGTTGAAGGACTTTTGCGGCTCGCTGGCGGAAAACAGGGGCCGCTCGTCAATGCCGTTGGCATACTCGCGCAACGTGCGCGCCATGTTACCCACGAGCACATGCAGCAGGTCCAACGGCGTTCCGGCAATCTGGCCAATGCGCGCCAATCCCGCGGCATTGAGCCTGTCGGCGGCTTTAGGGCCGATGCCGGGCAGCCATTTGTTCAGCAACGGATGAAGAAAGGATATTTCCTGGCCGGGCGGCACTTGGAAGAAAGCGGCGGGTTTGGTGAGCTTGGACGCAATCTGGCTGACAAGCTTATTTGTGCCGATGCCTTCGCTGACGGTGATTTTGAGCCTTTGGCCGATGGCCTTGCGGATGGTCAGCGCGATTTCAACCGGCGATTTGCGCGTGGCGGACAGGTCAAAGTAACCCTCGTCAATCGAAGTCTGCTCAACATCCGGGGTAAAGTCGTACGCGTACGAAAACATCCAGGTCGAAAATTGTTCATAACGCTCGAAGTCGCCGGGGAGAACAATGAGTTTCGGACAGAGTTTGCGCGCCCGCATGGTCGGCATGGGGGTATAAACGCCAAATTTTCGAGCCTCGTACGACGCAGACGCGATGATGCCGCGCTTTTCACCGCCCACCGCAATGGGCTTGCCCCGCAACTTCGGATCGGACGCCTGTTCGACAGCGGCAAAGAATGCGTCCGCATCCAGATGAACGATGGTCCGCATGATTCATTCGCGCGCTTTTCGGATGAGTGCCCGGAATACGCCTTGAATCACCAATTCCTCAGATGGGATGAGATCGGGATACTTCGGGTTCTCCGCTTTCAGGAACGGTTTGCCGTTCTTCACGAGAAATGTCTTGAGCGTGTTCTTGCGGTCAATCAACGCCGCAACGATCTGCCCTGAACGCGGTTCCGGGCCATGCTCGAAAACCACGATGTCGCCGTCGCAAATGTGCTTCCCAATCATCGAATCGCCCGCAACGCGCAACGCAAAGGTGTTCCGCGTTGGTTTGAAGCCAATGGACTCAACGGTGACGGGAACGCACTCGCCTGCCTCCTGCTCGCGGTCGCGGCTGAAACCGGCGGGAATCGAGCCGAAAACCGGGATTTCCAGGATTGCTGCACGGCGCACCGGCTGAAAGGCGTCGGCAAGGCGAAGCGCACGCGCCTTGCCGTGTTCCGTAATGAGCGCTCCTTTCCTGACGAGCGCTTTGACGTGGCAAGAGGCGGCGTAGGAGCTTGCAAAACCGAAATGGCCGGCGATCTCACGATGGGTGGGACAAGAGCGCCCTGCCGCCAATTCTGAGGCGACGAAATCGCGGACGGCTTCCTGTTTTTTGCTCAAATCTGCCATGACTGCTCATTTGAGCAGTAAAACGAGAGATTTGTCAACCCAGACCTGTTCGGGGGCCAAATTCAACTGGTTGGGCTGGTTTGTTCCTTCACCGATGGGCGTTGCACTGTGAAACCTGCGGTTGCCGATCCATGCAAGAAGCGCGCGATATGAATTAAACCTTGCGCGCGACGGATACACGATTACACTGACCTGTGTAATGAGTTTAAGCAAGTCAACTTCTTCGCGCCGGAAACCTTGTCCGACGAAGCCTTCGCTTGGCGACAGGCCGTTGATGAATGTCGAAGCTGCTGCGGGGTTGGCCGAAGTGTTTGGCGTCCTCGCCAGCGAGACGCGGCTGCGATTGCTTCACGCATTGGAGCGCAACGGCGAGTATTCTCCAACTGCGCTGGCGGAAGCGGTTGGAATGAAGGTGCAGGCCGTTTCCAATCAACTTCAACTTCTCGCGGCGCGCGGCATTGTTTCATCGCGACGTGAGGGCAATTCCGTTTTTTATCGTTTGGACGACCCCTGCATCAGCACGTTGCTCGACCGCGCCTGGTGTTTGGCCGAAGACTCTACTTCGCGCAAAAAATGAGCACAACCCTCCATCAAGCTGAGTCGCCAAATGTGGGCGAAGCCGTGAAGCAATTGAGCGATGCGGCAGCAGCCAAAAAATGCTGGCATTGCGGCTGTCTGCACAGTTCCCTTCGAGCGATTGAGGAAGCATATCCAAAACCTGCCCAACCGAAAGCTTTGGCTTCGATTGTCGAATTGGCGCGCTCGCGTTTGAGCGATATAAAATACGACTGTCTTGGTTGCGAAGTGTGCTGGCCCGCTCTTGCCATCAATGCGCTTGGTGTCGAGGGTGACGCCTGTCCAAGCGAAGTGGGGGCAACACGCGAGGGTTGGCCGCCGTTGCCCGGCTCGTACAATGTTCTCCGCTATCACGCTCCCGTCACAATCTGCACACTCACCGATGAGTCGTTGAGCAAGACGGTCGTGCCGGCTGCCGGACCTGAAATCGCCATTGTGGGAACAATGCAGACGGAAAACCTCGGCATTGAACGGTTAATGCAAAACACGCTTGCCAATTCCAACATTCGATTTGTCGTGCTGTGCGGTGCAGATTCTCGTCAAGCCATCGGCCACTTGCCGGGGCAATCTTTGATTGCGCTGTCTCGTTCGGGCGTGGACGAAAAAATGCGAATCATCGGTTCGCAAGGCAAGCGGCCAGTTCTTCGCAACGTGACCCGCGAGGCGATTGAGCATTTTCGGCGCACGGTTGAGATAGTTGATTTGATCGGCGAAACCAGTGTGCCGCAAATTCTTAATGCAACGAAAACTTGTGCTTCGCGGAACCCTGGCCCTGCCGAATTATTCGCCGGAACGCGGTCGGTCGCCACGATTGCTGGTTACATTCCGCAACGCATGATTTCCGATCCTGCTGGATATTTTGTGATTTTTCCCGACTACGGACGCCGATTACTGATGTTGGAACATTATCGCAACGATGGCGTGCTAGATATTGCCATCGAAGGACGCTCACCCGCCGAGCTTTACATTCCTGCGATTGAAAAGAACTTGATTTCGCGCCTCGATCATGCGGCCTACCTCGGAAAAGAACTGGCTCGCGCCGAGCAAGCGTTGTCAAACGACGGGTCCTTTGTACAGGACGCCGCGCCGGAAATGGGGAACGAAAACGTACCCAAACCGTCAGCCTGTGGCTGCGGTTCAACTTGCGAAGAAAAAAATCCATGAAAAACGCTATTATCATCATCGGCTTGGCACTTGCGATTGCAGCGCCAATCTCAACACTCGCGCAGTCCACGAATTCCACGAATTCGGTTGCGGCATTGCCATCACCGGAAGTGCGGGACGTGGCAGCCAATCCATCGGCACACTTGGGGCATCTGACACTTTCTGGTGTGGTCGGGATTGTCACGCCGGAAAAAGGCTTTGTCCTCGTGGACATGAAAGAATATCAAAATGAAGGTTTTGGTTGCTTGACGACGGACGAGCCGACAAAAATCTCCGTTCGGTGGACAGGCGCGGCGCCAAAAGTGAAAGATAAACTGCGCGTGGACGGGCAATTGACCAAGGAGAAAAAGGGCTATGCGTTCACCGCTGACAAGGTCAAACAGCAATGAGGTCCCTAGTCACGAAAAAAATGGCACAGAGGGGCTGGCTCCCGCTCGCGGTCTTCGTCTTGGCATTTGTGTTTCATGCCCTCTACGTACGCCATAAGGTCAGATTACCAGCGCAAGGATGGGCGGATGCTGGCATTGTAGATAACGAGCATTGGGGCTTCGGGCCTTACATACAGGCGCGAGTCTATTTTACAGGCTATTCTTATGCGTTGTCTCTTGCCTTCGCTGCCGTTGCTTTTCGTCGTTACCGTGAGAACCAAATGTGTTCAGCCCGCAAGCTCGCGCTCGGCGGCGTCACTCTGTCTGGCTTTTTGGCAGTGTCCGGCTGCTTTTTCTTGGGGTGCTGCGGTTCGCCTATGCTGGCCGTGTATTTGAGTTTGTTTGGAGCTTCCTTCCTGCCTTGGGCGAAACCCTTTATCGCCGGATTGACAACCGCGTTGATCGCTTTGTCGTTCTGGTTGATGCGAACGCGGAGTCGAAAGGAAGAAGGTTCCGCCTCGTGTTGCACACTTGATGAGGATGGCGCTGATAAAATTCCTGTAACGACGACGATTGAACGCCAACCACCACAATGACCGTCCATGAAATCAGCATCCAAAAATTCGGGCCAAGTCGCCGTTTTCATTGCTCTCCATCATTATCGGACATTCCCAACATTGCCGCGATAGTAGCAAGTGCATTGCCTTCGAGCCGATTGTTCACGTAGATAAACGTCTTTCGCCGGGGGTTTTGTTTTCCTTCTTCGATGAGTGACGCTCCGGCTCGCCGCGCATCTTCGTTAATTTCCTTCGTCGAATCGTAGGGCTGAAATGCCTTTACTGCGTCCTCGTAATTTCGCCCCGGCTTCAACAGGAAACGGGCTGCGATCCGCTCAGGATTCGTGCGACTGGCAGGCATTGCCATCTGCTCGCTGACTGATGGCATCGCACTCCACGAGTTGAATGTGTGCGTGATGCCGTGGCGGGCGAGGCAAGCAAAGTATTCGGGTTTCAGCCAGTATTTGTTCCGAAGTTCAATCCCGTATGGCCATCCAGGCGGCAATTGGGCGAAAAACCTGTCCAAATCAGCGACGAATTGCGCCCCATGTTCGTACTCCGTCGAATGAAAGCGCGAAAACTCGAATATCAGGATGCCGATATTTGGGCGGATCGCCTCGCACGGCTTGAGGAATGCACGGCTGAACAAATCCGCGTTCAGGAAGTTCTCATTCGGCTTTCCCGCCCGTACGCCAAAACGATCAAGATTGGGGAACTTCCTCACGGTGATTTCATCTGTCACCTTGAGTCCGAACTGGAAATCAGGAGAAACCTGTGACGCGAGACCTTGGAGATGTTTTTCGCTCGGAAATGTGTAATACGCCGCATCAACGCAGACCGTCCTGAAGACCTCAGCGTATTCGCTCAGGCAGTCCCGCTCGAAGCGGGTCTTGGCAACCTTGCCGCGATACTCATATCGCGTCGGGGTGTAAAGCTGGCCAAACCAGCCGGTGTATTTCCAGGAAGACGTGCCGATGAATACCCCCCTTGCGGCAAGTTCCGCCGCATTCCTTTTCAACAGCTCAAGATCAAAAGCCACGTCAAAAGCTCTCGCCAGTATTGCACAAAGTCAAATCGCTCGATCTGCACGTAGCCGCCGGCCATGAAGCCGGCGCGGATGGCTTCATAGGTGGGCCGCAACCAGTCGGCGGCCAACTCCACGCAGCGGGCCAGGGTTTGGCGCGGCAGGTCCAAGCCGTGGCGCCGGGCGCAAATCTGTTCCCCGCGATAGAGCGCCAATGATCGCAGTATTTGCTGACCATCACATGGGCCAAGGGGCCAAAGGCAGCCAAGCCTCGTTCTTGCAAAGCGGCGGGCAAACGCCCGATGATCGGAGCGCTCTCCGGCTCGGGCCGCCGCACGTTTTGGTTAACGTGGCAAAATGGCGGAGTCGGGTAGAGCGTTTCTTTTTCTGTCACCACCGCGACCTGCAACAGAAAAGGGCGGCCAGTTCGATCAAAATGCGATGGCTAGGGCCGCCTTCACGGCCTGCCCGCCCTCTATTCACGCAGTTGAACCTACGCGCATTTGCCTTTTCAGCGCGAGCCAGAGGATTTAGCATCGCTCCAAATGAGACTCATGCCGCAGACGAAGCAAACGGAAAAAATGGATCCAGATGCCTGACGATGCTGTTTTCAGAAAATTATGAAAACCAAGTCCATGCAACCGCAGTTCGGCCCGTTTGCCGATATGGAGGTAAGCATTTATTGCGACGAGAGCCGGCATGAAGGCCAAGCTAGTCAGCGTTACATGGTCATCGGCGGCTTGTGGTTGCCGCGCGAAAAACGCGCGGAAATTCTGGCCGGTCTTCGTGAGATTCAAGCCCGGCACGGCATCACTGGCGAATTGAAATGGGGCAAGGTTAGCCGCGCCAAACTCGCGGGTTATCAGGCAGTGGTGGCTTTCATTGCCGCGCGGCCAGATGTCCAGTTTCGCTGCATCGTGGTGGACAAGTCCAAGGCGGATAGCGACAAGTATTTTCAGAATGACCGGCAATTCGGGTTTTGGGTGTTTTACTGGCACTGCTTGAAACAGTGGATGGGCAACGCCAACACCTACTTTGTTTCGATTGACTTCAAACCCGAAAGCCTGCATTCAGGCCCGCGCCGTTTGCGACAGGTGTTGGAGGATGAGTGCATTAAACGAGCCTGGCTCAAATCGTTGGAATGTGTGGACTCCCGGCAAAACCTATTCTGCCAAATGGCGGATGTTCTCATCGGCGCAGTGGGTTACGAACAAAACGGATTGTCGGGCAGTCCGGCCAAACAACAACTGGCCGAGCACATTGCGGCGCAATTCAAACGGCCCGATTTGAAAGGAACAGATTCGCCAGACCGACACCACTTTAACATTTGGCGCATCTGGTCGTGAGTGAAACCAATCCATCACCGGCCCCCGAATCTGCGCCGAAACCGGAAACGACTCCCGCGCCGCCACCGCCAGTGGATTTGAATACATTGCTGCTTCCGGCCAACCGGACGTTGGAACAACTCGAAACCGAGGCCCGCAGAATTTATTTTGAGGACTTGGCGGCCAATCCCCCGGTAACGCCAGACTTTCCCTGGCTGGAAAAGCGGACGTTAATCATCGCCGGGACCGAGGGCGGATTTCTGAAAATCTTTGGCAAGACAACTGGCTGGTCACAATTCCAGCATCGAAAAACCGGGGAACTCGATCCCGAACGCCTGCGCCGTGCGCCGTGGATTCGTCCGGTGCTGGAAATGCGCGTGCCGAAGACGAAGATTTATGTGAACAATCATTCGATGAAGCCCCGGCGGTTCGGGCCAAAAGCCACCCAGGAGAAGAAACGCATCTTCGTCACGCTGGACAAAGGATTGACCTACTTCATTTCGCTGGTTTATACGGAACACGGGTTGGCGCTGGGAACGGCGTTCCCGCCCGACGGCGAATGGTTGCGCAAGATGCAGGCCAATTCCATGCGGATCAGCCCATGACCAAAAAAGGAAACCCCGCGACGTGCGCGGGGCTTGGATTCGCTGCACACTAAGGTGCAGGAGTTCCTGCTGCTGTTTCCAGTAGCATCGAAGATATAATCGGCCATTTGCGCCGAATTGCAAGCCGCTTTTTCGATTTTTTTCAGTATGCCTTTCCACGGAAGGCGGACGCGGACAGGGCTTGATTTTCGAGGCCGAGAGGCCGATATTTACCGCAACTTCTCGCAATTGCGATTGGGTGATCCGAAAGGGTTGCCCTCTTTTTTTGCCCGGTGTTCAGTCAGGCTGTCTCCCCGGTGAATCAGTTTTGTATTTCCACCACATTGACACTCGCAATTCTGTTCTGCCCCCGCAGCCTTGCCTCAGGAAAACAAGGACGGTACGAATGCGAGTCCGACGTTCGCCCAAGAATTGATGCGGAGCATGGAGGTCATGGACAAGGACATGATGGACGCGCCCATGACTGGCACCCCCGGCCATGACTTTTGTGCCATGATGAGCTCACTTGTCCAGCGCTCACATTAACGATTATGAAGGCCCGGAGGATCTCAAAGGAGATCCCACGGTTAAGCCAAGGTTGGAACTGAATCTTTGTTTTTCTTGTCCTCCGTGAAGATGTGGATGGCCATGGACAGGCGCTGTTTTTCCGCAGGTTCGCCTCCGCTTGCCAGCATCTTTCGCCAAAACTCGTTCTCGCTCGCTCTCTCCTCGACCAGATCGAAGTAATGATCCCTCTCCCGTTCGCTCAAGGAGTCAAACTCCCTTTTCACCTCCTCCCATGCTGCTTCCTTCGGTGCATGAGTTTTAGGCTTCTGGATGGGTGGGGCAGGGCGGATCTGCACAGGTTTCGGTTTCAATGCCTGTATCTGAACTGGCTCCTGGCCCGGCCCAGATTCCCGAATTCTTCGCAGGCATGCGTCGATCGCGTAACCTGTGGGATTCTCGATGGGCTTGCCGTCGATCAGCCGGTTTTCCTTTACCGCGTGCTTCACCCCGGATATAAGGGTGTTGAATTCGCATTCGCCTAACAGCACCAGGGCGATCTCAAAGGCGAAAACAGAGCCGTCCAGATCCACCTTGGCGTTGGTGAGCAGGCCTCGCTGATAGCTGCTCAGCGGTTTTCGGCCACGCAGCCGCTTCTCCATCTGCGCCTGGGTATAGCCGCTCTCAAGGAATGCTTTCTTCATTTCTCCCATTTTCTCCAAAGCCTCCGGCGGCGGACGCCTCGGCTCAACCCAAAATTGCAGTATTAGCTCTCCCTTTTTGCCTTCTCTATAGCTGGCCCGGAGCGTGCCCGTGTTCGTCTCCTTCCCGTCGAGCTCATCGATCAGAGAAAGGGCTTTTCCTGGGCAACCTTCCAGCAGCCGCAACTGGTGCTTCTTGCTGGTTGGCAATTTGAACGCCACCTGATTGCACAGCTTGGCAAGCCCTATCTCGTAGGGTTCGCCGCCGGGCGGGTGATGGGATGCTGCGGCCGGGATATACCAGTAGGCGGCTTGAGCAAGGGGATTGTTGATGGTCCGCAGAACATCCAATCGGATGCTCTGCAGCTCATCCGACTTGCACAGTATCGCGTGGAATTCGGCCGAAAAAGCAATGCCGGAGAACCAGAATTCGATCTGCCGGTTCGTGACGCGCCGGTCGTCCCGGCGCCGGATCGGTTTTTCACTGCCATAAATCTGCTCGAATATCCTGTAGGTGACAAGGGCGTTGCCGTCCTTATCCGTCACGCGGATGAACGTCTTCGTGAGGTCGTTCATCAGCTCGCGGATGCGGCGGTTGTACGTCCCGGAATTTATATTCGCGAAGGCGATGCAAAACTCGCGCATGGAGAACCGGACAACTCGCTCTCCGGAAAACCTGTCGAAAAAGCTGACCGCGACCAGCATCGTCTTGCCGTGTCGATAGTCCAGGGCCACAGGATACTCATTGTCCAGCACCGGGTGGAATCCCCCGATTTGGTACTTGCGCCCGCTGTTCAGCATAATCACCTCCCGGCCGGAAGTTTGCTCGGTGGCAGCGAATATCCCCGGCGCTGAACAATAGTCGTGCGGCACCCAAATTCTCTCTTCCCCAGGGCTGAACACCCTCGTTTCCGCCGGCAGCACAACCGGTCTGAACACCCCTGTTTCCGCCGGCGCTGATTCGCTGGTCAATTTGCTCATAAATTCGTCTGTTTTTAGGTCAGAACCACCATATGTAGGGTTTATACCCAAAAACACCGCAACCTGTCCACAAAAAAAGTCTCCAAGCGGACAAATATTTCATTTGAACGCGATTTGAACGTCTGCTATAAAGTCTCCTGAAGACTGTGGAAGACCCAGAAAAAGACAAACTAAGCATGTTCCCGAGGCGCAGCCTGTCCGGCTCAATCTCGCTGGCCCTTTTGTTGCTGGACAAGGTTTCCCGCGCCGGCGTTAATGTGAGAACTGCGGCGACAGCGCTGGGTTATCCGACCATCAACGGGGCCACCAAAACTACCCTGGCGGCGTTGAGGATTTATGGCCTCATCGACAAGCCCCACGGGAAGGACCTGGTGGTTCCATCGGAGAGCCTGATCCGTCTGCACACCGCCATCTCTCAGGATGAAAAGCGCGGGATCTGCCGAACGCTGGCCCTGAAGCCGCCACTTTTCATTGAGATGCATCATGAAGGATTAAATCCGGATGACCGGCCGCTGTTGATTCGCTGGCTGCTGATGCAAAAGTACTCGGAGAGGTTAGCGAAAAGGGCCGCCAACATTTACCAGGAAAATGCCAAGTATGTCGGTTTGGCCAGCTCAACCGCACCATTCCAGTTGCCCCTTTCTGCGGAAATTCGGCCGCAGAAACGTCCTCCTCCTGGCCTACAGGAGGATGCGCCTCCCCAGGCCAGGGATTCTGTGGCCACCTACAACTTTGCCCTGGGCACCTGCGATGCAACGTTAACTTTCAGCCGGGGGGATTTTGGCGAGGCTGACCTGAAATCCCTCAGGCAATACATCGATTTGCTCGAACAATCCTGGCGGGTAAGCCATGCTGAACATGACAAGCCAAAGGTGTGAGCAACCGCCCCAAATGCGCGAACAACCTCCCCGCTTGTGTGACCATCCACCCCATGGGTATGACCAACCACCCCGCCCATGCGACCATCCGCCCCGGCTGTATGGCCATCCACCCCGCGCGCGCAGCCGTCGGATTGCTTGCTTCTTGCTGATAGACAGGCATTTATGCGACTTTTAAAGTGATCCAGCCCGCTTTGCTCTTTGTACTCCTAATTCCTCCTACTTTTCCTTCCTTAATCTAACAAACCATTAAGCATGTCGCTGTGCGGCTTTGGTCCGGGGCCAAGAAAGGAGACTCCGACGCGACTGGATTTTACCTCAACGCCGCGTTGGCAAGAACGTGAAGATTACGTCGCGTAACGTTGCCACGACGTAGCCTTCGCGTTGGTTCGCGTTGACGTAGGTTTGGCGTTGCAAACGTAGCGTCGGCGTTGGTATGATCGCCCCGATAATGGATGCAAAAGATAAATCGGACCTGAGCCAGTTCCCGCGGCGCAGCTTGAAAGACTGCCTCCGCCTGGGGAAACTGCTCCTGGAGAAAATCAGCAACACGCAAGTGGACCCGCACGTTGCCATCGGCGCCATTGGGTACTCGACGATGAACGGGGCAGCCATGTCTGCGCTGGGAGCACTGAGGCACTATGGGTTAATCGAAGGGCCGCGGGGCAAAGGCGTTAGCGCTACCACCGTCCTGGTAAGGGCGTCCCGTTCCGACGATCAGGCTTTGCTGACCGAGTTGGCCTTTCGGCCGGTCGTGTTCCGCCAGCTGAAGGAAGGTGGGTTTGAGACCTGCACCGACGATATCCTGATGAAGCACCTGGAAGGGCGAGGCCTGACGGCTCGCGCCGCGCGCGATGCCGTGAAGATATTTCGAGCCAACGCAGCGTTTCTTGTAGCTGCTTCAGATTCGCCCGCTTCTGGACCGTCAGTGCTGCCAACGCTGCCGGCGCCTGCGTCTCCGTCGGCAGGTCCACCGAGGTCGGCGCCTCCCACGGCCAAGCAGCTCGCCACCTATTCTTTCCCGCTGGCCGGATGCGATGCCAGCTTGGTGTTTTCCGGTGCCCAGCTCGGGTCGGAGGATCTGGCGATCTTGAGGGAGCACTTGGATGTGATCGGCCGCACCCTGGCCAAGCGCCAACCGAAATCCGGCCGCTGATCGGATGACTTCCTCCCACAATGCAGAGGCCGACTCCGAAGAGCCGGCCCTGCGTCCAGCCGTTGAAACAAGCAGAAGCGATGTGCCGACAAATTTACCCAATCGACCCGGAAACGTAAATTTGGACTTGGGCATCATCGGACATCAGAAATCGGCCGGAATTGCGGATTCAGGCTAAAATTAGCATTTATGATTAATAGTATTAAAGCATGGTATATTGCGGACAATATGTATTATCTTCACTTTGTCCACACGAAAAACAAAACTCCAGGAACCGGCAAGAAGCTCTGCCGGTTCGTTGAGAAGCTTTCTCAATGGTGAATCCCCTTTCAAACCATGCCGGACCGTTCGTCGAAAAGATTTCTCGTCCTTCAAGTCTGACGCATCTTCACGTCAATTTGCCTCAAATTCACATCAGGTGGATCCGCGAACGAGGACAGATTATCCGCGAAGGCGTAGCTGCGCTTGCTGCTAACTATCGGTTTCCGGGCTTCGAACGTTTTTACCGCGCAGATGGTTCGCCCCGATCTTGACACCGCGAGGTTCGTTCCCACGGCACATCGTCCTTGCTGCGCGCGATGGCCGCTTCCACGACCGCATGCGTGGAAGGCTCGGAGTCGTGCTTCTGCTTTGGTTGCTCAGGCTGCATTGTTGCGTCCTTTTCTCCGGAAGTGCAGGACTTTGAATTCGGGCCTGTCCATGACCGCCTCAACCATCTCAAACGACTCCTCGAAAGCCGGAAAGAAGGTGTCCCCATCGACCGTCCGCTTGACCTGCGTCAGGTAGAGGTCCGAGCACCGCGGCAGCGCCATCTGATAAATTTGAGCACCTCCGCAGATGAACACGTCGCGGCCCTCGAATGCCGGGTTGGCTGGATCGATCTGGTCGAGCTCTGAAGCGATTTCAACGCCCGGGATTGGAATCGCGCTGCGGGTCAGAACGATCGTAGTGCGGTTGGGCAGCGGCTTGCCAATCGATTGAAAAGTTTTGCGCCCCATGACGATGATCTGGCCGATGGTCGTCTTCTTGAACCACCTGAAATCCTCCGGCAGATGCCAAGGGATGCGGTTCCCTGCCCCAATCACGCGATTGAGTGACATGGCTGCGATGGCTTTGAAGGCTTTCGTATCGTTCATCTCTACCAAGAGCCGGCCTCATTTGCAACTCTGCGGCGGCTGAACGCTACACGGCTATCGGAGCCTTGATCCCAGGATGCGGGTCGTACCCCAGCAGCTCGAAGTCCTCGAACTTGAAGTCGAAGATATTTTTGGCGTCTGGATTGATCCTCATCGTCGGCAGTTTCCGCGGCTCGCGAGAGAGCTGGAGCTTGGCCTGCTCAATGTGATTGGAGTAGAGGTGCAAGTCTCCAGAAGTGTGAATGAACTCACCTGGCTTGAGACCGCAGACTTGTGCGACCATCATTGTCAACAATGCGTAGCTGGCGATGTTGAACCCCAGCCCCAGGAAGGAATCGACGCTCCGCTGGTATAATTGACAGGAGAGTTCGCCGTCGATCACGTAAAACTGAAAAAAGCAATGGCACGGCGGCAGGGCCATCTGGTCGATCTCCCCCGGGTTCCAGGCGCTGACGATGAGGCGGCGGCAGTCGGGATTTGCTTTTATGCGTTCAATGACGTTGGCGATTTGGTCGATCACTCTTCCGTCTTTGGTTTCCCATTCTCGCCACTGCTTGCCATAAATAGGGCCCAGGTTTCCATTTTCGTCCACCCATTCATCCCAAATGGTTACGCCGTGTTCGTTGAGCCACTTGATGTTGGTTTCTCCCTTGAGGAACCAGAGGAGTTCGTAAATGATGGATTTGAGATAGAGCTTCTTGGTCGTGAGGCAAGGAAAGCCCTCCTGGAGCGGAAAGCGGGCTTGCGCGCCGAACACGGAGTAGGTGCCAGTGCCGGTGCGATCTGGCTTGAATTTGCCTTTTTCCAGAACTAATCGCAGCAGATGTTGATATTGTATCATGGTGTTCAAAAGTTTGACAGCGATTCAGCCTGCAGGCTGCTTGGGCTGCCAATCCTACACCATTATAGGTCCGAGGGGTCTCCCCGCTGCGCTCAACTTGCTCGCGGGTGGTACTTGCGATAATCTTTTCGCGCCTTGTTGTCGCTGACGTGGGTGTATATCTCGGTTGTTCCGATCTGGGCATGCCCTAGAAGTTCCTGAATGACGCGAAGGTCGGCGCCTCCCTCGAGCATGTGCGTTGCGAAACTGTGCCTCAACCAGTGGGGTGTCAGATGGGGTATCCCGCGGACCTTCGCCCTTTGCTTAATCCTCTTCCAGAAGGCCGTGTTGCCGAACGGCTTTCCCCAATGGTTCAAAAACACCTTGTCTGTGGTTTGACGTTTCCTTGGCTTGCGGTCCGCGCGCTGCCGCTTTGGCTCTTGGCTGATCAATGAAGGCCTGCCCACATCCAGATAATGCTGGATGGCCTTCACCGCGCGCTCGCCTACCACGACAACCCTCTCCTTGTTGCCTTTGCCAATGACCGTAATAAACTCGGCATCAAGTGAGAGCTTGTTGATCTGCAAATTTTTTAACTCACTGAAGCGCATGCCGGTGGCATAGGCCAGCTCGAGTATGGCCTGATCACACAGGCTGTCTCGAGTTTCCTGGGGATCTGGATGGAGCAGCTCGGTAATTTTCTCACGGCTCAATATCTTAGGCTGTCGTTTCCACGGGCGCGGGCGGGTCACTAAATCCGTGAAATCCTCAGTCATGTGCCCTTCGTTAACGCAATGTCTCAGGAATCCACCGATGGCTGCCCCTTTGACGGCCATGGTGGCGCTGCTGTTCTTTTCCCCTGGCTTGCTCCCGGGGCTGGCTTTGTCTCTCGTCCGTTCGCTTTCCAGGTAGGCGCGAACATGCGTCAGTTTGATCTCGTTTGGTTTTGTCACGGCTTGCTCATTGAGCCATCGAATAAAGGGGAGAATCTGCGCCGAGTACGTGCTGAGGGTGTGTTCTGCCCTGCCGTCCTCCTGCTTTAGGGTCATCAAAAAGCTTTCAAGCGCGCTTTCGAGCATAGCGAGTCCCTGATTTGTAATTCCGCAAACGAAAATAGCAAGGTGAATCCGACACATTTTTGGTGCCAGCATGAGAATATTTGAGCGGGAAGACGATTCTATCCTGTCGTGGTGTGAACAAAAGGAGAATAATGTTTTGGACCTTCTGACAGCAGAACGATCGCTGATAGTCTCATCGGTTGCTTCAGCGGGAGGGCTTCCAGTTGCCGCCGGTCCAAGCCCCTTTCCACCGCCCGACCCCTCATCTCGTACGCCAGTCTGACGCTGGCGCTGGCCAGGAGCACCTCCACGGCAAAACGCTCAAAGGCAGGATAAAGCGCCCCTGCCGTTCCGCCCACGGAACCTAAATCGTCTTGACTCCTGCTCGGGGCAATCCGCCTGCGGCGCTCGCGCCCGAATCAAGGTGGCAAACTGCATCGTGTCCGAATGCCGCCACGTCCGCTACGGCGCGCAGTCGTGGATCGAACAGACCCGTCCGCATTCCACGCACTTGGCCGACTCCCTTGCCAGCCCAACTCGATTTCCACCTTCTTTTCCTGAAGTTTCAGTTCCACGGCTTTGACTGCCCACGAGCTGCCAATGCCCAATAAAAACGCGTAATGTTTCTGTAATTCGGTGTCCATGCTCAGGCCGCCAACGCTCTCAGAAACAGAGCGCCCGTTCCAACCAAAAACTACGATGCGGCGAAGCAGAGCGGCAGCGAAGCGCAGACCGCAGCCAAGCAGTGCGATCCCTGCGAAAACCACGGAACTGCCAAATCGGATACTCAATTGCCTTTTCCTAAAAGTTCTTCTCTTATCGTACCCATGAAATTCCACCAATATTCAAAAAAAAACAGAGGAAGCCCTGCGGAAGCAGCTGGAGTTCCAGGCGATCGTAAACAAGATTCTTGGACGCTTTGCTGACATTACGCCTTCACTGTTCGAGGCAGCAATTACGGACGGGCTCAAAGATTGCGCCGAAGCTGTTTCTGGAGACTATGTATTCATGTTGCAACCGTCTGAGGATGCCAAAGTCTGGATCCCGTCTTTCAGTTGGCGCGCTCCAGAAGTAATCGACCTGACCGCCAAGTACCCTTACTTTCCGGCGGGGGAATTTCCTTGGATTGAGGACAAGTTGATGAATGGTTCTGTTGCAGTCGTGAACTCCCTTTCCGAACTACCGCCTGACGCAGCCAACCTTCGCGCAATGTACGAAGCAGGGGGCATTAAATCTGCGATTTACGTTCCAATGCGTGGCCCGGTGGCGCTTCCTCTTAGTTCTGCCGGCGTCACTGGAGCCATTGGAATATTCAGTTTGAACAAAGAACTTCGTTGGAGCGATGAAACCATCGGATGGCTTCGGGTGCTTAGCCAGGCTTTCGCCAATGTTTTGGACCGGCGCAAGGCTGGAGAACGGCTGAAGGAGAGCGAGTTGCGCTATCGGGCGCTGTTTGAGCTGGTACAGGATGCAATCCTGATTAACACTCGTGAAGAGGTCATTGATGTCAACCCGCGCGGGCTTGAATTGTACGGACGTACGCGGGAACAGTTTGCTGACCGTTTGCCTCGCAACTGGTCCCCTACTTTCCAACCGGACGGCCAATTGTCCTCCGAAAAGGGGCATAATTACGTGGAGGCTGCTTTGGCGGGCCATCCCCAACGCTTTGAGTGGGTTCATCAACGCCCCGACGGCAGCCAGTTCGACGCCGACATAATAATGAACTCTTTTACACTGGGGAAAAAGCCCCTAATAATGGCAATCGTAAGAGATATCACGGAGAGAAAGAGCGCGGAGCGTTTGCTGGAACACTTCAGAGCGGAGTTAAGAGAGCTTTATGCAAGGCTGAACACGCTCCGGGAGGATGAACGAAAGAAAGTTGCCCAGGAGATTCACGATCATGCCGGTCAGCTGATTACAGCGCTCAAGTTTGATATTTCATCGGCTGGTCATAACGCCGGGTCTTTTCCTGAGTCTGAGGCTAAACGGGTGGTCCTGGCAAAACTGGCGAGTGCCCAGCAATTTCTGCATGAAGTTCACGTTGCATTGGTCAAGATTGCGACATCTCTGAGGTCGGCTGCGCTGAATTCCGGACTGATGCTGGCGATCAAAACTGAGGCGGTTGCTTTCGCAGAAGGGACGGGCTGGAGTTGCCGGCTGGATTTACCGGAGCATGAGCCGGCGTTGTCAGATCACGCTGCGACCCTGCTGTTCCGCATCTTTCAGGAATCCATAACCAACATTGCGCGTCACGCAGATGCGACCCAAGTGCTGATAAAATTGACGGTCGATGCGGGCAGGCTGGTGCTCCTGATTGAGGATAATGGAAGAGGCATTCCCCCAGGGAAATTAGGATCACTTGGTCTCCTGGGAATGCAGGAGCGCGCCGAGAGTCTCGGCGGGCGACTGACAATCGCTAACCGCAAGCCGGGGACAAGCGTGACCGCTTCCATTCCGTACGATGAAAAGAAAACTTGATTTATTAATCAACGGGTGGTATAATTTACAAACCGGGAGAGAGTTTACGTCCACGGCAAAAGTGGCGCTCGCGCTGTCCTCGTATGATTCCTGCTGTTTGCCGAAATTATCAAGGTTAATAGAGGGGAAGGAGAAGATGACGAAAATACTTCTGATAGATGACCACGCGATCGTACGCCGAGGCCTTCGGAATGAAATCGAAGAGCACCTCGGCCAAATGCACTTTGGGGAGGCCGAGAGCGTAATCGAGGCACGAACCGCCTTGGAATCCGACATTCCGTGGGATTTGGCGCTCTTGGATATCGGCCTCGGGAAGGAGAGCGGCCTGGATGTTCTTGAAGAATTTGCCCTGTCGATCAAACGCACGAGGTTTTTGGTCGTGACGCATTTTCCAGGCCAAGAGATGGGAGTCAAAGCAATGCAGCTTGGGGCTTTTGGTTACGTTTGTAAAACAGACCCTCCCGATCAAATAATTCAGGCGATCAAGCAGGTGCTGGCCGGGAAAAAGTATGTACCGGACAGCATTACAATGCAACTGGTGACGGAGAGCGGACGCCTGCAATCGCACGATCTCCCTCATGAGCGGCTTTCGCGCCGCGAGCTGCAGTTGATGAAATTGCTCGCTCACGGGGAATCACAGAAGGAAGCGGCCGATATGATGGGCCTCAATATAAAAACGGTCGGCACTTACCACACGGGGATACTGCGGAAGACGGGTCTCGCTTCGGACGTGGACATTGCCCACTACGCCCTGCGCCATAATTTGATTCTCGCTCCTGCCGCATAAAATTGTGCTGGAAGGGGCTTGACCAAAAAGGCCTGCGACGGAATCTCCTTTTTCAAGAAACTCATTTTGGAGCGGCGGCGGACAGCACCAGATGATGGTGAAAGCCGCGCCAGCCTCGCCCCTTATAATAGTACACGCCCAGGTCGTCTTTGCCCCGTTGCAAATACTGTTCGATGGGCCAGCGATCCGCGGCTCAAGCGCAGAGCACGGGCCTTGGTCGGAGGCTGTCGGAGTTAGGCGACGTACACATGATAGGGATCCGGCTCGTCTTCCGGCCAATCGACCGCCAGCCAGCACCAGAGCCCTTCTCCTTGGTCTTCTTCCAAATCGTTGTGAGGTAAATCTGTTTCCACGCCAAGCAGGTGGTCCGCCTGTGGCCATCGGCGCTTCCCAGACCGCCGCGTGCCACTTCAACCCCCTTTTTGAAGCTTTCCACCCACTGGCGCAGGCGGCGGGCGGCAGGAGCTGTCTTGGCGACGCTCCAACATTTGGAGCCGTGGGCGGGCGGGGGCCGTTGCGCCCACGCCAGCCAGTGTTCCTCGGCCTGGAAAAAACACTCCGTCCTCAGGCCGCGCAGCCGCCATCTCAACTCCGCCGCATTGCCGAACACCGAATCGCCCAGCACCGGCGCGGTCGTCATCCGTCGCCCAAGGCCTCTTCGATCAGGTCGCCTGCGACGGCCGGCTTGGTTTGAAAGGCCACCCCATCGGGCACGCCCGCCCCCTTTTCGAAGCACCTGATCCTTGGCCCCACCCCTCCGGCCGATAAAGCCGGCCCCGCCGGCCGGTGCCGCAATTTCTCCATCGCTGACCACCAGTTCCACCGCCACCTGACACTGGGGCTGCTTGCCCACCGCTCCACAGTATTTATGGCTCACTCCCACCGAATGGATTCCCTGCTTGAGCCAGCCGGTCTCGTCCACCCATCCCCGCAACGGTTCCACCACCGGAATCACCTCCCGGCGGATGACTTGCCAGACCTCGCGCTCCCGCCATGGGCTGTCGCTCAGGAACTATTGCAACTTTTGAGGGCTTCGCATTTTTTGCTGAAAGCTAACCATTGGAACCATAATTTTCCTTACAAAATTCGTTAAGGTTTTTCCTCAATTGTTGCCTTCTGCTGTTTCTGCCAAAGTATCCTCATGATTTTAGTCCTTATTTTGAATCTTTTGATAAGCAGGTTGCCCGGAGCAACTGGCTGATGAAGAGCAAAAAGCAGGACCGCAAATGGCCAAACAACAGCAGATATTATGAATTACGACGAGAACAACGCGAGCGACACGATCGAAACACGCATTCAGCTAATCAATGAGCATATCCATTCCTTGAACAAGTACTGCCAGCGGGGATTGAGAAACGTGGACGTGGCGTGCGAGATTTGGGACCGGCTGATTACCGAAAAGGACACTCAGAAACGTCTTTCGATCCTCGGCGACGGCGAATCTTTCCTGCAAGCCTCCATTGCCGTTGCCCGCGAATACTCCGGCCAGATTCCCTCTCCAAACAGGCTCAAGGCATTTGTGGAAGCTGACGACATCGCAGACCTCATGGTCGGCCTTCTGAATGAGATGAGCATGGTCATTTTCCAGTTTACCGGACAGATGGAAAACATGGTGGAACAGTGCGCAATCCTGCGCCGCCACCTGGAACAGGAAGCCCTGGACGAAGCAGCAGGTCGCGCGCAGACACACAGCATCGTCGGCCTACTCCAGGCCGGCCTCCGTCAGTCGAATAACCTGGCGGCGAAGCTGCGGCGGGCAATTTCGCCTGGGGGCGCTCCGAAGGTCCCCTGCCCTCCTTTGCCCCATGCCTCGACTCCGACTGCTTTTAGCCCATAAGGGTGCGTTTATGAAAGCCTCTCGCAAGCAGACCAAGTTGAACAAGGCGTCCCGCTTCGTCATCCGCAGGATCGGACAATGGCGTGTCCAATTGGTGGGGGCGATCTCACGGGAAGCCGGACGGTATCGGGTGAAGCAGCGTGGCCTCTGGCTGCGCATTCAGTTGGAGGAGAGCTTGGACGCTTGAGATAATCAATAGTTGACTCACGATGAACAAGATACGCAGGCCAACCGCTCTCGGGTGAATTGGTTCAAGCTGGGCGCCGCTACTCCACAAACATTATGAGAAACATCATCTTAACTCGGATGAAGTGGTTTAACCGTGTTGCTATGAGCTTTTGGAATTTGATGGCCCCATATGGTTACCAAGATTCCACCGGCTTCCACTACGGCACCCCTTTCAAGTAACCCATGAGGTTCATTCTCACGCAGCGATGCAATCGTAGGGGGCCTCTTCGGCCTTCTCCATGGCCTCGGCGCGTGCCCTTTTGAACTCCTCAGGGGTGAGCTCTCCGTCCGAAAAACCTTGAGGCCACTCCTCGTGGGTGAGTTCCACGTCGTCGACGGTGGCTTCGGACATGCTCTCGCTGGCATATCCCATCCCATAGGGGCGTGGCTCATTCCACGTCTGGAGTGTTCCCTTAACTTCCCAGCTAAGAGTGACTGTCAACTCCCGGCCAGATCGTTCGACGGTGAATGGAGTCTTCATTGCAGAAAAGGTTCTTCGAGGTTTTTAATGGGTAAGCAGCAGGGTAAAGCGAGCAGCGGGGCGGCTTTTCGAGCCGACAGCTCGCGCCCCGCTGCGGTCGAATATCGGAGGCAATCGAGTACAACCTGCTTTGTTTGAACAGCTTACGCCATGAAAACGCGATTCCAGCCGGCCATTGAAGCGTTCTGAACGACCCTCCGAAGGCTGTCTGTTAGCCACTATAAACCTCGAATATCCGCAGAAAACTTGTTTCACGCCGTACCGATTGGGAATTGGCTCAGCTCAACGGCTTTTCGGCCACCATGACCATGTTGCTGGGAGGCCAGGATATTTGAGCGCCATTTTCGCTGAGGAGTTTTACGCGTCTCTGGTGGCGGTACTCCGCGATCCACAGGTTCACGTAGGATCGCGAGCCGTGTTCCGGCTGATTGGGATTTTCGCTGATATGGAAGCCCGTTTCAAAGAAGACCTTTTTCCACCGAGAGAAGCTCCAGAAGCAGAAACGTCGTGTTGACCAGACGCCTGCCGGGGAAAAGAAAGAAGCTCATGCCTGTTCGTCGTTTGGACTGTAGGCCGAGACTTTGACGTCGGCGCCCAGTTTGCGCAGCTGTTCGGCCACCGTTGTGACGCAGCCGTCTCCCTCGTCGGACCATGCCCCTGTGACAAATGTCGGGGTTCGCTTGAGCCGGAATGCTTGGAACACCTCTTTGGCGCCGCCCTTGAGCTCTTGCGCGGAAGAGTCGACGGTGTAATCCCTGGCGCCAGCCGCCCTGGCATGCTCGATGGCCCTTTTGACGCCGGCGTAATGGGGCACCTCATCGCTGAGGTCCCCGTGAAATACAACAAACTGGCCCCGCCACGCGTGGATTTCGCTCAGGATTGCTTCCAACTGCATCGCGGAAAAGCCCCAGCTTGTGTGGTACGATCCGCAAAGCGAGCCGGGATGGACGATGATCATCATGCCGGGGCGCTCCAGGAATCCTGTGACCATGCCGCTGGTGTCGAAGACCTCCCCTGCCCCATTCCTTAGGATGAATCCCGGCCCCTTTGGCTGCACCCATAGCTCGCCGTGGAACTTCTTTATTTGTGAAGCCACGGCTTCGGCTTTGTCAACGCTCTTGAAAAGCCTAAAAGTAATGTTGCTCTCGACGTGGCGCATGGCTATGCCAGAGGGGTGTGCCCGCCCTCCTTGATCTTTCTTCCACGGAACTCCACTCCCCACTCCCCCCAAATGTCGTCGTGGCCACCGTATGCGCGGTCATGGTATTCTTTGGCCCACCCCAGACAAAGAAGAAGACGAATTACCTGGTTCCGAAGAGGTCCGGTGACTCGATGGTATCCGGTGGTCTTCACAGTTGTCGCAGCACGTTCACTTTCGCCGGCATCTGCCCGGCGCGGGTGACCTCTGTTGTCCCGTCCTGCGACGATGCCGTCGTCGTTCGGTATCCACTCAAACGCGTCGCTCTCTCGGGGGTCCGCGCGCTTGATGCTGCCTTGGATCATCACGATCTTGTGCCAGTTTCGTTCGAAACGCGCCTTGCAAAGGGCTTTGCCCTTCTGAAAAACGACGACCTTAACCAAAACAAAATTGCTGGGTTTTCCGCCGGCTTGGACCATAGCGGCGCTACTTCCGGACCTCTGGATGGCTGTCGATGTAGAATGCCAGCCTCTTCGCATCGTCGGCCGTCAAAAGAGCGGACACGTAAAGGGGAGCCGCTACAGGTTGTAACCGCTGGGGGCTTTGGAAAGCTCGCGCAGGTCGAACTGGTTGCCCTCTGGCGAGTCCATGTCCCGGTCGCTAAACTTCCAGGTCAGCCAGTTTTCGCTGCAGGTGGCGTTCTGTCGGCCAGCGGAGAGGTCTCTGAGGGTGTGGTAAACGCGGGCGCCTCGGTAAACGAACGCGCAGTCATCGGGAAAGTCTTTTTTGGCCATGTGTTTATGTTGGGTTAATTTCTAGACCCTTGAGGCGAGCAGTACCATCCTCCAATCGTTTCCGATGTTTTGCCCAGCTGGTGCAAAAGTTGTAATAACAGCGAGCCAAACTTTCTTTCCGTGCTTTCGTCAGGGTCTCCACCCTCGGCGCGCAGCATGCACTGGAGGGAAGCTCTTTCGATGCCGAAAAATCGGACACTCATATCGTTATGCAGGATAAAGTTTGGTCTGCAGCTGGTCAAGCAAGGGAATTTGTCCTTTCAGTATTTTTGGGCGTGCCTCAGCCAGAGAGAACCATGCGGCTCTATCGATTTCGGGGAATTCCCTCATCTGCCCGGACCCCTTTGGCCATTCCATGCTGAAAGCGTTGCTCTTCACCTTGGCTGCATCGCAGTCCCACTCCAGCGCCCAGGCAAAAATGGTTTTTCCGCTTCGCTGCGTCACCGGAGTGAGCTCGATGAAATTTCCCTCCGGGGTCATGCTCGTCTCCTCTTGGAACTCGCGCCGCGCGGCATCGAGCGGCGCCTCGTCCTCAAACTCACCCTTGGGGATCGACCAGGCGCAGACTTCCTTGTGCTCCCAAAAGGGTCCTCCCATGTGAGCCAGGAACACCTCCATGCTGGATTCCTTCAGCCTAAAAAGGAGCAAGCCGGCACTTTTCTTTGCTTTGGCCTTCATTTTGGCGGGTCCTACTTCTTGGACTCCGTTTTGCTTTTTGGAATGCACACGCACACCACCACATACAGCAGGCATCCCAAGGCGACAATTATCATGCGGCCGCACAAGCCTGCGATCCAGCGAACTTCGGTCCTAATGTTTTCTCAAAAAACTCTGCAAGCTTAACTGGGACATTTTGTCGGCTGCCGGATAACTTCCCATCATAGAACTCGGCTGCTTAGTCAGCATGGAATTTTCTTGAACCGTTGCGCGCTGTCTTCACTTCGGCTCATGCCTGCTGCTTTGCTCATCCACCGTAGCAGGTGTCGGTGGTGAGCGTCGCGGCAATTTAAGCCGCGAAGGCGACGCTTGTGTTGGCAACGGTCTTTTGGTCCTAATTTTTACCAGGCCAACAAACCGTCCTCGGCTTGCATTCCCTGGGACGACACATGGGTCGAAACCAATTCATCCTCATCAAAGAACCGCTGTGATTTTAAGTTGGGCGGAGCTTCTTGTCAACTTATTGTTACTCACGACACTTTCTTGGCGAGATGCGTTGGATCATAAGATTTAATGGCGTGTGCCGCCCGGACGTGTTATATGGCACAAATGAAGACGAAATTTATAGAGGCCACAAACGTAGATGCGGGGGGAATGAATTGGGGAAAGTTTATGGTGGCTAGGTTCACGGAAAGTGAATGGCAACGCCGCTCGGAGGTTGGTGGGCAGAGCATGCTGGCCGAGAGAGGCTGGGCAAAAGACAACCTATTGGTACTTGATCTTCAGACAGGTGAAGGTGCTGTCTTCAAACCCGGAGGCTACGCAAAAGGGGACTTGGACAAGCATGCGGTCTGGGTTTGCCCTCTGTTCGCGCCATTTTTAGGATGGCTTTACGCGCAGGACTTGACAGATATCGAGAAGCTGCCCGCCTTGGTCAAGATCAAAAGCCCTGTGTCCGCACTTTATGGCTACCGACGACCCGGACCGGCGGAACAGAAGCAACCGGCGGCGCCGGCGAGGCGAGGCAGGACGAGCGCGAAGGCCGGTTAAGAGCTATTTCTACTGTTCGATCTTGGCGAACATCTTGGACTCGATTTCCTTGGCCAGTGCCGGTCAACGCCCACGATGACTTCGATGCCTTCCAGCCGAGCGACGACTCTCTCGATGACGTCCTCCTCAACTGTGCCGTTTGCATATGTCCAATACGCCCAGCGCTGCTTCTGCACAGGTGGGAATTCAAGCAAGCCGCACGATGTAGAGCTTTTTTGAGTGACTCCAGAGGCGCGACACCAACGTGTCCAGCATTTCGATGAGTTTTTCTCGCTCTACCTCGTTGAATACTGAGAGGAAGATCATGATGCTGATCTGGCCGGTCTGCTCGTCGAGCACGTTATCCAGGAATAGTTGCGCGGCGTTCAGTGCCTCCAACCAGGTGATTGGCTCCTGCACTTGCTCCAGCAGTTGCTTAGCCTCGTCTGGTGTGGCAACGGTCATCCAGCGCACGGTTTCTGCATCCCGATCGAGAAATGGCCCGGGCTCTTCAGCTAAATCAGCCATATTTCTCAAATATAACGAAATGACTGGAGGAACGCTAGGAAAAAGTGATCAAAGCCAAGGGACTAGCGGGGTACTAACTATCGTCTTGCAGGCGGTACTTGATTGGACAGGTCGTATCGCAGCGGTGAATCCAATAATCTCAGCGGCCTCTTTTATCGCCTCTGAAGTTATTATATCGATATCCATCTCGGCAGGCTCTGGGTACCTGCCGAATCAGGGGGCGTGTGACTCTCCACAATAGCCTTCAGTGCCGCCAGGGCACCTACCATCGTGGATTCCTTGGCCGAATTGCCAGAGGAGCTTTGATGTATGGCAGCGGACGACTCTCGAACCGCAACGATTGAGCCGATGATCTCGCCTGCTTATCTCGTAGAAATTCCTATCGGAATCAGGTAGCGCACATCTCCCCTGCTTCAAATGGGAGAATCGGAGATACGATAGGCACGTCCTCCTTCATCTTTGTGACCGTGACCTTCTCCTTTTTCCAGTCGAGGTACAAGTGCCCTTCCTCCGGAATTTCCTCCCGAATCAAGGCATCGCTGATGGAGTCAGCAATAATGCGCTCAACGGCTTTCTTGAGGTTTCGGCCGCCGTACTCCTCTGAAAAGCCTTCCTTCAGGACGTGGTCGTGGAGGGCTGGCGACAGCGTGATGCTGCCGTAGGTGGTCCGCTGGCGCACCTTCTCAAGCTCCAAATCAAGAATCTGGGAGCAATGTTCGGGAGTGAGCGAGTCGAATACGATGATTTCGTCTATGCGATTAAGGAATTCAGGGCGGAACACCTTCTTGGCTTCTGCCAATACGGCTTCGCGGGTGTTTTCCTTGTTGGGATTGAACCCGATGCGGAGCTTGCTGAGGATGGAGTAGCCCACATTGGAGCTCAGAATAATTATTGCGTTACGGAAGCTGGCAATGCGTCCCTGACCGTCGGTGAGCTTCCCTTCCTCGAGTATCTGCAGGAGCATGTTCCAAACATCTGGATGGGCCTTTTCGATTTCATCGAAGAGGACGACGCAATATGGCTGACGGCGGACCCTCTCGACCAGGGAATTCTGGTCATCATAACCAATGTAGCCGGGGGGAGACCCGATGAGCCTGGCGGCGCTGTGCCTCTCCATGTACTCGGACATGTCGAGCTGTATCAGGCTCTCCTCGGTACCGTTGATGTCCAAGGCGAGCGCTTTTGCGAGCAATGTTTTGCCTACGCCGGTCGCGCCCAGCAGCAAAAAGCTGCCAATGGGGCGCTTTGGATCGTTGAAATGCGTCTTGCCGCGGCGGCAGTAGCGGGAGACTGCTTCCATGGCCTGTTTCTGTCCAATGATGGTGGCTCCCAGCCGCTCGGCCTGCTTGAGCGCGTCGCGACGGTTGTTGGAGTTCATCTTGTCCACAGGAACCTTGCTGATGAGGCTGATGGCCTTGCGGATGTGCTCCTCCCTGACTATGCGAACTGTTTCCCCTAAGGCCAGCAGCTGCTCCCTTTTGACCTTGAGGAGCCGGATCGTGCCCCAAAGCGTTTGAGCATCGGTAAACCTGTCCGCATTGGCGGCTGCAATCTTTTGCTGGGTGACACTTTCAATTTGGCTGTCCAAGGCCACCAGCGTCTCGGAAGGGGCGAGCTTGATCGCGCTGCCAGCCTCATCCAGGACGTCGATGGCTTTGTCGGGCAGCCGGCGATTTGGGATGTAGCGTTTGGAAAGGTGTAGTGCCGCGAGCACGGCCTCTGGGCTGTATTTGACCCCATGGTGCTTCTCATAGGCGGAAAGGGATCCATGCAAGATAGCAAGGGTGTCGGCGTCCGAGGGCTCCTCGACTTGGACCGGTTGGAACCGGCGTTCGAGCGCTGAATCTTTGGCGATGGACTTGTGGTATTCGTCCAATGTGGTTGCCCCGATGACCCGGGCTTCACCCCGGCTGAGGGCAGCCTTCATCATGTTGGACAGGTCCATTCCGCCGATGGAGTTGCCGGCGCCGACGATGAGGTGTATCTCATCGATGAACAGGATGACGTTTAGGTTCTTTTTGACATAATCCAGGATGGACTTGACCCGCCCTTCCAGTTGGCCGCGGAAGATGGTGTTGCTGATCAGCCCGGTCACATCGAATACGTAGATCTGCTTGTCCTGCAGGCACTGGGGAGCCGTCTTCTGGACGATGCTCAGGGCCAGCCCTTCCGCGATGGCGGTCTTGCCCACGCCGGCGTCTCCCACGAGCACCGGGTTGTTCTTGCGGCGACGAGCCAAAATCTGAGAGCAGCGTTCGATCTCCTGCTTCCGGCCGATGACTGGGTCGAGCTTTCCTGCCCGGGCCATTTCGGTGAGGTTGTAGCAGACCTCGGTAAAATCCCGGCTGGGGCCGGAGGTGTTTTCCCCTGCAATTTCCGGTTGGAGGCCAAAGCGGCCGAGGATTTTGCGGATGAGTTTGGAAGAGTTGATGCCCGCAACTCCAAAAACCTCCCGGCTTAGCGTCGGGTCGGCGAGCAATCCGATGAGCAGGTGTTCCGTGCGGAGCTGGGAGCCGCCGCTCTGCATCGCGATTTCGGATGCTTGGGTAAAGCACGTCTTGGAGGCCGCCGTGGGTATCCCGGTTGGAGTTCCTGCCTCTTCCTGGTTGAAGCGCTTGCCGACGATGATCTCGCCGAGCTTTTCCACGGGAACCTTCGAGGCCACCATGAGCTGGTATGCCTGGCATTCGGGGGTCTTGATGATGGCCAGCAGAAAATGGCTCGGAGCAATCTGCTTGTGGCCAAACTTCGTCGCGAAGGCCGATGCCCTGTCGCGCACTATATCAAAATTCTGGCTTTGTTCCATTTGATTTGTGTTTCCCAGCCATTAACGTAACCCAACCGGGATCGCTGTTGACTCCAGATCGACCTGCATGAGGGGCACGACATCGTCTATGTACTCCACAGGCACCAGATTTTCGGGCTCTGACAGTTGCTTGCCGATGTTTTTGAGGTGGGCCTTGTTCCACTGGTTGGACATCAAGGCAGAGGCTGAAAGGCTGCTGATGTGCATGCCCTGGGCGTCGCGGACCGTGATGTCAAGTATCTTGGCGACATGGATGGCCTGCTTCGCTGACATGGATTTGTTGGCCCATACGATGCCTTTGACGAAGTCGGGAATGAAGCTGTGCCGAAGCTCCAGCCCTGGCTGGTGGTCCAGCCGGTTGCGTCCTGATTGCTGGAAGGAGTAAATCTTTCCGTCCACTGTTCTGGCAAGAATGTGGTTTGTGTCCCCTTCCTTCCACTGAATAAAGTAAAATCTGGCATCGACCTTGTGGATCACCTTGAACCACGCTACTTCAAACCCAGATTCGCCGAGGGGAAAGCTGTCGAAGCATTTAGATGCTTGCTCCTTGAGCGACTGGTTCGGATCGAAGAGATCCATGATGAAGTTGCGCAGCTGGGCATCCTGCGAGATGAGGGTGGTAAGCGTGTAATTGCTCTCCGCATCGGCTGGCGCCGCCCCCACCTCGTACTCGGCGAGCTGGTCATCGGTCTGGGGGAGTGTGTTGTGCGGCAAATATATCCAGCCCTTGCGACCAAGCAGTAGCCGGAACGCGTCCGGGTTGCCGATCCGAAAGGGCCGCAGCAGGTTCTTGTAATCGCCCTCTGGAGTCCAGATGATTCCCAGGATGGCCGCCGCCGGGTTGACGTCGAGGTGCGCCATCCAGGGTGGGGCCAAAAGCTTGTAGATGCGGTCGGCATTATCCAGCTTGGTCAAATCGTTGACCTTCTTGACGCCAGCTACCAGGTCAGCCAGTTCTGCCGCTTTATAAAACCAGCTGAGGAACACCTCGGTCTGGCAGGCGCTCCGCCCTTGCAGCGCGCTGTACATCCGGACGTCGTCGTCGGTCGGCATCGGGCACTCCTCCCCTCCCCTGCGCTTGGCGGTATCGATGATGTCGATGATATAGCCGTGGGTCTTGGCGGGATTGTTCGGATCCTTGCGCAGCACCCGGCCGATGGCCTGCAGGTAGAGAGCGGCATTTCGTGTCGGGCGCAGCATGATGGCGATGTCCAGGGCAGGAAGGTTGAAGCCCTCGGTCAGACACAAATTATTCACGAGGATGTCAATGGTCCCCGCGCGCACGCCGTCGTAGTACCCCTTTCTTTCTTCGGTTGGAGTCGTCCCGTAAACTTCTCCAACTCGGAAGCCGATCTCGCGAAGCTTCTCTGCCAGGAGCTTGCCGTGGTTGACGGAAGCCGCGAACAGGATGGATTTGTGCCCTCGGCAATTTTTATCGATCAGCTCAAGGCAGCCTTTGACGATTTCATCCCGGCAGAGCAGCTCGGCCAGGCTGGCGACGTCGTAATCCCCGAGCCGCTTTTTGATCGTGCCCAGGTCGATTTCCATCTTGCCGATCGGCTTGGGTGGCACAAGGACGCCCATCCGGATTCCATCGGTCGTGTTCTTCTCCAGCAGCACCGTCCCCAGTTCGAGGCGGTTGCCGATGTCCGAGCGGAAGGGCGTCGCAGTCAGGTTGAGGACTTTGGCCTTGGGGAAGGTCTGCTTGACTTGCATCCAGGTCAGGGCCAGTGCCCTATGGGCTTCGTCGCAGATGATCAGATCCGGCTGGAAATCCTCGGCCAGCCTCTGGAGGCGCTTTCCCCGCAGGGTCTGAACAGAGGCCACAATGATCTGGGCCAGCCCAGTGAAGTGCTGCGAGGCTTTCTCGATTTCGCAGTACTGCCCCGTGTATATCTCAAGCTCCAGCTTGGACTGCTCTATCAGCTCCTCCCGATGGGTCAGCCACAGGATTCGCCCCTTTGGGTTGATTTTCTCGAGGAAGCGCGTGACACAGCAGGCTGCGGTGATGGTCTTGCCCATGCCCATGGTCAGCGCAATCAGCGCTTCCATTTCGGGGCTGGTCCACCATTGCTCGAACTTCTCCACGCCCTCCAGCTGGTAATCCCAGGGCTCCAATTTCTTGCGGGTTGTCGTGTCACTCATATTCATCACCAAAGTCGTTCGTCACCGAAGTCGGGAACCTCCTGGGGTGCCGGCGCATCCCGGGGCGCCTCCTCACCCACTTCGGGTGCTCCCTCCAATCTTCATAAAAGGGCAGCCGGCGATCCACGCCCACAGTGCCGGGGAGAGGAGGGCCACATTGAAAGCCTCGGCGGTGTGCAGGTGGGCGGCCCGATTTGGTAATTGCAGACGTTCACGCTGCTATATTGATTTTTGCGTAAGCATCTTTTACGCACTCTTTTATCCACATTGTAGGGCGCTGGTCGCGGAACGGTTGGGAAAAAGGGAAAAGTTCAACCAGCGGCGTACTGCCAAATGCTATGCCCTTGCGAATTCCAGGTTGAAAGGAGAGCGTGGAAGGCACTCAGCCAGCTGCAAATGATGTTTCTTACTCCGGTCACTCTGGAGGCATAGTGCCGCCGGTGGTAGGAGAAGATCTGGAACGTCGGAGGATGGTGGTTTAGCGCAGAAACTGGGGCAGGATGGTGATGAGGGTGT
>Ga0224555_1000790_pt1 | contig 48467 bp, 46 predicted proteins | sample 714S23034metaG_FD_180687 | JGI IMG/M metagenome (GOLD analysis project Ga0224555, IMG submission 180687) | Peat soil microbial communities from Stordalen Mire, Sweden - 717 S2 30-34 | ecosystem: Environmental > Terrestrial > Soil > Wetlands > Peat | place: Sweden: Norrbotten County, Stordalen...
CCGCCCAGATCACCGGCGGCGGCCAGGAGCGTGAGCGCCGGTCCGGCACCGAGAACGTCGCCGGCGTCGTGGGCTTCGGCGCGGCCGCCGAGCTTGCGAGGCGCCGCCAGGAGACGGACGCGGCGGAGCTCTCCCACCTGGCTGGTTGGCTGACCGACCTACTGATGGAGAGCGTACCCGGCCTGGAGGCCACCGGCGATCCGGCAGTCCGGCTCCCCGGCCTCTGCAGCTTCGTGGTTCGGGGGTGCCGGAGCGAGCTGCTCCTCGCCGTCCTCGACGAGCTGGGGGTCTCCGCATCGGCCGGGAGCGCCTGCTCCAGCGGGGCGCCGGTCCCCTCCCACGTCCTCGCCGCCATGGGCTTCGGCGACCTCGCCGGCTCCGCCCTCCGCCTCAGCCTGGGGCGATCCACGACCGGCGCCGACGTCCAGGCGGCTGCCGAGCGGGTCCAGGTGGCAGTGGCCAGGGTGCGCGCTGGTGGAGGGATCGCCGCCGCTATCCGGTGATCGTCAAGCGCTCCATGGGCTGCCCGGGGCGCAGACCCGCCCCTGATCGTGCCGGGGGAACTCGCGCCGTGCCCGCTCAGGCGGGCCAAGCGGCCAGCAGGTCGTCAGGGCCGAGCACGACATCCAGACCGCCGCACGCGACCCCGGCTCGGGACACGGCGACATGACGGGTGCCGGAGTGCATCCCCGGGATGACCCGAGCCGAGCGCACCAGGGCGCGGACGTCGGAGTCGTCGACGGGCGCGTGCTCGCGCCACTTCACCGTCCCCACGAAGCTGACGGCGTGGCGCTCCTCCGGCGTCCCGACCAGATCGACCTCGACGGTGTTGGCACGCGTCCAGTAGCCACCGACGGCATCAGCGTCGCCGAAGCGCGGGTCGGGAAGGAGCCGCCCCAGTGCCTCGCGGACGACCGGCTCGATCGCCTTGCCGCGATAGCTGGGCCAATCGCGGCGGATCCTCTGCAGGGCCAGGTCGGACCTGCCTCGATTGACCAACTCCAGGCAGGGCCGCAGCTGGCGCAGCCAGAATCGCAGGTCGGGGTCGGCCACCCGATATCGGGGCTCGCGGCTGCGTCGCGCGCTGAGAGGCTCGTCGAGCGCGACGACTCTCTTGTCATCCACCAGGACCTTCAGGGCGCGGCTGAGCGAGGATGCGGCCAGCCCGGCCCGGACGCCGATGGCCGAGAAGGTCGTCTCTCCAGCGCCGATGGCACCGAGCACACCACGCGCCGGGACGCCGACGGGGAACTCGGCAGAGAGCATCCGCTCGCCGGCGACCAGCAGGGGGGACATGGCGTCGCTGAGGGCCTCCTCCAGGTGATCCCAGAAGCTGTGGCCCTTGGTCCAGGCGACGGCCAGACGGGGGAGCCCGCCGATGACGAGGTAGGCGTCGAGGGCCGCGGCGGCATCGACGCCAAGCAACCCGGCGATCGCCCGGGGCGAGAGCGGAGGCACGACGAGCTCTCGGGGTTTGCCGAAGAGCGGGCGGCCATAGCCGGCCAGGGCTTCCATCATGCGCAGATCGGAGCCGATCAGGATGAGCAGGACTGGGCGGCTCTCCATCCGCCGGTCCCAGACCTCCTGGAGCACCGCCTCGAACCCCGGCTCGCTTTCGACGAGATACGGCAGCTCGTCCAGGACCACGACGGAGGGCGCCTGGGGGCTCGCCGTCTCGGCAAGCAGGTTGAGCGCGGCCGACCAGCTCCCCAGGCCGCCGCCGCGGGCGGTCTCGGCGGCTGGGAGCGACGAGGCTCCGATCTCCGCCACGAAGCGGGCCAGCTCTTCGGCCCGCGGCAGCCCGGTCGCCTGGAAGTACACAGAGGGCAGGCCGGCACGCTCCAGAAACTCCTCGACCAAGCGCGACTTGCCCACCTGGCGCCGTCCGCGCACGGCCAGCATCCGACCTGTGCCGTGCGCCCGGACGCTTTCCAGATGCCGCTCCAGGGCGGCCAGCTCCTCGGTGCGGTCGACGAAGCTCGAGGGGGCAGCCTTCACAATCTGAGACTACCATCTTTGGTACTGCCATTGATGGAACCTAATCTGCGGCTTCCCGCAGCGCACGCACCGGCCGCGGCTGCTGGACGTTCGCCGGCATGATCCCGTCCCCCGGGCGGCGGGCCGCCCCGGGCGCGTACAATTCCCGGTATGACGGTCGGGATTTCGACGTCGGCCTCGTTCAGCATGCGGGTGAGCTCCAAGGCTCACTACGGCCTGCGGATGATGATCGAGTTCGCCAGGGCCTACGGGCAGGGGCCGATGAGCCTCGGCGAGGTCTCCCGCACCGAGCACCTGCCCCTCTCCTACCTCGAGCAGCTGGCCGCCCAGCTCCGACGGGGCGGCCTCGTCGACTCCACCCGCGGCGTCCGCGGCGGCTACCGCCTCACCCGGCGCCCCGCTTCGATCTCGGTGCTCGACGTGGTCCAGGTGGTGGAGGGGGAGGTGGCCCCGGTGGAGTGCGTCTCCCACGACTACGTCCAGGGCACCTGCGTCCGGGAGGGTGACTGCGCCTCCCAGACCCTCTGGCGCCGGCTCAAGGCGTCGATCGACGACGTGCTCAGCCAGACGACCCTTCAGGAGCTGGTCTCCGACCACGCCCTGGTCGACAGCTTCGCCCCGCTGCCCCTCCTCGCCGGAGGAATCGGGCGGCGCGTGGCTCAGGAGGTGGCCCATGTCTGAGATCGCCGAGGAGGCCCGGGTGGTGGCCGCGACCGACGAGGGCGCGTCGCCCACTGCCGAGCTGCGCGTCGACGGCCTCCGGGTCTCGGTGGAGGGCAAGCCGATCCTGGACGGCGTGGACCTGCGCGTCCCGGTCGGCCAGGTCCATGTCCTGATGGGGCCCAACGGCTCCGGCAAGTCCACCCTCGCCTACAGCCTGATGGGCCACCCCAAGTACCAGGTGACCGGCGGGGCGGCCAGCTTCGACGGCCAGGATCTGCTGGCTCTGACCCCCGACCGCCGGGCCAAGCTGGGACTCTTCCTCTCCTTCCAGAATCCGATCGCCATCCCCGGGGTGACCACCGTCAACTTCCTCCGGGCCGCGCTCCGCGCCCAGGGGAAGGAGCTTCGCGCCCGCGACTTCATCGCCCGGCTGGGGGAGGAGATGACGGCGCTCCGGATGGACCCGAGCTTCCGCTCCCGCTACATCAACGACGGCTTCTCCGGCGGGGAGAAGAAGCGGGCCGAGACCCTCCAGCTCGCCATGCTGGAGCCCCGTCTCGCCATCCTCGACGAGCCGGACTCCGGTCTGGACGTCGACGCCCTGCGCATCGTGGCCGACGGAGTCCTCCGGATCATGGAGAAGAGCGAGGGGCGGATGGGCGTGCTGCTCATCACCCACTACTACCGGATCCTGGAGAACCTCACCCCCGATCGGGTCCACATCATGCACCAGGGCAGGATCGTCGACAGCGGCGGTCCGGAGCTGGCCCACCTGATCGAGCGAGAGGGTTACGACCCCTACACCACCGCGACCAGTCCCCCCGGGACGGAGGTCTCACGCCGATGACGGTACAGGCCCACGAGCTGACCAAGGACTACAAGTTCGGCTTCCACGACATCGACGTCTCGGTGTTCCGCACCGAGAAGGGGATCTCGCCCGAGGTGGTCGCCGCCATCTCCGACCACAAGCAGGAGCCGGCGTGGATGCTCAAGTTCCGGCTCAAGGCGCTGGAGCACTTCTTCAAGCGGCCCATGCCCAACTGGGGCGCGGATCTCTCCGGCATCGACTTCGACAACATCTACTACTACATCAAGCCGGTCGATGAGATGGGCCGGAGCTGGGAGGACGTCCCCGACTCGATCCGGAACACCTTTGACCGCCTCGGCATCCCCGAGGCCGAGCGGAATTTCCTGGCCGGCGTCTCCGCCCAGTACGACTCCGAGGTCGTCTACCACAGCATCCGCGAGGACCTCACCAAGCTGGGAGTGCTCTTCAGCGACTGCGACACCGGGCTCCGCGACCACGAGGAGCTCTTCAAGCGCTACTTCGGCACCGTGATCCCGCCCAACGACAACAAGTTCGCCGCCCTGAACAGCGCGGTGTGGTCGGGCGGCTCCTTCATCTACGTCCCCAAGGGGGTGCGTGTCGACATCCCGCTCCAGGCCTACTTCCGGATCAACAGCGACAACATGGGCCAGTTCGAGCGGACGCTGATCATCGCCGACGAGGGCTCCTACGTCCACTACATCGAGGGCTGCACCGCCCCCACCTACTCCAACGACTCCCTGCACGCCGCGGTGGTCGAGATCATCGCCGAGAAGGGTGCCCACGTCCGCTACACCACCATCCAGAACTGGTCGGACAATGTCTACAACCTGGTCACCAAGCGGGCCATCGCCAAGGAAGACGCGACCATCGAGTGGATCGACGGGAATTTGGGCTCCAAGGTGACCATGAAGTACCCCTCGATCTACCTGATGGGCGAGCGGGCCCACGGGGAGGTCCTCTCCGCCGCCTTTGCCGGCAGCGGCCAGCACCAGGACGCGGGCAGCAAGTGCATCCACGTGGCCCCCAACACGACGAGCAACGTGGTCAGCCGCTCGATCTCCAAGGGGACCGGGCGGACCTCCTACCGCGGCCACATCCGGGTCCTGCCCAAGGCGACCAACGTGAAGGCCAACGTCCGCTGCGACGCGCTGCTCCTCGACGAGGAGTCCCGGAGCGACACCTACCCCTACATGGACATCGAGAACCCGGACGTCACCTTCGGCCACGAGGCCTCGGTGTCCAAGGTGGGCGAGGACCAGATCTTCTACCTCCAGTCCAGGGGCATCGACGAGGTGCAGGCGACGGCGCTCATCGTCAACGGCTTCTTCGAGCCCTTCGTCAAGGAGCTGCCGATGGAGTACGCGGTGGAGCTCAACAGGCTGCTGGCGCTCTCCATGGAGGGGTCCATCGGGTGACCGAGGCAGCCACCGCGACCGGGGTCGTCTGCCGGGAGACCCTCGACGCCAGAGTCGCGGACAGCCCGGCGTGGCTCGCCGACCGCAGGACGGCGGCCTGGGACGCCTTCTCGGCGATGCCGGCGCCCTCCTCGTCACGCGACGAGGACTGGCGGCGCACCGACATCGCCAAGCTCCACCTCGACCGCTTCGCCCCCGCCGCCGCTCCGACGCGCGAGCTGCTGGAGCTGGCCCAGAGCCGCCAGGCCACGGCCCTCCCCGAAGCGGCGCTGGTCCTCTGCGGCCCGGACGGAGGTGTGAACGTCGAGAACGCGGAGTCGCTGCTGGCCCAGGGGGTGATCGTCTCCTCCCTGGAGGAGGCGGCGGTCCGCCACCCCGACCTGGTCCAGCGCGGTCTCTCCGGGATCGGCATCGGTGACTCCTACTTCGTGGCCATGTGGAACGCGCTCTGGCAGGGCGGCGTCTTCATCCACGTCCCGGCCGGGATGCAGGCAGTGACCCCGGTCTGGATCGCCCATCTGGCCGCGGCCGGCGAACAGGCGTCCTTCCCCGCCACGGTGGTGGTGGTCGAGGATCATGCCTCGCTGAGTGTGGTCGAGGACCTGGTGGGCCTAGATGATCCGGCCCCCCGGCTCTCGGTGGCGGTCACCGCATTCCAGCTCGGAGAGGACGCCCGCGTCGACGACATCCCCGTGCAGCAGCTCCCGTCCGAGACCTGGCACTTCTCGACCCGCCGGGCCAACTGCGGTGCGAGCGCCCATTACCGGCTGTTCGGCGCGACCCTCGGCGCACGGCTGCAGAAGGCCTACTGGGACGTAATCCTGGAGGGCCGCGGCTCCGAAGCGGACGTCTTCGCGGTCTGCTTCGCGGACGCCCACCAGCACATCGACCACCAGTCCCTCCAGCTCCATCGCGGACCGGACACCCGGAGCAATCTGCTCCTCAAAGTGGCCGCACGCGACCACGCCCAGAGCGTCTACGGGGGCCTGATCGACGTCCTGCCCGGAGCCATCCACGCCGACGGCTACGTGGTCAACCGCAACCTCCTGCTCAGCCAGGGGGCCAGCGCCAGTGGCGTCCCGCGGCTGGAGATCAAGGCCAACGACGTCCGCTGCGGGCACGGGACGACGGTGGGCCACGTGGACGACGAGGAGCGCTTCTACCTGATGGCGCGCGGCATTCCAGCGGACGACGCCGAGAGGCTGGTGGTCCGCGGCTACTTCGCTGATGTCCTCGACCGCGTCCCCCTCGAGACCACCCGGGAGTGGCTGCTCGCGCTGGTCGACGCCGAGATCGGAGATGGGGGTGGGGGCGGGCTCGACGCCGACGAGGTCGCTCCGTGATCGCGGACCAATGGGTGATCGTGGCCCGGGCGGCCGACATCCCTCCGGGACACGCGGCGCGGGTCGAGGTCGATGAGGTGCCGATCGCGATCTTCAACGTCGAGGGGCGGCTGCACTGCGTCGACGACACCTGCAGCCACGAGGAGGCCTCGCTCTCCGAGGGCGACCTGGACCTGGAGCGCTGCGCCATCGAGTGCCCGCTGCACGGCTCGGCGTTTGACCTGCGCACGGGTGACCCCATCACCCTGCCCGCGGTGGAGCCGGTGCGCGTCCACCGGGTGGAGGTCGCCGGCGGCATGATCAGGGTTGCCCTGAGCGGCTGAACCCATGGCCACGATCATCGACCCCGCCACCGACCTCTCCCTGGACCTGGAACGGATCCGCGCCGACTTCCCCATCCTCGACCGCGAGGTGGGCGGGAACCCGCTCACCTACCTGGATTCCGCGGCCACCTCCCAGAAGCCGATCCAGGTTATGGACGCGGTCGACGGTTACTACCGGCGCAGCAACGCCAACGTCCACCGCGGTGTCCACCAGCTCGGCAACGAGGCGACCGACCGTTTCGAGACGTCGCGGGCGCGGGTGGCCGGCTTCATCGACGCCGACCCGCAGGGCCTGGTCTTTCTCCGCAACACCACCGAGGCGCTGAACCTAGTCGCCGGCTCCTACGCGCGGGAGCTGCTCCAACCTGCCGACCGGTTAGTGCTCACCCTGATGGAGCATCACAGCAACCTCGTCCCCTGGCAGCTCGCCGCCGAGCGCGCCGGGCTCCAGCTCGCCTTCATCGGCCTGACCGATGACGGCCGCCTCGACCTCTCCAACCTCGACGAGCTGCTCGCGCCCCCCACCCGGCTGCTCAGCCTCACCCACCAGTCCAACGTGCTCGGCACCGTGAACGACATCGCGGCGATCACCGTCGAGGCCCACCGCCGCGGCGTGCTGGTCTGCCTCGACGCCGCCCAGTCGGTGCCCCACATGCGGGTCTCGACGAGGGAGTTGGGGGTGGACTTCCTCGCCTTCTCCGGCCACAAGATGTGCGGCCCGATGGGGAGCGGTGCGCTCTGGGCCCGGCCCGAGCTGCTGGAGCGGATGCCGCCCTTCCTGGGTGGCGGCAGCATGATCGCCAAGGTCGAGCTGGAGCGCTCCACGTGGAACACCGTCCCCCACAAGTTCGAGGCGGGGACCCCCGACGTCGCCTCGGCGGTGGGCCTGGCCGCCGCCTGCGACTACCTGGACGGGGTGGGGATGGAGAGCATCCATGCCCACGAGCAGGGATTGGTCCGCCACATGCTCGACGTCCTCGATGAGTCGGGGGCGACCGTGTACGGCCCCCGCGACCTCGCCATCCACGGGGGCGCGGTCAGCTTCAACGTCGCCGACGTTCACCCCCACGACACCGGCACCATCCTCGACCGGCTCGGCATCGCGGTCAGGGCAGGGCACCACTGCTGCCAGCCGCTGATGCGGGAGCTGGACGTGCCGGCGACCGCCCGTGCGTCGGTCTACCTCTACAACACCCACGAGGAGATTGACCGGCTGGGCGTGGGGATCGCCGAGGTGCGCCGGGTCTTCCGGGTCTGACGAGAAGCCGGGACGCTGCCGGCTGGCGCGCACCCACCCGTCGGGGACCCTGTCCTTCAGCGGCGCCGACGAGCCGCTTCCTCTCGGGGCATCCCTTTGGGACAGAACTGTCCGGAACCTTTACCGCCGAGCCGTCCCGCCGCGCAGAGGACGATCGCGGCCAGCGCCGCCGCGATGCCCCCCACCGCCCATTGCGACGGCGGGGCGAAGGTCAACAGGGCTTCGCGGGCGCCTGCCGCCGGGAGGGGACCCGATGCCGCCAACCGGGTCGCCTCGCCAGCTGACCCCCATAATCACCGAAGCGTGAGTTCTGGTCGATCGAAGAGTCCGCCGTGCGTCGAGGTTCCGGACGTCGACGCGCTCGCGGCCGCTCGGGATGTTGCGGCGCTCATCGGAGCGCTCGGGCGCCGGGGCGACCCCGAGGTGCGCAGCTCGGCCGCCATGGCCCTGGGCAGGCTCGGCGCTCCGGCCGTACCCGCCCTCGTGGCCGCCCTCGGGCACCGCGGCCCGGACACCCGCTATGGAGCCGCCTGGGCGCTGGGGGAGATCGGCGACCCCGCCGCCATCCCCGCCCTGGTCGCCGGCCTGCTGGATCCGAACCGGGATGTGCGCAGGGGCGCCGGCACCGCCCTCGGTCGCATCGGGGCCGCGGCGCTCGAGCCCCTCCTGGCCGCCCTCGCCGACCGAGAGGCGGACGTGCGAGCGGTGGCCGCCACGGCGCTGGGCGCCATCGGCGACGCGTCAGCCGTGGACCCCCTCCTCGGCGCTCTCCGGGACCGCAGCGGGGCGGTGCGCTCCGGCGCCGCCCAGGCACTGGGCCGGATCGGCGATGCCTCCGCCGTCGAACCCCTGGTGACCCTGCTCGGCGCCCGCGACGGAGGGACGCGCGGGAGCGCCGCCCAGGCGCTCGGCCGGATCCGCAACGCCGGCGCGGTCGAAGCTCTGATCGCCGCCCTGGCGGACCCGGACGCCGAGGTGCGCTGGGCTGCCGTCCAGGCGCTGGCCGAGATCGGCGATGCCCGCGCCGTCGGGACGCTGACCGCCGCGCTGCAGGACGGCGACGAGGGGGTGCGCCGGGCCGCTCGCGAGGCGCTCGAGACGATCAGCGGAACCTCCGGCCCTCCCTGAGAGCCGGCCGCGCCGGCTCGGCCCCCGACCGAGGCCTTCAGCCGACCCCGAGCGTGCCCCAGACCTCGAGCTTGCCCCGCACCGCCTCGATGACGGCCTCGGTGAACTGGTCGGTGAGGTCGTGCCCGCCGAGGTCGGCGGTCCGGGTGCCGTGCCGCACCGTCTCGAAGACGGCCTCGTAGAGGGCGCGGGAGGCGGTCCGGGCCTCGTCGCCGGGCATGAGGCCGAGCACGGACGCGCAGGCTAGGATCATCGCCATCGGGTTGGCCAGGTTCTTGCCCCGGAGCGCCGGCGCGGTGCCGTGCGGGGCCTCCGCCATCACGACGCTCGGGGTCAGGGAGTCGCCGGTGAAGCCGATCAGCACCGACTCGGCGCCGGCGATCGACCCGAAGAGGCCGAGCACCAGGTCGCTCATGCAGTCGCCGTCGCGGTTCAGGGTGGGGATGACCAGGGAGTCCCCGCCCTGGTTGAGGAGCAGGGCGTAGGTGGCGTCGATGAGCTGGGGCTCGTATTCCACGTCGGGGTGGCGCCCGGCGGCGGCGTCCATCTCCTCCTTGAGCAGCCCCTCGTACACCGGCGAGACCGTGTACTTGGGCCCGCCGAAGACCCGGGCACGGGTCCTCGCCGCATGGACAAAGGCGAACTCCGCCACTTCCCGGCAGATCGACCGGGAGATCCGCTCGGTGCGGAACGCGACCTCGCCGTCGCCCGACCCCTCCCGCCACTCCTTGGCCCCGTAGGCGTCGCCGACCGCCATCCGGACCACGCTGATGGGGGCGCTGACCCCGGCGATGGGGATGACCCCGGGGATCCGGCGCCCGGTGCGGAGGATGACCGTGCCCCCGACCTCGGCGCGCAGGATGGCGTTGGGGCTGCCCACGTCCCCCTGCTCCTCGGGGGTGATGGTCGCCGCCTTGAGCCCGTAGCCGGTCTCGCGCATGGCGTGGCTCGCCTCGATCACCACCCGGTTCTGGGTGGCACGCCGGTTCTCCAGGCTCAGGTCGTGGTGGCGTAGCTCGAGCTGGAAGCCGAGCACGTCCGCGTCCAGCACCCGGAGGGCCTCCACGAGCAGCTCCTCGCCGGTCTCGTCGCCGTGGAGGACCTGGAGGGTGATGGACATTGGACTGTCAATCTACCAGCCCGACTGACGGGCACCGGGAAAGGCGTGGGCGCGAACTCATCAAACCATCAAGCTGGTACCATGTGTCGATGGCAAAGACCACGTTGGAGTTGCCCGACGACCTGATGCGTGCCGCCCGGATCCGCGCCGTGAACGAGGGACGGCGGCTCAAGGACGTGCTGGCCGACCTGCTCCGTCGGGGGCTGGCCAGCGAAGGGGACCCCCTCGAGGGAGGCCGGCGACAGGTGCGGCTTCCCCTCGTCGTCTGTGCTCACCCGGCCCTCCCCGGAGACGAGCTGACGCCCGATCGGGTGGCCGAGCTCCTGTTGGCAGAGGAGGCGGAGCGCTCGACATCGTGAACCTCTGCGACGTCAACGTCTGGCTGGCCCTGACGCTGTCCGGGCACGCTCATGCAGGGGCGGCGCGGCGCTGGTTCGACCAGATGCCAGTACCGGGAAGCGTCCTCTTCTGCCGGGTGACCCAGCAGGCGTACCTCCGGCTGCTCACCAACGCCGCGGTGCTCGCGCCCTATGGGAATCCGCCGCTCAGCAATCGAGAGGCGTGGGCCGCGTACGAGGCGCTCCTCGCCGACGACCGCGTGATGCTCCGGGCTGACGAGCCTCCTGGGATCGAGGCCCGCTGGAGGGAGTTGACGCTCCGCGACACGGCGTCGACGAAGCTGTGGATGGACGCCTACCTCGCGGCGTTCTCGATCGCAGCCGGCTACCGGATGGTGACGACGGATACTGCCTTCGGCCAATTCCCCCGTCTGGACCTGGTGCTGGTGGCCTGAGGGCCCGCCATCTTCAGACCGGCGCACCGGCCGCGGTCAGGACCGCGGTCCGTAGACCCAGGTGTCGGCGATGTCGGCGGTGTCGTTGACGGCGCCCCCGAAGAGGACCACCTGGCCGTCGCCGCCGTCGTAGGCCATCTGCGCGTAGAAGCGGGCCGGAGGCGACATCGCCGGGTGCAGCTGCCGCCAGGCGCTGCCGTTCCAGGCCCAGAGGTCGTTGAGCGGCGCGCCCAGGGTGTAGGTCTCGCCCTGGCCCGCCGATGTCGTGGTGTAGGCGGTCGCGGTGTCGCCCCCGAAGAGCAGTGCCTCGCCCAGGGCGGAGTCGTAGACCATGCTGGAGCCCACTCGGGGCGAGGGACCTGCGCCGCTACCGGACAGCTCCGACCAGTCACTGCCGTTCCAGGCCCACATCGCCTGCGAGTGATCCCCGTAGAGGAGGATCTGGCTGGTCGCGGTGTCGTAGACCATCTGCACGTCCTGGGAGTCACCGACCGAGGGCGGTGGCGAGACCGAGGGCGAGCGCGGGCTCCACGACGATCCATCCCAACTCCAGGTGGACGACTGGTCCGGGGGCGTCGCTGTCGAGTTCGGGTCCGAGCCGGCCGTCGGAGACCAGAGGATCAGCGTTTGGGTGGAAGGGTCGTAGGCCATGACGCCGTCGGTATCGGGTTCCAGCTGTGTGTCCGCGGTCTGCGCCCCCGTCCACGCCTGTCCGTTCCATTCGGACATCTCCGGCGAGTCCCCGCATCCGGGGAACCAGAGGGCATCGAACGTGCCGGTGGCAGCGTCGTAGGCGTTCGGCACACCGACGGTCGGGGGCGCTTGGGTGGAGACCTGCGTCCACACTGATCCTTTCCAGGTCCAGGTGTCCGTGTACACCTCGCGGCCGAGGCCGCCACATCCCGATTCGCCCGCGCTGATCAGCACCGCATGGGTGCTGGGGTCGTAGGCCACCGCCGCGGAGTCGCGCGGGAGCGGAGCCGTGGCCGGATGCAGCTGCGCCCAGTCGTTCGTGGCCGCGGACGCGGCCGGGCTGGCCGAGGGCGACGGCGCGGCGGCGCTGGTGAGTCGGGCGGCCGCGGGACTCCCTGCCGCGAGGGCAACCGCGAGCGCTGTGAGGATCAGGCGGGTCCGGCGGGCGCTGAGCCGGGGCGCTGGTGCCGGCGCGGTGCCGGATGCGCTCAGCCGGGGGTCCAGGCGATCGCCCCCAGTCGTCTGACCGGGACCGTGAGGTCTGGTTACCGGCCGGCTGGTCAGGCGCATGACGCGTGCACGATGCTCGTCCCCCCCACGGCCCAGAGGCCTCCCGACCCGGCGGCGGAGGCCCCGGACAGATAGTCGAACGGCTCCCCGTTCACCGTGTACATCGGCTGCCAGGACACCCCATCCCAATGGAGGATGACGGCGCCGACCGCCCAGGCGTCCGTCGCGCTGACCGTCACCACACCGTCGAGGGCGCTGGTGCCCGGGGCGAAGGCGGCCCCGCCGGAGGCGCTCGGCTGGTACCCGGCTCGGCCTTCGACGGCGGTCGCTGCAAGGCTGGGCACCAGCTGCCACCCGGTGAAGCTGGAGGTCCCGAAGGCGAGGCCCAGCTGGAGGGTGAGCGCCGAGCCCGGCATCGCCCCGCCAACCGCCCAGAGGATGCCGCCGGGTGCCTCGGCGGCCGAGGTGAGCAGGTCATCCGGTTGGTTGCTCCCATCGGTCAGCTGTTCGGGAAGGGTGGCATCCGGCGCCTGGACGATGGACCAGGAGGTGCCGTTCCAGTGCTCCGTCAACGTCTCCCAGGCGGAGGGCGTGGAGTCCGTCGTACCCATATCGGTTTCATATCCACCGACGAGCCAGACGTCCTCCACCGACCCCGCGGTGACGCCGAGGAGCGCCGAACTGCCCACGAGTGCGGCGTTGGCGGGTTGGGTTGCTCCCTGCGTCAGTGCCCAGTCCGGCGGTCCGGCCTCCGGGTCAGGGACGGTGACGATGGACCAGTAGGTGCCGTTCCAGTGCTCCACCAGCGGCTGAGCCGCCAGCGCGCCCGACGGGCTCTGAACCAGGCTCCATTCCGTGACGCCCACCGCCCAAACGTCGTCCGTGCTGATGGCCGCGACGGAGGTGAGCACGTCCCAAGGCTCCACTCCATCACGGGACGCCACGTCCGGCGCGTCCACGATCGACCAGGATGTGCCGTTCCAGTGCTCGATCAGCGTCTGTACCTGGGCCGCTGAGAGCTGAGCCGTCGACGCGTAGTTGAGCACCGTCGTCCCGACATACCCCACCGCCCAGACATCGTCGGCAGAGACGGCGGTGACGGCGGTGAGCTGGTCCCCTCCCAGCGTCGCCGCGTTGCTGGCGTCGGGGCTCTTGACGATGGACCAGGCGGTGCCGTTCCAGTGTTCGGTGAACGTGGTCGGTGCCGCCGTCTCCGACGTCGCGGAGGATCCCACCGCCCAGACGTCGGTCGCGGAGATGGCGGCCACCCCCGCGAGCTGGGTGTTCGCGGCGGCGGCACCGCTGGGCACCAGGGCTGCGCTCAGCTGCCAGGTCGGGGCACACGGGGCTGCCGATCCGCCGCCTGACGGAGACGCGGAGGGCGCGGCCGACGGCGAGAGCGTGCGCACGCTGCTGGCCGAGCTGCATCCGGCCGCGAGGGTCAGGATCGCCATCGCGGTCAGGGGGATGCCCAGACGCTCGATTCTGCTCACACCAGCGTCACCGACCCTCACTACTACGGAAACAGGCGGCAGCAGCCCGAGGTTACGCCGCGAGGGCGAGCGGCAGGGGTGTGGCCAGGTGCTCAACCCGGGGGCTGGGCGCTACTTCCGGGGGCGCCGATGCCAGGCTGAGAGGTCGATGACACGGAACATGTGTGCGTGACAGCGGGGCTTGGGTGGCGCTCGCCCGGGTACAATGTTGAGTGTGCAAGTCGGGATTACACCGGTCGACGACGATCTCTACCGCGAGCTCATCCTCGACCACTATCGCAACCCTCGCCGGCGTGGGAGCGTCGAGAACGCCGACGGGACCCTGGAGGCTGACAACCCGCTCTGCGGCGACGAGATCAATCTGACCTGGCGCCTCGAGGGCGACCGCCTGGCCGAGATCGCGTTCACGGGCAAGGGCTGCTCAATCAGCCAGGCGGCGGCCAGCATGCTCTGCGACCAGGTGGCCGGGTTGCCCAGGAAGGATGCGGTGGATCTGGCCCGGCGGTACCGGCAGATGCTGGTGGCCGACGGACGGCCCGACGAGCTTGGAGACCTGGAGGCGCTCCAGGGGGTGCGGGCGTACCCGGTCAGGGTCAAATGCGCCACCCTCGCCTGCAGCGTGATCCTCCGGGCCCTCGACTCGGCGCAGGAAGGAGACGCGGCATGAGCGATGAACCGACCGTGGCCGTCAGCCCGCCCAATGAGACGGCGCCGGCCCAGCCGGGGCACGGCACCAGTCTCCGGGCCTCGGACGAGATGATCCGAGAGGCCCTCTCCGAGGTCTATGACCCGGAGATCGGGATCGACGTGGTCTCGCTGGGCCTCGTCTACGGGACGGCCGTCGACGAGAGTGGGCTGCTCACCGTCGATATGACCCTGACCTCGCCGTATTGCCCGCTGGCCAGCATCCTGCAGAGCCAGGTGCACGCGGTCTGTGCCCCCCTTCCCGGGGTGGAGAACGTTCGCGTCAACCTGGTCTGGGATCCGCCGTGGGACCCGCGCACCATGGCTTCGGACGAGGTCAAGCTGGAGCTCGGCATCTACTAGAGGCTTCGACGGGAGCAGTCCCGTGGGGTCCGGGCGTGTCCCTCTCGTCTGAACACCTGTTTGACGAGGCGCAGGTGGGCGTCGTGCTCCCCCGGTTGTGCCACGCCCCGGGGGGCCACCAGGTACACTGCCCTCAAGCGTCTCCGGCCCACCGCCTCCCCGCGCAAGATAATCCACGACGCTTTGCGGTATGGGGCGATGCGGCACTCCGAGAAAAGGAGGGTCATGCCGATGATTGATTGCCCACATACAGTGCCCCAGCCGACCAGCGCCCGAGGCGTTTGCTGATCGCCGGGAGCCTGACCTTGTGAGACGCGATCGCTGACGGCGATCGTGACGTCTCCGAGCGCTAGACGGGGTGTCCACCAAACGGGTGGGCACCCCGTTCTGCTTTCTCCCAGCCGTGGGTGCGGCTTGCTCGCGTCGGTGGGGTCTCGCCGGCATCCGCCTGGCAGATCAGACGAAGCGGGCCGCCTCGAGCTGGGCCTCGCGGGTGGACGCCTCGGGGGCGGCGACGATCTGATCGGTCTCGATGAAGCCCTCGGTCCCGTCGGAGAGGCGGACCTTGGTGAAGGGGCCGCTGCCGCCGGCAATGGCCTCGACGCCACTGGCCGTCCGGACCCGGGGGCCACGCGGCGCGTCCCAGCGCGGTTCGGCGAAGAGCTCGTAGGGCATCCCGGCCCACGAGGCGACCAGGCTGACCGGCCCTTCGGGGATGGCCCGGTGGCGGTACACCGTGCGCGCATCGTCGCTGCCGCGGGTGAGCAGCTGGACGAGCTGCAGAGCCCGGGGCACGGGCCCACGGCCCTTGCTCGCGGCGACGGTGACCACCGTCCCCGACGATTCGGTCCTGGCCTCGCAGGTCACCCACCGGGGGTGGATCTCGACGTGCTTGGACCACTGGCCGATCAATCCCTTGCGTCGGAATTCGACGATGCGCGCCGAGCTCTCGCCGGTCAGCTCGAACCGGAAGGGGAAGGTGCCCAGCATCTGCTCCATCACCGCGAACACCTCGCGAGGGGGCACCGAGGCGAGGAGGGTCCAGCGCTGAGCCCGCTTGGCCAGGAGGGGCAGCCGGTGGGCCTCTCGCGCCGCCAGCATCCGGCGCTGGAGGTCCTTCCCTCTCACGACCCAGCGTTGCATCTGGCTCACCACCGGCATCCTCCGAATTCTACGGGCGGGAGCCGAAGGGCCGCCTGCGAGCCGGAGGGCGGTCAGGAGGCGGGCTCGCCGCCGGGCGTCGAATTGGGCTCCGGGCCGGCCTCGGAGATGCCGTAGCGCTCACACATCGCGTCGAAACGGCCGGCGACGTGGTCGTCCAGCCAGCCGCGGTGGGCGGCGATGAGTGGGACCAGCACCTCGCGGAGGTAGTCGCCGCGGGCCATCCACTGGTAGTAGTGGCGCCCGCCGTGGTGGTAGGGGCCGTAGAGCCGCCCGCCTGGGAAGGTGGCGGTCAGCCATCGGAAGAGCTTCTCGTGGCGGACGTGCATCCGGAGCGTGATCTGCGGCTGGCGCCCATCCCCTCCGAAGTGCCCCTCGCCGACGAGCAGGCCGAGCAGGTAGCCCACGGCAAGCCCGTCGAGCTGAGCGGGGGGGGTGTCCACGGCATGGCAGGTTAGCGCGTTTCACGGGGATCATGACGGTGAAACAGTTCGACGATGGGGCCGGCCAGTTCCACGGGGAACATGACGGTGAAACACGCGCCACCCGCCTCCCGCAGCTCCTGCCCCCGGCTCGGCCTTGCCCCGGCGCCGCATAATCGCAGCCATGCCGCCCCTCGTCCTCGCCGTCGCCAACCAGAAGGGCGGGGTGGGCAAGACCACCACGGTGATCAACGTGGCGGCCCACCTCGCGGAGATCGGGCGGCGCGTCCTCATCATCGACTGCGACCCCCAGGCCAACGCCACCTCCGGGCTGGGCGTGGCCCGCCGCGACATCCCCGCCAGCACCTACGACGTCATGGTGCTGGGCAGGCCGATCGCCGAAGCGCGCATGCACACCGCCATCCCCGGCCTCGAGCTCGTGCCCTCGGACATCGCCCTGGCGGGGGCGGAGATCGAGCTGGTCGGCGTCGCCCGGCGCGAGAAGCGACTCTCCTATGCGCTCGAAGCCCTCGCCGACGACCCTCTCGACTACGTGCTGCTCGACTGCCCGCCGAGCCTCGGCCTCCTCACCGTCAACGCAGTGGTCGCGGCCCGGGCCCTGGTCGTCCCCATCCAGTGCGAGTTCTACGCCCTGGAGGGTCTCGGCCTGCTCACCCACACCATCAGCCTGCTCCGCCGCGAGCTCAACCCCCAGCTCCGCATCGCGGGCATCGTCCTCACCCTTCACGACGGTCGCCTGACCCTCGCCACTCAGGTGGTGGACGAGGTGCGCAAGCGCTTCGGAGACCTGGTGCTGGATCCTGTGATCCCCCGCAACGTCCGGCTCAGCGAGGCGCCGAGCTACGGCCTTCCGATCACCTCCTACGCCCCCAGCTCCCGGGGCGCGGACGCCTACCGCGAGCTCGCGATCAACCTCGACGCCCGGCTCCAGGCCGACACCGAGCTCATGACCGCCCCCCTGCTGGCATGACCATCGAGAGCTCTGGGAGCCACCCTCCCGCCGCCTCCTCGCCGCGACGCCACGGCCTCGGCCGCGGCCTCGACGCCCTCCTGGCCAGCAGCGACCCGGCCCGGGACATGGGCCCGGGGGGCCCCGTCCTCATCGAGATCGACCCCTTCCGCGTCCGCCCCAACCCCGAGCAGCCGCGGCGCGAGTTCGACGCCGCCTCCCTCACCGCCCTGGCGGCCTCCATCCGGCTCCACGGCCTCCTCCATCCCATCGTGGTCGAGCCCGACGCTCACGACTACCGCCTGGTCGCCGGCGAGCGCCGGCTCCGCGCCGCGCGCCAGGCAGGCATCGGCCAGATCCCCGCCATCCTCCGACCCGCGTCCGAGTCCGGCCGCCACGCGCTGGAGATGGCGCTCAGCGAGAACCTCCTTCGCGAGGATCTCAACCCCATCGAGGAGGCGGCCGCCTACGCGCGCCTCGCCGACGCCTTTGGCCTCTCCCACGAGGCGATCGCCCTGCGTCTCGGTCGCAGCCGCCCAGCCGTGACCAATGCCATCCGCCTGCTCCAGCTTCCCGCGCCTCTGCAGGAGGCCGTCGCCTCCGGGGCCCTCAGCGCCGGTCACGCGCGGGCGATCCTCGCCGTCCACGACGAGCCGGCGATGCTCGAGCTGGGCCGGCGCGCGGTCCACGATGGCCTCACCGTCCGCGACACCGAGCGCCTGGTCCAGCAGTACGCTGCCGGCAGCCGGCATCTGGCCGCCTCAGGGCCCGCCGCGGCAGCCACGCCGCCAGCCCGGCTCTCACCCGACGACGAGCAGCTCCGGCGCGGATTCGAGCAGGCACTGGGCCTCCCCGTCGTCCTGCAGCGCCGGCGCCGCGGCGGCCGGCTGCTCATCGACTTCGCCGGTGACGAGGACATCGACGCCCTCTACCGGCGCCTGGGCGGTCCGCCTCTCTAGACGGCCCGCCCGAGACCACGCGCCGCGGCAAGCTGCCCGGCGTGGTCAGCCGACCGGACGCTCCTGCCCGGTCAACCGAGCCTCGCAGGTGCCGGCGTTGAGATTGGCCATGAAGGCCTCGATGTACTTCGGCCGCTCGGCGGGCTTGTAGTCGAGGAGGAAGGCGTGCTCCCAGACGTCCATCACGACCACCGGCTTGAACCCGGCGATGTTGCCGTCCTGGTGCAGGGTGATCCAGTGGTTCGAGAGCCGTCCGGTCGCCGGGTCGAGGTAGGTCACCGCCCAGCCGACCCCCCGCATCCCCCCGATCGCGGTGAAGTCGCGCTTCCAGGTCTCGATGTCGCCGAACGACTCCCCCATGGCCCGGCCGAGCGGCGACGAGCTGGAGATCTCCCCACCACCGTCCCGGGTCAGGTTGTCGAAATACCACTCATGGAGGACCATGCCGTTGTATTCGAAGGGCAGCCGGCGGGTCAGCTCGTGGTAGGTGAGGGTCGCCGTCTGCTCCTTGCCGGCCAGCTCCACCAGCTGCTCCGTCAGGAGATTCGTGTTTTTGACATACCCAGCATAAAGTCCGAAATGGATCTCCAGGGTATGGTCGGAGATCCCCTGCAGGCCACTGAGCGGGAACTCCTTGGCCTTGTATGGGGAGAGGGTCAGGAGAGCCATCTACGTCCTCCACCTGGGTGATGACCGGGCCGAGTGGCCGGTCGCCGCTGGGGTCCATTGTCGCAGCGTGGGAGGGCCGCACGGAGCGGCCGTATAATCGGGCGCCAGGTGGCGCGGGGTCGCGCCTCCCCCGCCCACGTGCGATGCGCGACGAGGCGGTCTCCGAACCCTCCCCCTCCCGGCGCGGCGCGGTGCCGCATCTCCCCCGAAGGGCCGTTCGTCGCCAGCCGCAGCATGGAGCAGCACGCCGTCCCCACGCCACCCGCAGTCCCCACGCCACCCGCCGACGAGGCCACGCCACCAGCCGACGAGGCCACGCCACCAGCCGGCGAGCTCACGCCACCCGCCGGCGAGCTCACGCAACCCGCCGGCGAGCCCGCGCTCCCGGCCGCGTCCGGCGGTGCCTGGGTCCGCGACCTCCTCGAGGTCCTGCTCGTCGCCGTCGTCCTCTACGCGCTCATCTGGACCTGTATCGAGACCGTCCGCGTGGACGGCGACAGCATGCAGAACACCCTCCAGAGCGGTGATTTCCTGATCGCCAGCAAGATCTCGTACTTCTTCGGCAACCCGGCGCGCGGCGACATCGTGATCCTGAACCCCCCGCACCAGTGCGACGCCACCTCGGCCGATTACGTCAAGCGGGTGGTCGGCCTGCCCGGAGACAACATCGAGATCGACGCCGACACCAACCCCGCCGAGCTGCTGGTGCAGCCGGGGGGCACGGGTCCCTGGGACCGGGTCGCCGAACCCTACCTCCCCGACGCCTGGCTGCAGGAGCCGGAATTCTCGATCGCGGGCACCGCCGACGCGGTCAACCAGGTGCTCCACATCCCCGCCGGCGATTACTTGGTCATGGGGGACAACCGCAACGAGTCGTGCGACTCCCGCTTCTTCGGGCTCGTGACGCGCAACCGCATCCTCGCCAAGGCCATCCTCCGGCTCTGGCCGCTCAGCAGCTTCGGAGGCCTGGGCGCCGGGCCCACCCTGATCACGACCTCGACACCCACGCCGCTCCCCGCCGGGTACTCCGTGGGCGGCCTCCTCCTGGTCGCTGCACCGCTCCGGCGACGCCGTCGCATCGCTCGCGACCTGGCCTGCCTCAGCCGGGGCGACCCGCCCCCGACCTGACCCCGCTCTCCGAAGAGCGCGATGCGGGCCGGCGGCTCAGCCGCCCACGGTCCACTCGGCGACCGCGCTCTCCCAGGTGACCAGCTCGTCCGCGCCGAAGAAGAGATCGATCTCGACGGCCGCCCGCTCCGGAGAATCGCTGCCGTGAACGACGTTCGTCCCGATCGACACGGCGAGATCGCCCCGGATGGTGCCCGGCGCCGACGTGGCCGGGTTGGTCGCGCCCATCGTCGAGCGGACGAGAGCCACGGCACCCGGCCCTTCCCACGCCATCGCCACCACCGGCGCCGAGGTGATGAAGCGGACGAGCCCGGGGTAGAAGGGCTTGCCCACATGCTCGGCGTAGTGGCGCGCAGCCAGAGCCTCGTCGATCCGCATCAGCTTGAGGCCGACGAGGTGCAGGCCGCGGCGTTCGAGCCGGGCGATGACGTCGCCCACCAGGCCGCGCTGGACCCCGTCGGGCTTCACCAGGACGAGTGTGCGTTCCACGGTCATGAGGTCTCGTTCCACTCCTTGATCAACGTCCGACGACCATCCCCTTCGACGGCGGTCCACCACCGACCGCTCACGAAGCCCGGGCGAGGGCGCTCTCGAAACGCTCGGGCTTCGAGAAGGGGCCGATGACAGCGGCGCGGAGCCCGTGCCGGCAGACCTCCTCCGCCGTCGCCCTCAGCTCCTCCGCGGTGACCGCCTCCAGGGCCGCGACCACGTCGCTGGCGAGCAGGACCTCCCCAGCGAGCAGCTCCTGCTGCCCCAGGAACTGGCTCACCGCCCCGGTCCCCTCCAGATGGAGGAGGAGGCGTCCCTTCGCGTACTCCTTGGCCCTGCCCAGCTCCTCGGCCTCCACCGGCTGGTCGACCAAGCGGGCCAGCTCCTCCACGGCGACCTTCACCGCCTCGACCGCTCGGCGGGGCTCACATCCGATGTAGATGCCGAGGCACCCGCTGTCCCGCAGCTTCGCGGCGAAGGAGTGGACGTCATAGGCGAGGGCCCGCTCCTCGCGCAACTCCTGGAAGAGCCGGCTGGACATTCCCTCCCCCAGCACCACGTTGAGCAGGTCGAGGGCGTAGCGGCCGGGATCGAGGTACGAACAGGCGTACCCGCCCAGGATGATGTTGGCCTGCTCGGTGCGCTTGTTGATGAATCGGAGCGCGCTCCCCGCCACCTCGAGGGCGGGTGCCGGCTCCTCCGCCGCCCCCTCCCCGAGTCTGCCTACGGACTGCTCCACCACCTCCCGGGCCTGCCCGGGCTCGATCGCCCCGGCCATGCTCACCACCAGGCGGTCGGGCCGGTAATGGCGGGCGAGGTGCTCACTGCAGGCCTCGACGTCGAAGCTGCGGACGGTCTCCTCGGTGCCGGCGATGTCCCACCCCAGGGGCTGGTCCGGGTACATCACCTCGTCGAAGAGGGTGCCGATGTGGTCCTGGGGGTTGTCCAGGCTCATCCGCAGCTCCTCGATCACCACCTGCCTCTCCTTGGCGACCTCGGTGGGATCGAGAACCGGGGCGAAGACCATGCCCCCGAGCACCTCACAGGCCAGCCCCACGTGCTCAGCCGGCACCTTCGCGTAGAAGATGGTCGCCTCCTTGTCGGTCGAGGCGTTGATGGAACCGCCGACGCTCTCAATGGCCTCGGAGACGGCGCGGGCCGTCGGGAAGCGGCCGCCACCCTTGAACACCACGTGCTCGATGAAGTGGCTGAGACCGGCGGTCGCGCCCACCTCGTACCGGGAGCCGACCCCGAACATGAAGGCGACGGCGGCCGACATCCGCTCCCGCATCGGGGTGGCGATCAGGCGCGCCCCGCTCGGCAGACGCTGCAGCTCATAGGGGACGTCGCGGGAGGTCATCGGTCCAGCGAGTGTATGCGCTCCGGGCTGCGGCGCTCCCGGCAGGGCTCCACGCCCACCCAGGTCCTGGGCCGCAGCGGCCTCGGGCTTCAGCCCCGCTGCCAGCGCGACGGGCGGCGGTCCCCGCCGCGTCCCCCGTCGCTGAACCCACCGCTCCGCTGGGGCGGTCGACCGACGCGATCCGGAAGCTCGGGGAGGTCGGGCTGCGCCGGGCCCGTGGCGTGGATGACCACCCGCCGGGCCGGTTCCTTGCCGGTGCTCTCGGTCCGTACGCCGGCGTCATCGGCCAGGGTCAGGTGGATGGTCCGGCGCTCGTAGGCGTGCATCGGGTCGAGCGTGTACCGCTGGCCGGTCCGCTTGACGCGATTGGCGAGGCGGAGGGCCAACTCGCGGACCTGCTCCTCGCGGCGGGCGCGGTATCGCTCGACATCGAGGATGACCCGGCGCCCCGACCCGATCTCGTTGTCTCCCATCATCAGGTTGACGACCGTTTGGAGGGCCCGAAGCGTCTCTCCGCGCCAGCCAATGAGGAGGCCCAGGTCGTCCCCGGAGACGTCCAGGAGGGGTGGCGCCGTCGGTCCGCCCGGCGTGGCCGTGGCCCGGCGGGTCGCGATCCGGGCCTCGATCCCCATCCGCTCGAGCAGCTCCGCCAGCGTCGTCCTCGCCTTGGCGGTGTGCTCGTCCAGCTTGGAGACCTTGACCTTGGCCTCCGCCGCTCCAGACACCCTCTCCCCGGGAAGCACGCGGGCCGGTCGCGAGAGCACCTCGATGGAGACCTCGTCGGGGCCCGCTCCGAGCTCGGCGAGAGCGGTGGCGATGGCCTCCTCCACGGTCTGGCCGCTCGTCTCGACGCTCGCCCATGCCTCGGCCGCGCTCATGGCGTCAGCTTCCGTCACCCGTTCGCCCTCCTTCCGGCACCGCCTCAGCGGCGGCGGCGCGCCTTCTTCTGAGCTCGCGACGGGGTCCGGCCTCGACCGGGGCTCGCCGGCGGCATGCTCATGGCCGGGGCCGTGCCCCGACCCGATCTGTTGGAACCGTTGGACGAGCTGGTCCCACCACCGGTCCCGGCGGCCCGCATCGCCGCTGCCGCGTCCAGGTCGCTCCTGGAGTACGAGAGCGAGGTGGTACGTCCGGCCCCGGGGATCCAGCCTGGAACCCGCAGCCCACCCCAGCCCATCAGCGAGTACTGCTGGCCGACCATCACCAGGGCGGCGGTCATCCAGTAGAGGGTCAGGCCCTGGGGCCAGACGAAGCCGAAGAAGAGGCTCATCAGGGGCATGAAGTAGACGACCATCTTCATCGAGGAGGCCATCTGCCGCTCCATGTCGCTCATGTCCGGGCGCATCGGCTGCATCGTCATCTTCGACTGGACGAAGTAGGCGAGGCCGGTGAGGATCGGGAAGATCAGCAGCGCGAGATTGGTCGGGGGGGCGAACAGATGGCCCCAGTCGGTCGCGCAGGTGATGGCCAGCCCCTTGCTGTTGGTCAGGGCGCAGCCTGTCGAAGGACTGTTGGCGGCCCCCAAAGCCTGCCCGATGGTCTGGGCCACGTTATGGATCCAGAAGAAGCCGAAGTAGAACGTCTTGGGCAGCACGTCGAAGGTGACGTGCGACGTCCCGGTGGAGTCCATGCCGATCACGTCCCTGATGCCCCAGTACAGCCCGTACAGCACGGGCATCTGGACCAAAAGTGGGACACATCCGGACATCGAGCTGAACGGGCTGATCGCGTGCTCGGCGTAGACCTTCTGCGACTCCTCCGAGATCTTCCGGGTCTGGCCCTTGTACCGCTTCCGGATCTCGTTGAGCTGGGGGGCGACCTGGCGCTGCTCGCGCTGGATGCGCCGCTGGGTGCGCAGGTTCCAGCCCATGATCGGGAAGACCAGGGCCCGGATGATCAGGGTGGTGACCACCACGGCGAGACCGAAGGGGCCGATGGCCCGGAGCACCCCGACGCCGTTGAAGACCTTGCTCAGCTCCTCGATCATCCAGCCGATCGGGTAGCGGAGGATGCTCAGCCAGTCGATCGGGTTGAGGTCGATCCCTCCTATCAGCGGGGTCGGCATCACGCGGAGCTCCGGTGCGCGGTGCGCGAGGCCCGGTGGAGACGCCGCGCCTGGCGCCAGGTCACGTACTCCTCAGGCACGGGGTCGGCCCCTCCCGGATAGCCCGGGTGACAGCGCGAGATGCGCCGGACGCCCAGCCACCAGCCGCGCCGGGGGCCGAACCGGCTTATGGCCTGGGCTGTGTACCGCGAGCAGGTGGGCGAGTACCGGCAGCTGCTCATGAGCCCAAAGACGGGCCCCAGGGTGACCTGGTAAATGCGGAGGAACCAGAGGCTGAAGCGCGTCATGGCTTGCCCGGAGGCGGACCAGGGGCCTCCGGGCCCGAGGCGACCCTCGCACGGGCGACGGCTCCACGCGCGGCCGCCTCCACCTGGTCGCGGAGCAGGCTGAAGGGGACCCTCAGGGCGGAGGCGTCGGCACTCACGATCAGGTCGTACCCATGGTGGTCGTGCAACCCGCGCGCCGCCTCGCGGAGCCGGCGGCGGACCCGATTCCGCTCGACGGCGCCAGCCATGCCTGGAACCGAGAGTCCGAGGCGCGCCTCGTCACGTCCGTTGGGAGCGGCCTGGACACGGACCGTACCGGCCCGTCCAACGCACCGCCACGTGCGCACGGAGGCAAAGCGCCCATGGCCAGCCAGCCTGCCGCTGCCCGTCAGCGAGGGCCGGTCGGGGTGAGGTGCTTCCGTCCCTTGAGGCGGCGCGCCTTGAGCACATTGCGTCCACCGGGCGTCGACATCCGGATCCGGAAGCCGTGGGTCTTGCGGCGGTACGCCTTCTTGGGTTGAAAGGTTCGCTTTATCGGATCTCTCCTGCCGTGAGGACATCGCAAATCGCGTCCGGGGACGCCACGGAGCGCCGCACCCGGACGGCGTGGTCACGCCAGTATATTCGGTCCAGCCACCCACACCTCCCGGAAGCGCCTCCGCAGAGGGCCCGGGGCTCCGTCCCCGCCCAGGCTCCTCTCCGCACTCGCCTGCCCATCCGGCCTCCGCGGTCGCGCACCCCGGAGCGGTCACGCCCGCCGGTTGTCGAGTGCCCCTGCCATTGCTAGACTGACGGGTGCTCCGGCGGGACGAGTTCCCCCAATCGGCCCAGCCACCAGTGACAGTCCCCTCCGGCAGCGACGTCGAAGTTTATCCACTCCTGTTCACATCCTGTGGATAAGTGGCTTCGGTACGTGGAGGTCGGGCTTTGGCTTCGGCGCTTGGGCGGCATGAGGAGCGACCTTGACGATCGGGACCGACGACGACTTCGTCCCGACTGCCACCGACCGCAACTCCGCCCAGCAGCTCTGGAGCGCTGCCCAGGAGGAGCTGCGCTTCCAGCTGGCCCGGCCCAGCTACGAAACCTGGCTGGCCACCGCGACCCTGGTGGAGAGTGACGGCCAGCGCTTCCTGATCGGAGTACCGACGCGGCTCGCTCGCGACTGGGTCTCCGAGCGCTTCGTCTCCGTGATCCAGGAGGTCCTCTCCGGCCTTCTGGGGCACGAGTGCCAGGTTGAGATCACCATCGACCCCACGGCCAGCCCCCCTCGCGACGAGCCGGCGCCTCTCAGCGACTCCGACCTGGCTCCAGAGACGGACCTCGCCCCGGCCGGCGAGTCCCGGCTCAATCCCAACTTCACGTTCTCCAGCTTCGTGGTCGGAAACTCCTCACGATTCGCCCACGCCGCCTGCCGCGCGGTGGCCGACGCTCCGGGCAAGGCATACAACCCACTCTTCCTCTACGGCGGTGTGGGCCTGGGCAAGACCCATCTCATGCACGCCATCGGCCATGCCGTGCGCGAGGGCCACCGTCGCCCTCCCAAGGTCGCCTACATCACCTCCGAGAAATTCACCAACGAGATGATCACGGCGATCCAGGAGAACAAGACCAACGACTTCCGCCACCGGTATCGCACCGTCGACGTCCTGCTCATCGACGACATCCAGTTCCTGGCCGGCAAGGATCGGACCCAGGAGGAGTTCTTCCACACCTTCAACGCCCTCCATGAGATCCAAAAGCAGATCGTCGTCAGCAGCGACCGGCCACCCAAGGACATCCCCACCTTGGAGGACCGGCTCCGCAGCCGCTTTGAGGGCGGCCTCATGGCCGACATCCAGCCCCCGGATGTGGAGACCCGCCTGGCCATCCTCAAGACCAAGCTCGGCCCGCACAACAGCCTGGTTCCCGACGAGGTCTGCAGCTTCATCGCCCACCGCATCCAGAAGAACATCCGTGAGCTGGAGGGCGCCCTGATCCGCGTCCTCGCCCATGCATCCATCAACGGCCATGCCATCACCCTCGAGATGGCCCAGCGAATCCTGAGCGACATCATCCCAGTGGCCGACGCCCAGCCACTCAGCATCCCCTTCATCCAGGACACGGTTGCCCAGTACTACTGCATCCCCGTCGACGAGATGAAGGGCAAGCGCCGCGACAAGCACATCGTGTTCCCCCGCCAGGTCTCGATGTACCTCATCCGTGAGGAGACGGACTCCTCGCTTCCCGTCATCGGCGACGCGTTCAGCGGGCGCGATCACACCACTGCCCTCCACGCCATCGACAAGATCACCGAGCTTCTCCGCGAGGACGCCCGGCTCCAGGGCGACATCCGCCAGCTCCGGGAGCGCCTCCACGCCCATGGCTGAGCCCCACTCCCTCCCGGGAGCAGCAGCGCCTCTCCCGCCCACGCACCCTCCAGAATCCACCCTCTGCGCCGAGTGGGACAAAGCCTGTGCGCATCCCACCCGCTCCTTGTGGCAAACCGCGCATCCGCCGTCCGCCTGGGGACAACTCCTCGGGGCAGGTCCAGCCCTCCTCAGCCTCTCCTCGGTTCTCCCCAGCCTCCCGTATTCAGAAACCGGGGTTATCCCCCGCTTCCCCACCCCTATTAATATCTTCTTATCTCTACACTGTGACCACCCAAGGAGTCCTCTCCGGTGAACAACTGGCCTTCCGGTACGAGCACCCATACCGCTTTGCGCTGCACAGTGTCCCCGTCCGCACTCAGCTCCTCGCTCAGCCTGGTGTCACGCGCAGTGTCGCCACGCTCCACGCTGCCCGTGCTGAGCAACGTCCTGCTCGAAACCGAGGCAGAGGGACTCCGCGTCACCGCCACCAACCTTGACCTCACCATCAGCGCCCTGGTGGCGGCGACCGTGCTGGAGGAGGGACGAGTGACCGTCCCCGCACGCCTCCTCGCTGAATACATCGCCTCCCTCGATGACACGACCTGCACCATGGAGGTCGAGGAGCGGACCCAGATGCTCCGCATCATCTCGGGGGTGCAGACGACCAACCTGCACGGCATCGACGCCGTGGAATTCCCTCCACTTCCCGCGCGGGAGACCGCACCCGCCTTCGAGGTCGAGGCGGCCGCACTCCAGCAGGCCATCACGCAGACAGCGGTCGCCGCTTCCGGTGATGAGCAGACGCCCGTTCTGACGGGGGTGCTGCTGCACGTGGAAGGCTCCGAGCTCACCCTCGTGGCAACCGACCGCCATCGCCTCGCGGTCAAGAAGCTCGAAGCCCAGGTGCTCGCCGAGGGAGTCGTCAGCGGGACGGTGATCGTCCCGGCGCGGCATCTGGGAGAGCTGGCCCGCGCCATCAACCCCAGCCGGCCGCGAGTCGGTGTCGCCTTCAGCGACGCGCGCAACCAGGTCTTCTTCAGCCTGCGTGACATGGAGATCTCCTCCCGCCTGATCGAGGGCAACTATCCCAACTACACGCAGGTGATCCCGGCTCGATCCACCACCACCGTCGTGCTCTCCAAGGAGCTCCTGCTGAAGAGTGCAAAGACGGCGGCGGTGCTGGCACGCGATGCCTCCAACCCCGTCCGGCTCCGGGCGGGAAAGGGAGAGCTCGAGCTCCTCGCGCAAGCCGCAGAGGTGGGCGACCACGATGCTCCGCTGCCGGCGAAGGTCGAGGGAGAGGAGGTCCAGGTGGCCTTCAACGCCCGCTACCTCCTCGACGCCCTGCAGGCGATCGACGGCGACGACGCCGAGCTGTCCTTGAACGGCCCGCTCCAGCCGGCCGTGGTTCGCGCGCAGGGTCGCGATGACTACCTCTGCGTCATCATGCCGGTGCGCGTGCCCTAGCTCATGGCGGTGAAGCGCAGCCGCTTCACCTCCTCCCCGCCCATGCGCGTGTTCAGGGCGCGCACGATGGTCGGCATCTCGAGCTGGAGCTGCTGGGCCAGAGCGCCGTTCCGGGTGGCGACCAGGACCGTGCCCCGTTGCAGTGACAGCGCCGCGCAGAGCGGCGCCACCGCCGGCCCCACGACCTCCGCGAACGCGTCGCGCAACTGGACTTCGCGAACCTCGCGCTGCACCCCGAGCTGGCGGAGCGCTGTGCTGAGCACCTCGTTGATGTGCAGCGGTCCCGCTTCGCGCTCGGGCCGCCGGCCGGTGTCCATCCCGCCACTCACCCCGCGCTGACCGTGCCCTGGCGGACCAGGAAGTGGCGCGACGGATGAGCCCCGAATGGGTAATCGTCGCTGCACGTGACCATCGTCTGCGGCGCCTCACCGCGAGCGGAGAGTGCGGAGAGGAGGTGTTCTCGGCGAGCGGGATCGAGCTCGCTGAGCACGTCGTCCAAGAGCAGGATGGGCATCCGCTCGGCGCGCGCGCCGACCAGGCGCACCTCCGCGATCTTGGTCGCCAGCACAGCGCTCCGCTGCTGCCCCTGGGATGCGGCTGAGCGGGCCGGACGGCCATTGAGGACAAACTCGAGATCATCCCGATGAGGTCCGACGACGCTGGTACCGCGGGCAAGCTCTTCGCTGCGGGCGCGCGCCAGCGCGCTGCTCAGTGCCGCCAGCACCTGCTCGCGGTCGCCGCTTGCCACCCCCGACTGGGGGGCGTAGCGCAGCTCCAGGGAATCGGCCGCCTCGCTGATCTCCGCCATCGCCTCCGCTGCCAGCGGCGCCAGCGCACCGACCAGCTCGGTCCGCGCCACCTGGATCGCCGCACCATGGCGCAGAAGGGCGTCATTGAAGGGCCGGAGCTGGTCGGCCGGGCCGCCCCCGTCGTGCAGACGGCGCAGCAGGGAATTTCGCTGTTCGAGCACGCGCCGGTAGCGGATCAGCTCGTCCGCGATGCCGCGGTCGAGCTGGGACACGAGGATGTCGAGGAGCCGGCGCCGCGCCTCCGGCCCCGCCTTCACCAGCTGAAGGTCGTCGGGCCAGAAGAGGACCACCGGCCAGCGCCCGATCAGGTCTCGCGCGGCGATCGGGTGGCCGTCACGCGTGGTGGTGCGCGAGATGCGCGCTGACGCATCGCGCTCGGCCGCGCCCGTGAGATCGGCGTCGCGGGTGCGGCGGAGCCGCAGGGCGAGCGTCTCGGAGAGGGGCCCCCTGCCCAGCACGGCATCGACGGCTGTCTCCTCAGCTCCCCAGCGGAGCAGCTCCGCCGGAGTGCTGGTGCGCGGCGACCTGGTGAGGAGGAGCGTGGCGACCGCCTCCAGCAGGTTGGTCTTGCCCTGGGCGTTCTCCCCGACAAAGACGTTGAGCCCGGGTCCGAGCGGCAGGTTCAACTCCGCGTAGTTCCGGAAGTTGTAGAGGCGGAGGTGGGTCAGCCCCCCCGCCTCCGCCGAGGACGCGGGACCCGGCGGGGTCATGACAGCTTCATCGCGACGGAGCGCACCAGCTCGGCGACCTCCGCGGCCGCCTCCGGGCGGGCCAGCTGTGAGACCGCGGCCCGCATCGAGAGCAGCGACGGGGACCCCGGCACGGCCAGCTCCGCCACCTCGTCGACCAGCTCGGCGTCGCCGGGCACGTAGCGCCCGGCCCCCGTGTCGATGAGCCACTCCATGTTCCCCCGCTCCTGGCCGGGGAGGTACCAGGTGATGAGGAGAGGCAGTCCGGCACAGAGGGCCTCGGCGATCGTTCCGGGGCCCGCCTTGGTCACGACGATGTCGGCCGCCGTCATCCACTCCGCCATGTTGGTCACGAATCCGTGCACGCTCACCGGACGGCCCTCCCGGTCGCGGAGGCCGTTCAGGCCGTTGCAGGCCCGCTGATTCCGCCCGCAGATCACCACCATGGAGATGTCCAGGCCGCTACCGGCCAGTAGCCGGGCGCGTCGCTCGATGTCGCCCGACCCGTCCGCCCCGCTGCAGACCAGAACGGTGAAGCGATCGGGGTCGAGCCCGAGCTGAAGCCGCCGGGCCCGCCGGGTATCCGGATCGGACGCATGGTCGGTGAAGCCGGCGTCGACCGGAAGACCGACCTGGACCAGCTTCTCGGCGGGGACCCGGTTGCGGCGGCAGCGGTCCAGGCCCCCGGGGGAGGGCACGATGACCAGGTCGACGTCGGGCGACGCCCAGAACGCGTGCACGTCAACCAGGTCGGTGACGGCGGTGACCAGCGGGACCCGCATGCCGAGGCGTCTCCGCGCCCTCACCGCAGCCCGGTTGAGCAGGGGGTGAAAGGAGACCACCGCCGCCGGGTCCAGGTTCGTCATCAACCGTTCGATGGCGGGGTCGACGCTCCGCAGCACCAGCTCGGCCGCCCTGACCATGGCCCGGGAGTTGGTGGCGTGGAACATTCCGCCCCAGAGCCACGGTGCGCGCTGAATCAGCGGGCCGTAGAGGCCCGCGGTCCGGCCCAGCAGGCGAGGCGAGGCGCTCGCGAACGGGTCGACGATCTCCACGTCGAACTCGCCGGGGTGGGCGCGGTCGAGATAGTGGCTCACCGCCGTCGCCGCAGCCCTGTGCCCACCGCCGGTGTCCGCGATCAGGAAGAGGAGCGAGCGAGGCATGGCCCCTGACACTAGCAGGGTGCCGGAGGGCTCTCGGGGACCGCGCGGCAGCGAGCGCCGGCGTGGTGAGGGAGAGAGACCGTCAGCCGCCGAAGCGCACCGAGAGGGCCTGGAGCCCGGGGGCGAGTGAGGTGAGGGGCAGGGGGCCGGAACCGTCCGCATTGGCGATCACGGCCTGGACCGCACCGGAGGGCATCGTGGTGATGTACGCGATCTGCCGTCCGCTGGGCGCGACCACGGCACTCTCCGGGTTCATCTCCCCCAGGGTGGGGTTCATCGCCGAGACGACGCCGGTGGCGATCTCGAAGCCGCCCAGTTGCGACGAGCCGACCGGGGCGTTCAGTGCGACCACCAGGGTCGCGTTGTCGGTGAACCCCACCGGTGCCATGTCCGTGCCGACCTTGAGCGGCGGCTGCCCACCCGACGGATCGGCGACCCAGGTCGTCGGGAGCGGCGACAACGGTGAGCTCAGCTCGAGGGCCAGCTCCTCGCCCTGCGGGGCGGCCACCAGGTTGGAGGCACTGCCCACGAGGGCGGGGAGCTGGTACCGGGCGCTGATCGCCGGGTCCGCGAGGTCCACGTGCGCCGGGCTCGTTGCGGTCGCCCCGACCGGGATGGCGAGGGCATCGCCGTCCGAGGTCCAGACCGGCGTTCCGCTCGGAGGAGAGCCCGGCTGGAGGGCGGAGAGCGACCCCGAGACCGGGTCGTAGAGCTGGACCGACGAGTCGGCGGCAACGAAGGCCAGCGTGGATCCGTCGGGGGACCACGCCGGCCACGTGGCCCCGGCCAGGTCGAGCTGGTCCTGGCGTGTCTCCAGGTTGATGATGCGGAGCAGGGGGGTCGCCCCCACCTGGGTGGTGTCGGTCTGGACGACGGCCAGCCACTGGCCGCCGGCTGAGAGGGTGGCGTCGTCGATCACCGCGGCCGCCTGCCCCGGCGCGACGACGCCACAACCGTTGGGGTTGGTGCAGAGGGGGACCGCGTCGAGGACCTCGGCCGGGATCGGGAGGCCGGTGGGCGGAGCTCTGAGCTGAGCGAGCACCACCTCCGTGGCGTCCCCCAGCCCGGGACCCGCCAGCACCAGGAGGTGACCGGTCGTCGACAGCTGTCCGGTGGTGAAGTGGAGGGTGATCGGAGCCCGGATGGGCTGCCCGAACGCGTCGGTCGCCCGGCGGCTGACCGTGAGCGTGTACGCCGTCGACGGCTGCAGGGGGCGATCCGGGATGATCTCGAACTGGCCCAGGGCCAGGGGGTTGCGCACCACCTGAAGGCTGGTCCCTCCCGGCGCCAGCGAGACCGCGGCGGCCATCGCCGATGGAGACATCTCCCGGGAGAACGAGAGCACGATCGGGGAATCCCGCGGTGTGGTGGCGCCCTCCGCGGGGGTGGCCGACGTGAGCAGCGGGGCCGCCGAGCTGGTCAGGTCCCAGATGTGGTCGAGGGAGTTGACGTTGCCGCTGACCGAGGTGATGCCGGCCCTGAGGTCAAAGGCGTACTCGGTGCCGGGGGCGAAGAGGGCACCCGGGTGGTAGAAGACGAACCCCGACTCGCCCGTCAGCCAGCTGACCCAGCAGGGTGCGCCGGGGCGGGCGGTGAAGGCCGCCGCGACGTTGCAGCCTGGCAGCCCCGCGTTCGGCGGGAGCGTCTCGTACACGCTGAAGTGGGTCGCAACGCTCTCGTGGCTCACAGGCTGGTCAAAGGCGACCTCGACGATGGCGTTGGCCTCCAGCTGGGTGGAGCCGGCGGGAGGGTTGAGCTGGACGATCTGCGGTGGGGCGTCGAAGCACCCGGTGAGGAGAATCGAGGGTGCGAGGATCGCGAGGCCGAGGGGGAGGGCACGGAGCCGGAGCACGTGCCGAGAGGGGCTCAATACGCGTGGGACAGCGCGTTCTCCACGTCGAGCGGCACCACGGTACCGGTGCCGCTTTTCACCTCGATCCGGGCCGTCTTGTCCGTCGCGATCTTGGCCACCCCGGTGGTCGCCGTGTTGAGCGCAGGGCTGGTCTGGGTGTAGGCGCCGAGGACCTTGCCGCGGCTGAGCAGGATGATGCCGATGTCGGCGCCGCCGACCACGAGCACGGCTCCCTCCACCCCCTCCTCGGTCAGGAAGGCGAGCAGAGCGTCGAAGTTGATGAAGCGGCCGAGCAGGCCGGTGTAGAGCAGGGGGGCGGTGAGGAGCTGAGCCAGGGCCTCGACCGTCTCGCCGGCAAGGTCGATGACGTCCAGGCCGCCGGCGCCGGCGTCCATGCTCCGTCGCATCGCCTGGAAGGCCGCCTCACCCGAGCGGGCCCCGGCGTTGCTGGAGAGCGCCTCCAAGAGATGTCCCTCATGGAAGAGGAGTATCCCGGAGAAGTCGGGCGCGGTGAGACGGATGTACCCGGTGTGCTGGTCACCCCTGAGCGTCCGGAGCAGCTTGGGGAAGTCCACGAAGGCACTCTTCAGCCCCTCGTACTGGGCACGGCCCGAGGGAAGCGGATAGACGACGTCGAGAGGCTGCGCCCCGGGAGCTCCGAGGACCGAGCCGGACTGAGCCGTCGGAGTGGGGACCGGCGCGGGAGTTGGGACGGGAGTCCGAGCGGGTGCGGAAGCATGCGCCTGTGTGCGCACCGGCGCTGGGGCCGGAACGGGGGCCGGGGTGGGGGCAGGAGTCGGAGCTGGGACGGGGGCCGGCGCGGCCGTGGGGGGAGGTTCCGGTCGGTACTGGGCTCGAGCCGGAGCCGGGCTCTGCTCCGGCGGCTCGTACTGAGCGGGAGCCGCATAGAGCGGCTCCGAGGTGATGGGCTCGGGGGTGGGAGCGGCCCAGGGGGAATAGCCCGCGGCCGCCTGGGAACCGCTCCCGACCGCCTCCTGATCGGGGGGCGTCCACTCGGGTGCGACGTACCCTCCGACGCTCTGATCCGAGTAGTCGGCACTCGGGTAGGCTGGCGATTCGTCGTAGCCAGAGGTCCCACCCCAAGCGGCCTGCTCCGCCGGGGCCCGCCGGTCGGCCTCGGCGATCAGCTCCGACGGCGACGACTTGATCGTCTCCTCGGGCGGCAGCTTGGCCCGGGGGTCGAAGCGGAAGCTGCCCTCGTGCCAGCTCAGGGCCTGGAGGACGACGTCCTCGCCCTGTCCGGACGGACCTGCCGCGTGGAAGAGATGGCCGAAGAGGAAGTACAACGACGCGGTGCCACTCTGGCTCTCCAGGGCGAGGGCACCCGTCGCACGCTCTGTCTGCATAGTGTGGAGCAGGGATGCCAGGCTCGATTCCTGCAGCGTGCCCTGAGTCTGCACAGGCCCTTCTCCGTGTGGGGATGAATGTGCCGCAAGGGCGGACTGAACACCTGAGATCGGCCGTATAGTAACAACCCCGCGCCCGATGCGCCGCTGAATTCCGAAGAAGTTCCGAGGCGACCCGGGCCGGCCGGGGCGGGGAGGCCTCCCACAAACCGTCTAGACTGGCGGCGTGGGCACACCTCCCATCCCGGTCCCCCGAGAGGCGCGGGTTGGCTGAACCGCCTGCATCGGAGTCGGTGGAGCACCCCGGCCAGGAGCGGTCCGCCTTCCCGTCCTACGAGGAGCTGTCCGCCGACCTGATCGAGGCCATCGATCAGGCTGGCCTCTTCATCGAGGACGTGCGGCACCACCTGGAGCCGTCCGTCGGTGAGCGCCGCTTCGAGTGCACCGTGCGGCTCTCTTCCGGGGAGCCCCCGTCGCGCTACCACGTCCACCTCAGCTTCGCCTGGGACGCCCTGCTCACCTACGTGGCCGCCTACGGTGCCGGCGCCGACTGCGACCTCTACCACGACGACGAGGAGGCCGAGGACTGCCCCCACCACCAGCTCCCTCCCCAGCCCTTCGTCGAGCTGGAGGCCGAGTTCATCCTGGGCGACGGAGGCTACGAGCTCCACGACATTGCCGAGGTCTCCGCCTGGGTGGACACCGTTCAGGAGTTGCTGGCCAAGGTCTTCCGCGACGAGGACCGCCCCTCCGTCCACGTCGGGATCGCCTCACTGGGGACGACCACCCTGGTCGAGAAGTTCACCGCTGAGCATTCCTGGCTCCTCGACTTCGAACGGCCGCCCGACTTCGAAGGCATCGCGCACCAGGTGCAGAACGCCCTCCGCCTCATCCCTCAGCTCGCCGATCGCCTCCCCATCTGACCGCCCCGATCTGCACCGCCCCGCGGGGTGGGTCAGCGTTCGGCGAGGCTGGCCGCCACCTCACCGTCGATCTCGGCGATGAGCCGGTGCCAGAAGGGGCGCTCGGGCAGCCCGGGATGGGGAACGGTGGGAGAGCCTGCGCTCACGACCTCGCCGTGGCGGCCCAGGAGGATGAGATCGGCGTCGGCGCGCCGCGGGCCCCAGCGGTAGGTCGGGCGACGGCCACAGCCCACCTCCGCCCCGAGGCACACGTCCAGCCAGCGCTCGGCCGGCCAGGGCTCGGGACTGCGGGCCAGGAGCACCTGGTTGTGGAAGTCACCCTGGGTGATCACCCCGACCGGCAGGGTGAGGATCTCCCCGGACGCGCTCTCGATGCGGATTCCCGCGGCGACCAGCCCGGCCCGAAGGCAGTCGAGCGCGCGCCCGCGATCGCCGATGTTGCACCCCAGCGCGATCCAGGCCCATTCGGACGCCGTCGGGCTGCCGCTCATCCGGTGCGCCCGGGGGCCCGTGCCGACCGCACCGCCTCCGGGATCTCGCGCAGCACCGCATCCGCAACCCGCAGACCTCGCCGGACCTCGGCGACGTCGTGGACACGCACGATCTCCGCGCCGGCCGCCACGGCGATGACGCAGAGCGCCAGCGTCCCCTCCAGGCGCAGCTCGGGCGGGGCTCCCCCGAGCACCAGACCGATCGTCGACTTTCTCGAGGCTCCGAGGAGCAGCGGGCGTCCGATGCCATCCAGCTCCCCGAGGCGCTGGATCAGCTCCAGGTTCTGGCGCGGGGTCTTGCCGAAGCCGAAGCCCGGATCGATGACGACCCGGTCGGCGCCGATGCCGTGGTGCGCCGCGATCAGAAGCGACTCCCTCAGGCCTCGGCCCACCTCGGCGAGCAGCTCGCCCTCGGGGCTGCCCCGGCGGTTGTGCATGGCCACCAGGGCGATCCCGGGAGCGGCGGCGAGGACGGGGGCCATCCCGGGATCCCCGCGCAGCCCCCAGATGTCGTTGACCATGCCTGCGCCGGCGGCGATCGCGGCCCTGGCGACCTCGGCCTTGCGGGTGTCCACCGAGATCGGCACCGCCAGCCGCCCGGCCAGGGCCTCCAGAACCGGCATCACCCGGCGCAACTCCGTGGCGGCGTCCACCGGATCGGAGCCGGGCCGGGTGGACTCGCCGCCGATGTCGATGAGGTCGGCACCCTCCGCGACCAGCCGCTCGGCGAGCGCCACCGCCGCGGCGACGTCGCCGGCGAGACCGTCGCCCGAGAAGGAGTCGGGGGTCGCGTTGACCACCCCCATGATCAGGGTTCGGGCCCCGAAACGGAGAGAGCGGTCGCCGCAGGGCAGCGGGGGTCGCGGGCGGCCGCCAGCCAGCGCCGCCGTGAGCGCCCCGCCGAGATCGTCGAGGGGCGGCCCGTCTCCGACCAGGCGTGTGGCCACTCCGGCGAGGGAAGCGGGCGGGCCGGCCAGCACGGCTCGCCGTTCATCGGGCCCGGTGACCATCCTGGCGCCGCCCGCCCGGGAGGCTCGCTCCAGTCCCGGGGCCTGGTCGGGGGTCAGGCCCTCGAGGGCGACCGCCTCGTCACAGGAGGCGACGGCCAGGGCGGCATCGCCACCCAGCTCCAGGACGGCACCGCGGAGCGATCGGGGGCGGCGCGCCAGGAGCGGCCGGATGTTGTAGCGGAGTGCCGCCTCGGCGGCCGCGATCCCGGTGTTCACCTGATCGGCCGCCAGACGACGACGGTGGGACGGTCGCGCCACTCATCCCCCCGGCGCACCACCTCTCCGCTCAGGGCGACGACCCGGCACCCGGGCAGATCACTCGGGTGAGACATGGGACATGGACCGAGTCTATGCCCGCTCGAGCCCGCCACACCAAGACGGGACGCACCAGGTCTGCCCCGCGGCCGCGACCGGATGCGGCCCGGAGCCGGTGCCCGCACAACCAAGAGGACCCCCAGCTTGTGCGCGGCGCACATGTCCGGATTGCACAGGCACCCCGTAGCCTCGACGGGAACAGTCAGGCGTCCGGACCGGACGGCACGGAGGTCCCTCGCTCGCATGCTGCTGGCACAACTCATCCCAGATCCGAACTGGCTCAACCCAGGCGACAACGCCTGGCAGCTCACCTCCGCGACCCTGGTGGGGCTGATGAGCGTCCCGGGGCTGGCGATCCTCTACGCCGGCATCATGAAGCGGAAGTGGGCGGTGAACTCCGCCATGATGGTGCTCTACGCGTTCGCCATGACGCTCATCGTCTGGACGCTCTTCGCGTACAACATGAGCTTCGGGCACCCGGGAATCGGGACCGTGGTGGGCCAGCCGGGCACCGTGCTGAGCGCCAACAGCCTGGAGATGCAGGCGCAGATCCCGCTCCTCAACGGGCTGATGCCGCCACTCCGGTTCCCGCTCAGCGCGATGGTCTACTTCCAGTTCGTCTTTGCGGCCATCACCGTGATCATCCTGGCCGGCTCGCTGCTCGGCCGGATCAGCTTCAAGGCCTGGGCCCTGCTGGTCCCGCTCTGGATCACCCTGGTCTACTCGGTCGGTGCCTTCAGCATCTGGGGCGGCGGCTGGCTCGCCCAGATGGGAGCGGTGGACTTCTCGGGTGGCTACGTCATCCACGTGGCCGCGGCCGTCTCCGGCTTCACGGCGGCGGCGGTGATCGGTCCCCGGCTGCTCCGCGACCGGCAGCACACCTCGCCAAGCAACCTGATCATGGCGGTGGCCGGCGGCGGCCTGCTCTGGCTGGGCTGGAGCGGCTTCAACGGCGGTGACCCGTACTTCGCCAACGCGGACGCGGCGGCGGCCATCCTCAACACCCACCTCTGCACCGCAACCGCGCTCTGCACCTGGGTGATGTGGGACGCCCTCCGCTTCAAGAAGGTGAGCGTCGCCGGTGCCATCAACGGGATGGTGGCCGGCCTGGTGGCGATCACCCCGGCGGCCGGATTCATCGACGGCTACGCCGCCCTCGTCCTGGGCGTGCTGGCGGGCACCCTTCCCTGGGTCACCATCAACCTCGCGCCCAGGTTCGCCATCTTCCGCCGGGTGGACGACACCCTCGGCGTCATCCACACCCACGGCATGGCCGGGGCGCTCGGTGGCCTCTTCACCGGCGTGATGGCCGACCCGAAGATGGTCGAGTACCTGGGCATCAAGGGCACCGCGAACTCGGCCGTCACCGGGCTCTGGTACGGCCACCCCCAACAGCTCCTGTACCAGTTCGTCGCGCTGGTCTTCATCATCGGGTACGACGCGGTCGCGACCTTCATCATCGTGAAGCTGATCGGCCTGGTGGTGCCGCTACGCGCACCGGATGCCCACCTCGAGGCGGGTGACCAGCTGATCCACGGTGAGGTCGCGGTCGACCTGGAGCCCTACCCCGGGGCACCCCACCTACCGGTTCCGGCCGTGGCCGGGGCCACCTGAAGCTGATGTTTGGGCGAGCGTGGGAGTCGTGCCCTCCCCCGCAAGCCCCCTCTCTGGACGGGCTCGGCGTGTCGCCGGGCCCGTCCCTGTTTAGCAGCGGGAGCTGAAGAACCCTGTCATCGCCCCAGAGGATCCTTCCCGGTCGTCGCGTAGGCGGCGCACCTCTCACGCGCCAGGGTCACCGCCGTGCCGCTGATGTCGGCGCCGACGAAGGAGCAGCCGGCGGCGAGCGATGCGAGGGCTGAGCTCCCGCTCCCGACGAACGGGTCGCACACCACCATCCCCGGCTCGACGCTCCCCATCAGCATCCGGGAGAAGAGCTCCACCGGCTTCTGGGTGGGATATGCGCCGCGGTAGATGCGCTTGATCCGCCAGACGTCACCCAGATCGCGTCGCGAGAGGCGCCGGTTGCCCTTGCTGGCGAACACCACCAGCTCGTGCTGGCGGCGGAAGTAATGGCCCATGCCGATGTTGACCTTGTCCCAGACGATCAGCCCCTTGACGCTGAAGTGCTCGCGCATCAGCGCGCCCAGGCTGAGCAGGGAGAAGGAGTCGAACATCACGTAGATGTGGCGGTCGGGGCGGAGCACCCGATGGCACTCGCCGAGGAAACGGGAGAAGGTCGCGGGGTCGTCGCGAAACTCCTGGAACCAGCGGGTGTTCCCGGGCTCGCTGTAGCGGCCGACGATCCGCCCGCGGCCGAACTGCATGTGCTGGTTCATCCCCGAGTAGGCGGGGTCCGTGACGATGCAGTCGATCGACTCGTCCGCGAGGCCGGCCAGGAAGTCCAGGCAGTCGGCCGCCTCGACCCGCCACACCGGGGTGGGGTCCCGAAGGTCTGGAACCGCGAGGCCCATCGCCGGAAGCTTATTGGAACGGGACGGCCCCGGTTCAGCCGAGGGTGCCGCCCGAGGGGGGGTCGCCGGCCGGCTGCCCCGGCCCTCCCGTGCCGCCGGGGCCGTCGTCCGGTGCTTCCGGCGGGTCCTCGCGCGGCAGCTGCCGCTTGCGTGGCCAGAGACCCTCGTCGGGCGGCGCCGGCCGCTCGCCGGCGGGGGAGGGGCGGTCGTCGAAGGAGGTGGTCCCCGTGGCGGGGGCCCCCGGCGCGCCGGGCCCGGCGAAACCGAGGCTGCGGAGGAGCTTCTCCAGCTCCTCGGGGCCGCCGAGGTCCTCCTGGACACGCTCGGCAAAGCGGGAGAGGAGATCGGAGAGCTGGGGGTCGCCGGTCAGCTTGTCCTGGAGGCCGCCGAGCTGGGAGAAGAGGTCGCGCATGGCCGCCTCCTGGGCGACCTGCATCAGCACCGGCTGAGAGGCGGCGGCGGCCACCGCCTGCGCCTGCTGACGGACCACCTCGAAGCCCTTGCAGCTCAGGCAGGTGCCCTGGTGCTGGCAGCGGCAGAGCTGTGCCTTGAGCGAATCCAGCTCGCGGTGGATGCCCGAGAGGTCGACTCCCGGTTGCGGATCGGCCATGAGCCGATCCTACGCGCCAGGGGACCCCGCGGCTCCGGAGACGCCACAGAAGAACCGCGTCGCCATCCCGCCGGGCGCCGACTCCGGCCGCCGTGCGGCAGGGTTCCTGAACTGCTCAGGCGGAAGGGACAAAGCAGGACAGATGACGACGGGTGGCGGCTTGCCGGGGCAAGCTGGGGAGGGGTAGAGGGGAACCCCGGCTAGGGCGAACGGATGTGCGATAATCGGCACGTGAGGCTCCATCAGGCATACCGCTTTGCCCTGGACCCGACCGCCGCGCAGCAGCGGGCGCTCGCCTCCCACGTGGGCGCGGCCCGATTCGCCTCCAACTGCGGGGCTGGAGCAGGTGCGGGCGTCCATGGCGCTCCGGGAATTCGAGCTGTGCATGTTCGGCGAAGTGAGGACCCCCCTTCTGGGCTGGAATCTGTACGCGCTGCGCCGGGAGTGGAATGCACAGAAGGACGTCCAGGCGCCCTGGTGGCGGGAGAACTCCAAGGAGGCGTACAGCTCGGGGCTTGCCGCTCTGGCGCTTGCACTGCACAACTGGTCGGAGAGCCGCCAGGGAAAGCGCGCCGGCTCTCGCATGGGCTTCCCTCGCTTCCGCAAGCGCGGTCACCCCATGGGCTGCCGGTTCACCACCGGCGCCATCCGGATTGACGGCGAGCGCCACCTCACCCTGCCGAGGATCGGGAGGATGCGGACCTGCGAGGCGACCACAGCCCTGCTCCGCCGGGTGAGCGCGGGAAGCGCCCGGATCCTCAGCGCCACCGTCAGCTGCGAGGCGGGGCGCTGGTACGTGTCGTTCGGCTGCGAGGTCGAGCGGCGGGTGCCAGCAAGCAATGGGCACCAGGACACCGTGGGGGTCGACCTCGGGGTCCTGGCCCTGGCCACGCTCTCCACCGGCGAGACGGTGGTCGGTCCCCGGGCGCTGCGAGCAGGGCTGCGGAAGCTGCGTCGCCTCTCCCGCCACCACTCGCGGTGCCAGAAGGGCTCGCACAACCGGCGCAAGGCGGCACAACGGCTGGCCCGCCACGACGCCCGGATGGCCAACCTGCGCCGCGAGCACCTGCACCAGCTGACGTCGAGGCTGGCCAAGAGCCACGGCCGGATCGTCGTCGAGGACCTCAACGTCGCGGGCATGAGCCGCTCCTCCCGAGGCACCGCTGAGGCCCCGGGCCGCAACGTCCGGGCCAAGAGCGGGCTGAGCCGCAGTCTGGCCGACGCCAGCTTCGGGGAGCTCCGGCGCATGCTGGAATACAAGTGCCGCTGGTACGGCTCGGAACTCGTGGTGGCCGACCGGTTCTTTTCCAGCTCCAAGACCTGCTCCCGGTGTGGGCTGGTCCGCGACCACTTGAGCCTTGGCGATCGGTTCTTCACGTGCCCGGCCTGCGGGCTGTCCATCGACCGCGACCTCAATGCCGCGATCAACCTCGCCGGGTGGGCGCACCCGGACGTCTCACCCCACCCGGCTGGCCGGGCGGGGCCCTCCCTTGTCGCCGTCAGTGCGCCGGAGACGGAAAACGCCTGTCCGAGGGGCGGTCAGCCCGGGCTCAGCCCGGCACGCCCCGTTGACGCAGGAACCGGGATCGCCCCGGAGCCCGCCGGCACGACCGGCGGTCGTCGACAGCCGCATGTCCCTTATGTCTGCTGTTGACGAACGGCCCAGACGGTGTGCTCGGTCCGGCCGCTACAGTCGGGCCATGTCCGAGGTCAACCGTCGCGCCCTGGTCACCGGCGTCACCGGCCAGGACGGTCCCTACCTCTGCGAGCTGCTCCTCGCGGAGGGGTACGAGGTCCACGGGCTGGTCATGCCGGGCGAGGTCGTGCCCCCCGAGGTCCCGGGCGCCGTCCAGCTCCGCGAGGGGCTCCTCACCGACAGCGCCTCGCTCCAGGCCGCTCTCGCCGCCGCGCGGCCCCAGGAGATCTACAACCTGGCCGCCGCCACCTCGGTCGCAGCGTCCTTCGATGATCCTGTGGCCGTCGCCGACGTGACCGGGCTCGGGGTCCTCCGCCTGCTCCAAGCCGTCCGCGGCAGCGGGGCCCCGCTCCGCCTGCTCCAGGCGTCGAGCTCCGAGATCTTCGGCGGAGCGATGACCTCGCCCCAGGACGAGACCACCGCGCTCTGCCCCATCTCCCCCTACGGCGTGGCCAAGGCCTTCGCCCACCAGACGGTCCAGCTCTACCGGCGCAGCCACGGGATCTTCGCCGCCACGGTCATCCTCTACAACCACGAGTCGCCGCGCCGGGGCCCCGGGTTCGTGACCCGCAAGATCACCACCGCCGCGGCGCGGATCTCCCGCGGCCTGGAGGGCGAGCTGCGGCTCGGGAACCTGGACGTGGTGCGCGATTGGGGCTATGCCCCCGACTACGTCCGCGCCATGCACCTGGCCCTGCAGCAGGAGGCGGCGGACGACTACGTGGTGGCGACCGGCGAGACCCACAGCCTGCGCGAGCTGCTCGACATCGCCTTCTCCTCGGTCGGGCTCGACTGGCACCGGCACGTGGTCACCGACCCCGGGCTGCTCCGGCCCGCCGAGCCCGTCCGGCTCTGCGGGGACGCCACCCGGGCGCGGACACGCCTCGGCTGGGCTCCCACTCGCGACTTCGCGGCGATCGTCCGCGAGATGGTGGCCGCCGATCTCGACAGGCTCAATCAGGCGGTTCCCCCTGCCGCGCCCGCCCCCGGCACGCCGGCCGCCCTGCACCAGCAGCCGCCGGGATGAGACCATCCGCGCCATGAGCAAATCCGCACTGATCACCGGCATCACCGGCCAGGACGGGAGCTACCTCGCCGAGCACCTGGTCTCCCTGGGCTACGAGGTGCACGGGCTGATCCGCGGGCAGAACAATCCCCGCGCCGCCATTGTCCGGCGGATCGTCCCGGAGCTGCACCTGATCGAGGGCGACCTGCACGACCAGTCGTCGCTGATCAGCGCTCTCGAGGCCACCCATCCCGACGAGGTCTACAACCTGGGGGCGATCAGCTTCGTCGCCCTCTCCTTCAAGCAGGCGATCAACACCGGGGAGATCACCGGCCTGGGCGTCACCCGGATGCTCGACGCCATCCGGGTGGTCAACCCCAAGATCCGCTTCTACCAGGCGTCGAGCAGCGAGATGTTCGGCAAGGTGCGCGAGACCCCGCAGACCGAGCTGACCCCGTTTCACCCCCGCTCTCCGTACGGCGTGGCCAAGGTCTACGGCCACTACATCACCGTCAACTACCGGGAGAGCTACGGGATGTTCGCGGTGAGCGGCATCCTCTTCAACCACGAGTCGCCGCGGCGCGGCCTCGAGTTCGTCACCCGCAAGATCACCGACGGTGCGGCGCGGATCAAGCTGGGGCTGGAGAGCGAGCTGCGCCTCGGCAACATCGACTCCCAGCGCGACTGGGGATTCGCCGGCGACTACGTGCGTGCCATGCACCTGATGCTGCAGCAGGACGAGCCGGACGACTTCGTGGTCGCGACCGGGGAGACCCACTCGGTGCGCGAGCTGCTCGAGCTGGCCTTTGGCCACGTCGGGCTGCGCTGGCAGGACCACGTCGTGGTCGACGAGCGATTCCTCCGGCCCGCGGACGTCGCCATGCTGGTCGGCGACGCCGGCAAGGGCCGCCGGGTCCTCGGCTGGCAGCCCACCGTCTCCTTCCCCGAGCTGGTCGCGATGATGGTGGAGTCCGACCTCCGCGCGGTCGCCGCCGATCTCGCCGCGACATCCGCAGCGACACCGCGGTAAAGGCGGCCGCCCCGGCCTGAGGTTCAGCCGGCCGGGGACGTGAGGGAGGCCGCCTCGGCGCGCCGGAGGCGCGCGGTGAGGGCGACGCCCATGACCGCGCAGGCGACCGCGACCGCGACGCAGAAAGCGATCTCCACACGAAGCAGCGTCCCCGGCAGCACCACCAGGGCCAGGACCAGGGCGATGCTTCCCGAGACCCAGCCCGCCGTGGCCCCCCGGTACCCGCGCAGCGCGATGCAGGCGTAGGCGAGGGCAAGGGCGGCCATCATCCCCTCGCTGCCGAGCGCGAGCAGGGCGAGGTCCCCCCGCCCCAGGGGTCGGCTGCTGTGGAAGAGGATCTGGAGAATCGGCGGCCCGAGCAGGGCCATGCCCGCCACCGAGACCACGATCACCAGGGCGGCCAGCAGGAGGATGCGGCGGAGCAGCAGGCGGAATTCGTGGAATCGACCGGCGGCCGCGTCGGCCGAGAGCTTGGGCATCAGCGAGGCCTGGATCGCCTGGAAGAAGAAGAGGGGGATGCGGGCGACGATCAGCCCGTTGAGCACGCGCCCCGCCGCTGTAGGGTCGCCGCCGCTGAAGAGGGCCTTGGTGGCCAGAGGAGCGACGTTCATCAGCGCCTGAGCCAGCAGCGATCCCGTGAGCAGCCAGCCGAGGGCGGCGGAGAGCTCGCTCCAGCGGGCGGGTGGTCCCGGGGCGGCGATGCCCCGCTGGCGCGGCAGCACGACCGCGAGGCCGATGAGGCACGGAAGGCTGATGGCCAGCCCAAAGGCACCGCCGTTGGTGACCCCGGCCTTGAGCAGCACCAGCGCCGCCGCGATCCGGACCGCCCCCTCGACCATGAGGATGGTGGCGTAGCCGCCAAACCGGCCCGCCCCCGCCAGCGTCCCCCGCGAGAGGTAGTAGACGGCGTAGACGGCCATGGCGACCAGGAATCCCAGCAGCATCAGGCCCTGGCCGTTGAAGAAGGTGCCCACCAGCGGGCTCTCGCCGGCAGCGGCGAGCGCCATCACCGCGACGGCGATGCCGATCCCGAGGAGCAGGGCCCGCCGCACCACCGGCCCGGCTCCGAGCCCGGCCACACGCCGGGCCGACGCGGCCCGGCCCACCTCCTGCTCGAGTGGCAGGAAGAGGCCCGGGGCGGCCACGAAGGTGAGAGCCCACAGCGCGCTGAACGCCGAGTACGTTGCGGACGCGAGAGCGTGGTTGGCGATGACCACGAAGGCGTAGGTCGTGACCCCCTGGATCACGAGGGCCATCCCGATGACCAGGGCTCCCGGGGGGAGTGGATTCGACCGGCGGGCCCGGGCGGGCTCGCCCGCCGGGGCGGTGGTGGAGACGGCCGCGGAGGACCCGCCGGGGTGGGGCGGTGCGGGCTCGGTCACGGCGCCACTGCGGTCATCGCGCCACAGTTTGTCGCACGGCGGGCTGCTCCTGTCCCCTCCGTCGAGCCTTTGGGGCCGCCACACGGCTGCCACGATTCTGCCCGGCTGTTGCAACTGGCACCGGTTCGGGTATAGTCGCGGGTGACGGGAGCTTTCGAGAGCAGCTGCCCCGGCCGGACACCGGCCAGATGCCGCGTCGTAGCCGCGAGCGCGTGCCTCCGAAGTTTCCCGGCATACGTCTGCTGACGCCGCACAGCCACATCCTGCGGCGCATCGAGGTTGACAGTCCGCTGATCGCACCGGACCTCGCGCTCGACCGGCTTCATCTCATCGTCCCCGATGAGAGCGACGCCATGGTCGTGCTCACCACACTCGCACACGGCGGTGCCGCCGGTGCTGATCCGCGCGCCCTCTTCGCCGAACGGCTGTCGGAGCTCGGCCACCTGACCGTCTCCTTCACCGACGAGGACCCCCCACAGATCCGGCTGGCACTCCCCGACCTGACCCTCCAGTGCGTCCCCCAGCCCGATCCGGGCGGGGACCCCGCCCATCTGGCTCTGCGGGTCATCTCCCTCAAGCCGATGAGCGATCACCCCGAGGGAGCCAAGATCCTCACCCTCACCGCCCGTCACCCGGTGGTGACCGCCGCCAACGGGGTGGCCAGCGACACCTTCCGGATCCTGGATTGGCGCCGGGCCGGCGCCAAGGCCGCGAAGAGCGAGCGCCTCTACGCCACCCTGAAACTGGTCGAGCGGCTCGAGGGGGCGGAGAAGGGTCGCGCCCAGACCCAGCGCACCCGCTACGTCGCCACCCGCGAATTCTGGCGCTGCAAGACCTGCCGGGCACTCTGGCGGCCCGGGGAGCACACCCAGTGCCCGTCCTGTGGGCGCGAGTTCGGCGAGATGGACCGCAGGCAGCCGGAGATCGCCAAGGTCGAGTTCACCGTCCCCGAGGGGGAGACCATCAACCTGGCGCCCGACGCCGCCGTGCTGGTGGAGCCCGAGGACGAGCCCAACTTCGTGGGGCGGGTCTCCCGGATCGACCACCGGCGGCATACCGTCGAGGTCTCGACCCGCACCTTCGAGCACGCCGGAACCGAGGGCTACATCACCCCCTCCTTCAACCGGTCGCTGTACCAGGCCAAGCGCTCGGTGCTGGCCGCGATCGCGACCCGGGACTTCGGGGTGGGCCTGCTCGCCCAGCTCCTGGTCGCCGCCGACACCGTACGCTCCCCCGCGTACGTCCCGAACCCCGAGGCCGGCGGGTGGCTCACCGAGGGGATGCAGGCCAACCCGCCTCAGAACCGGGCCGTCGCCCTCCTCTCCGGGCTCCAGGCCGGACAGGCCGTCTTCATCCAGGGCCCGCCGGGGACCGGCAAGACCACCGTCATCGTCGAGGCCGTCAAGCGGCGACTCGCCGCCGATCCCGATGAGCGGATCCTGGTCACCTCCCACTCCAACCTGGCCGTCGACAACGCCCTGGAGCGGCTCGCCGGCACCCCCGGGATGCGAGCCGTGCGGGTCGCCCGGGCCGAGCGCGTCCACCCCGCCGTGGAGCGCTTCCGCTGCGACGACGAGGACGACCCGCGGCTGATGGAGGCCAACTGCTACTTCGCCACCTGCGCGACCGCGGCCACCTCGGCGATCACCGACATGAACTTCGACGTGGTCATCCTCGACGAGGCCAACAAGGCACGCGCCGACGAGTCGCTCCCGGCGCTGCGCCTCGGCTCGGCGCTGGCCCTGGTCGGTGACCACAAGCAGCTGCCCCCCGTCGAGGACGACTCCCTCTACGGCATCGTCGAGACCGATCCCTTCCTGGAGGAGCTGGTCAACACCTCGCTCTTCGAGATGGCCTGGGACGGCGGCCTTCCCGCCGAGGCCCGGTGCCTGCTGACCATCCAGCACCGGATGCATCCGCAGATCTCCGCCTACATCTCGCGCGCCTCGTACGAGGGACAGCTCGAGGACGCCCCCGAGGTCCAGGCCTACGAATTCGTGACCCGCAAGCCGCTGCCGGTCGCCCTCCACTTCGTGGACACCGACGGCATGCGGGGAAGCCGGGAGCGCCGCGGCCCCGGCGGCGCGCTGCGCAACGAGACCGAGGTGCGAGTGGCGGCCCACGTGGTCCGCCTGCTCGACGAGCGCTGCCCCCGCGAGCTGAGCATGGCCGTCATCGCCATGTACGCCGAGCAGGTGGAGCGGCTGCGCCAGGCTCTGGGGCGCCGCAAGTTCAAGCGCTCCGTGAAGATCGACACCGTCGACTCCTTCGAGGGCCGCGAGGAGGACCTGGTCGTCATCTCCCTCGTCCGCTCCAATGAGCGGGGCCGGATCGGCTTCCTGCGCGTGCCCAACCGGCTCAACGTCGCCGTCTCCCGGGCCAAGCGGCTGGTCGCCTGCATCGGCGACGCCAACACCCTGAGGTCCGGCGAGGAGTCGATGTACGGCGTGCTGGTCGAGGCGGCGCGCGAGGCCGGCGGCTACATCTCGGCCGCCGACGTGATCTCGCCGCGGCGGCGCCCCGACCACCCCTCCGGGGCGGAGGGCGAGTCGAGCCTGCTCGAGGGAGGTGGCACGCGCCGCCGCCGCCGCCGTCGGGGCGGGGTTGCAGGGCAGGCATCGCCGGCGCTCGGGCCGGACGGCCAGCCGCTCGCTCCCGCCGTGGGCACTGCGGGGGCGGAGGCGGAGACAGGCCAGCCGGCCCGCCATCGTCGTCGTCGCCGCCGCCGCGGGGGAGTGCCGCAGGCCGCTTCCGGTGCCGGTCCAGGGCCGGGCGGTGAGCAGCCCCAGGCCGGGACCGAGGGGGCGCCCACCGCAGGCGCGCTGCCAAGCTCGCGGGCGCGCCGCCGTCGTCGCCACCGTCATGGTCCGCGCCCCGCGGGGGTGCCGGGCACCGACGGGGGTGCCGACACCTCCGGGCCGTCGGGTCATGCCGGCGGCGATGGTGCGGGCAGCGGGCCGCCCGCTCCGCCACCGCCCGAGTGAGCCGGTCCGGCGCGAGGAAGACTCCACCTCCCTGCTAGCCTTCCTCTCGCGAGATGAGCGAGCAGGTCACCGTCTATGTCCGTGCAGGAGATCCCACCTGCGCCGCGGCCCTCCAGTACCTCACCCAGCGGGGCGTCGAGCACCGGGTGCGCGACATCCTCACCGACCCGTCGGCGAGCGCCATTCTGCTGGGCCGGCTGGGCAGGGTCACGGTCCCGGCGTTCCAGATCGGCGAGCGACTGATCGTCGGCTTTGATCCGGTCCAGCTCGCCCGCTTCCTCCCCCGCCCGGAGGGAGAGGCCGGTCCGAGCGTGAGCTTCGGCGCCGGGGTGCGCACCGTCACCGCCGCGATCGCCGCCGCCCACGGGCTGCCGGCCGCCTACGGTGTCGAGGTCGGTCCCGTCCGCGAGGGGTCGCCGGCCACCGTCGCGGGCGTGCGCCCCGGGGACGTCATCACCGCCATCGGGGCCTACACCCTCACCGGGGGCGAGGCTCAGTTCCGGACCGCGGTGTCCGCCCGGCACCCCGGCGACTCCATGGCGATCACGGTCTGGCGAGACGCCGCGTCACAGGACCTGGCGGTGCAGTTCCCGGCCGAGCCGGACCCCGAGCCGACCCCGTCGGTCTAGGAAACTGCTGAGCAAGTCCGCCCCAAACGGATGCTCGATGTGAGTCAATGGTGGGGTGCAAGGTTCCAGCGACCCCAACCGACAACTCCTCGACGCCGTCGCCCTCTGCGGTCATCTGATCGC
>Ga0224555_1000794_pt1 | contig 48271 bp, 48 predicted proteins | sample 714S23034metaG_FD_180687 | JGI IMG/M metagenome (GOLD analysis project Ga0224555, IMG submission 180687) | Peat soil microbial communities from Stordalen Mire, Sweden - 717 S2 30-34 | ecosystem: Environmental > Terrestrial > Soil > Wetlands > Peat | place: Sweden: Norrbotten County, Stordalen...
TCAGCGAGCGTCGTCGTCCAGATGAATGGCGTGGGTGAATTTCATCTTGACCGTTTCACCCACGCGCGCGAGGAGTGACTTCTTCCTCGGTTTTTGAACGCCACCGATTGGCTCCGCCGCATGACTGCAGATGGGGCAAAGGAACAAAATGGTCCGGCTTCCTTTGCGGTGGATTCGATGAACACACGGCTCGCACATGACTTCGTGGCAATGGATGCACCGATGGGTGACACGCGCGTGCGGATGACGCGGGCAGACAAGGGATCCATCCGCCATAACGACGGGGGGGGCCGGTAGTTCCATGTCAACAAATTTGGGAATCGCCACTCTGAACTCGGTGCTTTCGACGGACAATTCGACGTCGCCCAGGCGGACAATCTGGCCGGCGGACAATCTGGCTTCTCGAACAGGTCTTCCATCCACGAACGTGCCGTTTGTGGACTCCAGATCGCGTATCGTCACGCCTTCCTCCATCAACACCACTTCACAGTGAAGGCTCGACACGGTCGGATGGGTGATGGTGAAGTCCGTATCCGGGCTGCGGCCAATGCGATTCACCCCCAGTTTGAGCTCGATCAACCGGTTTTCTATCCCATCCGTTTTGATTAAAAGTCTCGCCATGCTCTCCCTTTCACTTTCCCACTTTTCACGGACTACCTTAACGGAGGCAAGAAGTCGAGCTTATTTCTTCCTTCTCCGCGGCCCCAACCGCCCCTGCGTGCACGTGCCAAGTCTATGATTTCAATGGATTAATCGCGAACGCGAATTCCTTGACGATGCGTCCGTGGATCAAGTGCTCCTGAATAATACGTTCGAGCACTTCGGGATGGCAGGAGTGATACCACACGCCTTCCGGATAAACGACGGCGATGGGTCCTTGAATGCAAATGCGAAGGCAATTGGCTTTCGTGCGATACACAAGAGGTTCCGGACCCGCAAGCTGCAATTCCTTCAACCGACGCTTCAAGTATTCCCAGGCCATTAATCCAGATTCCTTCGTCGCACATTTCGGCTCGCTCTGGTCGGCGCAGAGAAAAATGTGTCGGCGGCATTGTTCCAGCCCGAGTGACTGCTTCAGATCTTCCAGAGTAATTGCCATGGCGGCCCATAGGTTGAATTCATCCCCTGCAGAGTACGGGGCGGCGTGGAAAGGGCAAGTTCTGCCGTCTGGCACCCCCATCAACGGGACAAGGCAAGGGCGCTGACTCCGGCGACGGCAATGGCGCCGCCAATCAGGGAACGGAGGCTGGGGTGGTCTCCTTCGACCAATAGCGTGATCGGGATCACGACGATCGGCGCCATCGCGACGATCGGGAGCACGACTCCGGCAGGGGTTGTCTGGAGAGCCCATTGCAGGCAACTGACTCCGACCGTTTGACCGGCCAGGGCATTCAGCACGATCCAGAGCCAAACACCCCGCCATTTCTTGCGTGACGCTTCGACCGCGAGATCGCGCTGCGATCGAGTTTGGATGCGAAACTCCCGCCGTTTGACCACAAGAAGGCAGATTCCGGCGAGCATCAATCCTCCCAGCATGCGTTGGTAGCCGGCGTTCACCGGGTCGATGTGCTCTCCGCTCGCCCGCACGATGAAGTACGCTTTCCGGCTGAAAACAGCCCCGCCCGCGCCGCCGAGGGCTGCGATCACGCCAAACAGCGTTCCCAATGTCAGTTCGCGCCGTGTGAGTTTGAGATGTTCACCCGGCGCCAGGACAATTCCCACACCGGCGAGCGTTGTCAACCCGAACAAAACCTGCCAGAGGGTCAGGGTCGTTCCGAGCCAGAGCCACTCGATCAAAGCCCCCAGCGGTGCCGTCAGACACTGAACGAGCAGCAGGGACAGGCGTGCTCCCAGCCGGGGCAAAGCCTGGAAAAATGCGACATCCCCGATGCCGATTCCTAAAATGCCGCTGGCAACAAAGGCCGGAAATGCGGCGCCGGCCAGGCCCTTGCCGAAGGTATGGGACCATGCGGCCAGCAGGAGGGTGGCCAGAGCCGCGCGCCAGAAATTGGCTTCAGTGCCGCCGATCAGCTTGGCCGAACGATGGCCGCAAACGGCGGAGATGGAAAACAAAACGGTTGTCAGGAACGCCGCCAGCACGCCCCGAATTTAGGGGGCCCAACCGGTGGGTCGAGGATCGATGCGGCCTTCCTACATCCCGTATTCCGACCGCTCCGGTGGGAAGAATTCGAGTGTCTCGACGGAGGCTCCCGGTTAGTGTGACTGGAACAGATGATTCAAATTGCGCCACCTCCAGTCCGCGCAGACAACCGCGCTTCAGTGGATCGGTTGAGGACGGTGCATTGTGTTTTTTCGGCTCTCAGTCTGGCATTGTGGGCGTGGCTTGTGGCCGGATTGTCGCTCGGGTTCCGTCCGCTTGCAGAAACCGGATGGCTCGAAGGCGCGCTGGTCGTCTCGGCGCTGCTGTCCACGATGGTTGCCTGGTCGCGCCAGTTGCCAGCCCAGAACGTGCTGCTGGCGGGGATGATCATGGGTGGGGGCGGCGCGTTGGCACAGACGATCGGCACACTCACTTCCATCCCGTTCGGCCCCTACATCTACACCGACGCGGCCGGTCCCCGGTTGCTGAACACGTTGCCCTGGTGGATTCCCTTCATGTGGGTGATTCTCCTGCTGAATTCGCGGGGCACGGCACGGACGGTTTTGCGGCCCTGGCGGAAGACCCGATATTACGGGTTCCGGCTTCTGGGCCTGGCGGCGGTGCTTTCGCTGGCATTGGTCGCGGGTTTGGAGTCTTTCGCAGGGCGGGGCAAAGGCTGCTGGGTTTGGGGCCCGACCAGGCTCGGGTGGACCTGGTATGGGACACCGGTCACCGGCTTTGTGGGCTGGGGCACCACCGCGCTGCTTATTCTGGCCTTTGCGACGCCCGCGTTGATCAACAAGAGACCGAAGGAACTGGGCCCGGATTATTCCTCGGTGGCTCATTGGGTCCTGCTGGACATTCTGTTCGTGGCCGGCGCCGCGGAGCATCAGTACTGGCTTGCGGCGCTGTTCGGTTCCGGAACAGTTCTGGGCGTGGTCTGCCTCGCCTTGCACGGCGCAAGGCGGTGAACGCCGCGCGACTTAAATCATCGGCGAGGTCTGCGATTCCGCGTCCGCCCGTTTTGTGATGCTGAGCCGTGCCACTCGCATCCCCTCCATTTCCTCGACGCGCAATTTGCAGGCGCCGACCGTCAGCACATCGCCGACTTTGGGAAAACCGCCAAGCCGTTGGGTGACCCAGCCGCTGGTTGTGGTGATGCCTTCTTCCTGCAGCGGTTCTCCGGCAAGTTCTTCGAGTTCGTGCAAAGGCAGTGTTCCTGAAGCGTCCCAGGTATTCTCGCCCGTGAGCGCCAACAGAGGTTTCTCCTGATCGAATTCGTCCTGAATTTGTCCCACCAGTTCCTCGAGGATGTTTTCGAGAGTGACCATGCCGAGCGTGCCGCCGTATTCGTCCACCACGATCGCCAGATGGAGTTTTCGTTCCAGAAACAGTTGGAGCAACTTCTCCAGCCGGCCCATTTCGGGGACGTAAATCAGCTTTCGCGCAACGGGCAGCAACTCCGCGCCGGAATGCGCTCGGATCCGCATGGCATACAAATCCTTGATGTGAACGACCCCGAGGCTTTCATCCACGTCGCCGCCCTGGCATAGCGGGAAGCGTGAGTAGTGAGTTTTCTCGGCAACATCCATGCATTCCGTGAGGCTCGCTTTGGTATCGAGGACCACGATTTCGTGCCTGGGACGCATGGCGTCCCGGACGACCCGTCGTCGCAGATCGAGCGCGTTGAGGGCGATGCCGCGGCTGAACGCCTGGGCGCCTGGGAATTGTGCGACCGGGGACAGCAGCAACCGCAGTTCCTCCTCCGAATGACCGCCCCGGACCTCGGTGGCGGCTTCGATTCCGAGTCGCCGGAGCAACCATTGCGCGGAATGGTTGAGCGCCCAGATGAAAGGGTACGACAGACGGAAAAACCATTGCAGCGGAGTGGCCACCGCCAGAATTGTCTGCACCGTCTTGCGAATGGCAATCGCCTTGGGGGCCAGTTCGCCGACAACGATGAGCAGGTAGCTGCTGATGAAGAATCCCACGAAGATGGCGACCGTGCTTTGTGCTTGAGGCGACCCGATTCCGGCAAGCAGGAACAGAGGTCCCAGCAGACGCCGGAACACGGGCTGGACGACCACGCCCAGCGCCATGCTCGCGAGCGTGATCCCAAGCTGGGTCGCACCGATGTAGGCGTCAATATTCGCGATGATGCTTCGCGCGACTTTGGCGCGGCGGTTTCCCTTGGCGGCCAGGGGATCCAACTGTGTGGCCCGGACTCGGACCAGGGCCAGTTCCGCCGCCACGAAAAACGCGTTCAGCAGAACGAGCGCGATGACGGCCAGGATTTTCAGGCCATCGTCGGGGAGTTCGTTCCAGTTCATGTCAGAGGTTCACTTCGCCAAAAACGAGTTTCAAAATGTCCTGCAGGGTGACGATTCCGATCTCGCGCCGGTCCCGGCCGAGCACCACCGCCAAACGCTGTCCGCTGCGTTGCATGCGGCGCAACGCCACTTCGAGCCGCAGGTCTTCGTCGAGGTAGAGCGCCGGTCGGACATAGTCCGCCGCCGTCTTGTTCACATCCAGATCCGGCTGGTAAAGCAGGGTCGCCATGCTGGCCAGGCCCGCGATGCGGCGCCGCTGGTCCCGCATTTCCCACACGGGCAACCGTGTGAAACGCAGGGAACGGCTCATGGCCATCATCTCGCGGACCGGGGTTTGCATCGTCACGGTCGCGACGATGGAAATGGGTTTGGTGATCTGCCGCACCGTCCGGCTCTGCAGATCCAGCACGCGGTTGATGATGGCGCGCTCTTCGGTCGTGAACGCCCTTCCCGATTCCTGCATGACGAATCGCAGTTCCTCACGGTTTCCGAACAGGTGGCCGGTGAACGCCCTGACGCCGGTCCAATGAAGCAGCACGGCGGAAACACCTTGCACGAGCCAGACCAACGGTCGCAGCGCCAGGTGGATCAATCGGAATGGCCGCGCCAGGGTCACGCACAGCCGGTTGGGGTAAATCCTGAAAAGCATCTTCGGCAGCAAATCGAAAAATGCGTAGAAGAAAAAAACAATGACCGAGAATGCCGCCACGAACCAGAAGCGCCGGCTATGGAGCGAATCGTACAGAACGACGACAGCCGTCCCCAGAATGATGAAATTGGCCACCGTGTTGCCGACGAGGATCGTCCACAGAAAGTCCTCGGGATTCTCCAGATAACCGTGGAGCAACTCGGCGGAATGTCGTCCGGCACGCATCTGTTGTCGGATGCGCAACCGGCTCAACGCAAACACGCCCGCCTCCATGCCCGAGAGCAGGAAGGAAAGCGCCAGGCATGCCGAGAATACCAGCCAGTTGAATGCTTCCGCGCCCATGTTCATGTGATCCGTTCCACCAGCACCTCGCGCACACGGCGGTCGTCGGCGACTTGCGCCGTCAGTTTCAGCCCTCCAAACGCCGCCGACTCGCCTGCGGCCGGCACCCGGCTGCACAAAGTCATCAGCAGCCCGCCCATCGTTTCCACTTCCGGCATGTCGCCCAGCGGCGGATATTCCCGGCGGAAATCATCCAGCCGCATCGTGCCGTTGACCCGCCAGCGCCCCGGTCCGAGTTGTTCCACCACGAAACCCTCCGATTCGACTTCGTCGCGGATCTTGCCGACGAGTTCCTCCAGGATATCCTCCGTCGTCACCAGCCCGGCAGTGCCGCCGAACTCATCCAGCACGATGGCCATGCCGCGCTGCTGGCGCTGCAGACTCTTCAACAACTGCAGCAGATTCATCGATTCGGGCACACAAGAGGGGAACTCGATGGCATCGGCCAGATCGATTTGCGGGTCCAGCAACAGGGCGCGGGTGTTCAGGATGCCGACGATGGTGTCCAGGGTTTCGTCGTAAATCGGCAGGCGGCGGTGTTTGTATTTGCGCGCTGCGGCGATCATCTCATCGATTGACAAATCGTCGGATATGGCAGCCATCTGGGAGCGGGCTTTCATCACTTCCTTCGCCGTGCGCCGGTCGAGGGTGATGACCTGCAGAATGATTTCCTTTTCGGACTGGGCAAGTGTCCCCTGCTGATACGCCATTTCCAGCAACTCCTGGTATTCCTCGTCGGTCAAGCCCGGTGATGGCTGGGGGGGGCGTGGCGCCAGGGAGGCAAGGATGGCCCTGTTGATTCCCTGCGCGGCTCCGCGCATCGGAAGGCTGAATTTTTCGAGGAACATCAGCGGGCGCGCCACGCGTATCGACCATTGCTCCGGCTTCCGCACCGCAAGTGTTTTGGGCAGGACTTCACATCCGAAAAGAGTCAGCGCGAGCAGGCCGAGGATCGTCGGAATGGTGGGCCAGCGATCATGCAAGGCCATCCAAAAGGCGACTGCGAGCATCGCGGCACTCGCGAACGTGTTGCCCAACACCATGGTGGCGAGCAGATCCTGTGGATCCGCGAGCAGCCGCGCCACAATGCCTCCCGAGCGCGGGTCGCGATCCGCCAATTGGCGCACCTGCCATTGGCTGAGGGAAAAGAGCGCCGTTTCCGCGAGCGCGAAGAAGAAGCTCGCCCCGGCGGAGACCAGAACTATCACGATAGCCGCTATCGCCGTCGGCCCCATGCGTGCAGCATGATGGGAATCGAGCCCAAAGGCAAAATGTAAAAACCGGTCGGAAAGAACAGCCCGTTGATTTTGCAGGACCCCTGTCCCGTTTTAGGGGGAAGCGGAATCCAACGGATTCGATGCAATTGTCAATGGTCCGGTCCGACCCCTTCGCTGGAGAGGGTTGCCGCCGGTGTTTCAGTGATAATGATCCGGCACGAATGTTTGGTCGGTAATCGGCGGCCGGATGTAGCCTTTGTCGGGGGGGCGGCGAGGCAGGTCAACCGGTTTCGGAGTCAAATCCTCATAAGGGATGTGATCGAGCAGGTGCCGGATGCAGTTGAGGCGGGCCCGCTTTTTACTATCGGCGTTCACCACGTACCAGGGCGACTGCTTGATGTCGGTATGGGCCATCATCGCATCTTTGGCGCGGGAGTAATCCTGCCAGCGCCGGCGCGATTCGAGATCCATCGGACTGAGCTTCCATCGTTTCGTCGGATCATGGATGCGTTCCTGGAAGCGTTGTTCCTGGATTTCGTTGCTGACGGAGAACCAGAACTTGATGAGAATGATCTCCGACCGGATCAGCATCCGTTCGAACTCCGGGCAGGAATGGAGGAACTCCTCATATTCCGTGTCGGAGCAAAAGCCCATCACGCGCTCGACGCCGGCCCGGTTGTACCAACTGCGATCAAACAGCACCAGCTCCCCGGCCGCGGGCAGGTGGGCGGTGTAGCGCTGGAAATACCATTGGGTCTTTTCCCGTTCAGTGGGGGTCCCCAGGGCGACGACGCGGCAGATGCGCGGATTCATTCGTTGGATGATCCGTTTGATGGTGCCGCCCTTGCCGGCGGCGTCGCGTCCCTCGAAGAGGACGACCACTTTGAGGCCTTCGTGTTTGATCCACTCCTGCAGCTTGACCAGTTCGGTTTGGAGGCGTTTCAGCTCCTTCTGGTAGCGCTTGTTTTTGAGCTTGCCGTGTCCGCCGTCCCCATCACCGTTTCTGGAACGGCCGGCGTATTCGAACTCCAGGTGCCTGCGTTTGTCGGTCTTCATAGTGCCCGTCCGAGGACTGTAATCGGTTCAATCCAGCCGGCACCTTAGCTGTATCTGCGCGATCAAACCACGAATGGACACGGATGAAACGAACCCAGGACGCGACAGTCCGCTCAATTCAGCGACACGCCGCGGCGGATGTAAGTCGGGACGTCCAGGTCTTCCCCTTTGTGGATCGTGGGCTCGCTTTTGTCGAAGCGGCCTTTGGAAATGATCTCCAGCGGCAACTGGCCCTGGCGCATCCTGGCGGATGTTTTGCGGGGACGCGCGGCTCCCGTCGCCTGTTTGGCCATGAGCTGTTCCATTTGTTCGGGTGCCATGGAGGGAGGCGGTGGAACGAAGCGGGAATGGGGCCGCGCGCCGCTCACCCGGTTCAGCAGTTGTTTATCCAGTTGTTCGACGGGATGCGCGGCCTCGGTCCGGGCCGCAGCCTCGGATCCCGCCTGGGCGGCGGGCGACTCATTGCGCCGCGTCGCGATCAACGTGATCGCAAGGCGTTCGCGAAAATCCTCGTCGATCGCCGCGCCCATCATCACCTGCGCCCGGGGGCACTTGCTGTTGATGTGCTCCATGACGCGGCTCACCTCCACCATGGTCAGGTCCGGGCCGCCCACCATGCCGACCAGCACGGCGTCCGAGTCCGCGAGGGTTTTCCCGGCGTCGAGCATGGGATGGGCGAGCAATTGGTCAACGGCTTCCCGCGAGCGGGTTGGGCCGTCGGCTTGCGCCGTCGCGAAGGCGCTTTCGCCGTGGCGGTCGCGGAGCAGGGCGCAGAGGTCTGCGAAATGAATTTCGATCAGCCCCTTGCGCGCCAGCAAACGCCACACCCCCTTCAATCCGTCGGCCAGGAATTCATTGGTGATCTTGAAGGTATCGGCGACGCTGGTGCGGTCATCGATCAGCTTGAACATTTTTTGATTGGGCAGACAAATCACGCCGTCGGCCTCGGCTTTGAGCTGCAGGAGGCCATGCTGGGCCTGGTTCCGCCGCCGGTTGCCCTCGCAATCGAACGGCAGTGTGACAAAGGCGAGCACGAGCGCGCCGGTCTCCCTGGCGATACGCGCCAGGACGGGGCTGATGCCGGTCCCCGCGCCGCCGCCCAGCCCGGCCACGATGAAAACGACATCGGCGCCTTCGCAGGACGCTTTCAATCGGTCGGCGCTTTCCTCCGCCGCGGCCCGGCCCCGCTCCGGGTCTCCGCCGGTGCCCAGACCGCGCAACAACTTCGACTCGAGGCAGATTTTTTCAGCGGCGGACGAAGGCGCCAGCGAATCGGCGCGGGTTCCGACCGCGATGCAGGCGGCGCCCTGCAGGGTCTTGCCGGCGATTTGCTCGAGCATATTCAAACCGGCGCTGCCGACGCCGAATATTTTCAAGGAAATCGGTTTTGCGGCGCTGCCGGCCGGGAGATGGGTTTCAGGGGCGGTGTTCATGGATGGGACCGGGTCAGGCACGCCGGAACATTTGGCCGAACGTGCTCAGGATTTCGTCGGTGAAGGAAGCCCTGGCGGCCCGTTTGCGCTGTTGGAACGAGCCGAACTTCACGAGGCCGATCGCCGTGGCGAACTCGGGCTGATCGAGCGCCGACTTCAATCCGCTGATCGAATTGGTTTTCCCGACGGTGACCGGCATGCGCAGGATCTGTTCGGCGAGCCGGGCGATGTGCGGGACGCGCGAACCGCCTCCGCAAAGGAAAACGCCGGCGCGGAGATAATCCATCAGGCCGGCTTGCTCGAGGTCCTGTCCGATGAGGTCAAAGATCTCCTCGAGCCGCACGGACATGATCCGGCGCAGTTTCGCGAGATTCACCGTTTTGAGCGGGAGGCCGACTTCATTGGTGAGGGTGATGGATTGATCCCGGGACGGGTCGTCCACGAAGGCGGAGCCGTGTTCGAGCTTCAGTTGTTCCGCCCGGCCGAGCGGCACCTTCAGGCCGTAAGCGAGGTCGTTGGAGACATGGTCGCCGCCGACAGCGAGGACGCCGACGTGTTTGATGACACCGTCGGCATAGAGGACGTAATCGGTGGTGCCGCCGCCGATGTCGATGACCAGCGCGCCCAATTCCTTCTGTTCGTTATTGAGCAACGCGAGAGACGACGCCAGGCCGTTGAAGACGATTTCGTCCACTTCGAGCTGAAGACCTTTGACCGTGCGGATCGCGTTCTGGAGCCGGTTCAGGTTTCCGTGCACGACGTGGACGTCCACCTCGACGCGGGCGCCAAGCATGCCGACGGGGTTGGTGATGCCGTCCTGTCCATCGACGAGAAAGTGCTGGCGGATGGCATGGATGACGTGATTTTGAGCCGGGAGATTGATGGTTTTTGCGTTTTTAACAACATCCTGCACGTCCTCCTCGGAAATCTCGCGGTCAGCCGACACGACCGGGTGCACCCCACGATTGTTGAACCCGCGAATGTGGCCGCCGGTGACACCCAGATACGCGCTGCGGATTTCGACGTCGGCCATCTTCTCGGCTTCGACGATGGCATTGCGCACGTCTTCTTCGGCCGTCGGCGCGTCGCAGATTTCGCCTTTGCGCACGCCGCGGGATTTGGACTGGCCGAGGCCGACAATATTGAGCGTGCCTTCCGAGTTCATTTCGCCGACGACGGCGCAGACCTTGGACGTGCCGATTTCCAATCCGACGATGATGGTGGAGGCGTCAAACATTTTTCTTCCTGCTGCGTAGAGGTTTGGCGGTTTTGGGGGTGGGCGGGGGCAGGGCGCTCGCTTCGAGCCAGCGTGCAGGGACGTTGTTGGGCACCGCCAGGTCCAGGGTTGCGATGACCTTGTTCATTTTGAGTCCGAGTTCGTGGACGGCCTGCCAGCGGGGCAACTGCCGGTCGAAATTCTCCGGTCCGAACGTGATTTCGCTTCCCTGTCCGGTGGTGACGACCAACACTTCGGGCTCGGAGACGTCAATTCTCTTCAACTCCACCAGGCCGGCCATGGGGGAGCTTTCGAATGAGGCGATCAACTGCAGCGCGGCGCGCGCCTGGGCAGACTCGATCCTGCGCCCGGGTTGCAGCTCGCAGACGTTGAGCCCGGAGATCACGGGCAGTTGGTCCTCTCCCGGGGCCAGCGGTACGGAGCGTTGCCGGGGATCGAGCGGAAACATCACGCATCCTTCGGAATCGATCTCGAAAACCATGAGATCGAGTCCACCGCCGGCGCGGGGTCGGGGCACGCGGGCTTGCGCGGCGGGTTCGCGTTCGGTGATCTGGATGCGAAGTGTGCCCGGCAGAATGCGTTCCACCGAAGCGGATTCAATCATGGGGACGAGTTCCAAATTGCGTTTCACGCCGGCGAGATCGAGTGCCAGGAGGTTGTCTCCCGTTTTGACCCCGCTCCAACGCCGAAGCTGGTCGGCGGAAATCACGCCGTCGGTCACCACGTCGATTTGCTGGATGGCGAAGGATTTGTTGTCATAGATGAGCCGGTCGAGCGCCCATTCGCCCGCCTGCCACAGACAATAAAGGCCCAGAATGGTTCCGAAGCAGACGGCGAGCGCGATGCTCGCGAGCCGTGTCCGTCCGGCCCGGAGGCGGCTCGATCGGAGTTTCACGTCGAGCACATCCTGAGCGCGGGCTGTTCGCCGGTTTCTTGTTTTATGTTTGAACCACATTTTTTCGTTTGCCGCCGGCGTCTCGCCGCCGGCTCTGTTCAGGGTGCCGTCAATCCCCACCGGCGACCGGTCGCGGACCGCGCGTTCGCCGGATCGCCAGGTCGATGATTTGCCGGCACAATTCCTCGTAACCGATTCCCGCGACGGCGGCGGCCTTGGGCAGCAGGCTGGTGGGCGTCATGCCCGGGAGCGTATTGACCTCGAGCACCACCGGCTCGCCGGCCGGGCGCACCATGACGTCCACCCGCGCATAGTCGCGTCCGCCGATCGCCTGGAACGCGCCGAGGGCGGCGTTCTGAATCCGCCGCGTCACCGCCTCCTCGAATGGGGCCGGGCAAAGATACTCCGTGCAGCCGGGTGTGTATTTGTTCCGGTAATCATAGGCGCCGGATTTCGGCCGGACTTCGACGACCGGCAGCGGCCTGCCGTCCAGGATTCCGACGGTGGTTTCACGGCCCTGGATTTGTTCCTCGACCAGCGCCTGTGAATCGAAGCGAAACGTTTCCTGCAAGGCCGCACTCCAGTCGGAGACGCGCTCGACGAATTGCAGGCCGACGCTCGATCCCTGGTGAACCGGCTTGACGACCACCGGGGGTTGCCAACCCATCGGCCATGGAGTTTTTTCCGAGTCGATGACCAGGTATTTGGCGGTGGGAATCCCGGCTGCGAGGCAGCGCTGCTTCGTCTGCGCCTTGTCGAAGGCGATCCGGCTCGAGAGGGCGTCGCAGCCGGTGTAAGGCACGCCCAACGCCTCGAGTTGCTCCTGAACGGTCCCGTCCTCGCCGTAGGTTCCGTGAAGCGGCGCGAGGCAGACGACTTCGGTCCGGGGCGGCAGAACCCAGTCCGGCGTCTTGGGATCCAGCTCGAACACGGTATGGCCGAGGGAACGCAGCGCCTTGACCACCCCGGCGCCGCTGCTCAAGGAAACTTCGCGCTCGGCGCTGGGGCCACCGAGCATCACGGTGATCGTCAGGCGCTGCCGGTTCATGGGCGATGCGGCCTGGTTCGCGCGCTGTTTGAGTTCTGCCGGTTCCATATCGTTTGCCAGTCGTCCATTCTGCAATCCGTCATCCGCAAGGATCAGTCAACGCCGATGATTTCCACTTCCGCGCGCAGCTCGATGCCGCGTTCCGCCCGGGCGCGTGCTTTGATGGTGTCGATCAGTTCCAGTACGTCGCGCGCCGTGGCGGTGCCGTCGTTGACGATGAAATTCGCGTGCTCGGCGGACACCACGGCGCCGCCGACGCGAAATCCCTTCAATCCCATCTCGTCGATCAACCTGCCGGCCGGGATCCCGGGTGGATTCTTGAAGAGACAGCCTGCGCTGGGCGCGGCCGGCTGGGAGGCCCAGCGTTTCTGGCTGAAGGCGTTCATGCGCTGCTCGATTGCTTCGCGCGCGTCCGGCCTGCCCTTCAGCACCGCTTCCAGGGCAATGTGCGATTTCAATGTTTCGCAGCCGCGATACTCGACCGTGATGCCGCCGAGCGGCAGTTCGCGGGCGATGCCTTTGAAATCCATCAGGCGAACCGACTGGACCACGTCGAAGATGGTGCCGCCCATGGCCCCGGCGTTCATCCGGAGGGCACCGCCGATGCTGCCGGGGATTCCTTCGAGGAACTCGAGTCCGCCCAAGCCTTGCCGCCGGGCTTCCACGGCGACGATCTTGAGTTTCGCGCCCGCTCCGCAACGCAGGCATTCGCCCGCGGCTTCCACCCGGCTGAAGTGCGGATGCGCCAGGCAGACGACCATGCCACGAAACCCGCCGTCCCGGACGAGCAGATTCGAACCGCGGCCCAGCACGAAAAACGGGATGTCCCGGCGGCCGCAAAAGCCCAACACGACCGTCAGGTCCGCCTCCGAGGCGGGTTCCACATAAAGATCGGCCGGGCCGCCCACGCGGAGTGTCGTGCGCTTGGCGAGCGGTTCATTGCGGCGCACCTGTGATTCGCCGGACAGGAGCCCGGTCAACTGGTCGGCGGGGTGGGAAAGGCTTGGCATGGGACGTTCCAACATGGCGTTCGGGGCGCTCATGCAGCGGAGAAGTGATGTCGCCCGGCGGTGGAGGAGGGCGGGCAGTTTTGTTCGTCCGTTGCGGGGCGGCTGCAGGGCGCTTCGCGGGTGACCGCGTTCCTCCAAAGTTCCTCGGCGATTTGCTCCGCGGCATTCGGCGAGTGCCATTGTGCCAGGGCGGCCTGCATTGATTCCCGGGCGGCGGCGCTTTCCAGCAGTGCCAGGACGGGGCGCGCGAGGGATTCGGGAGTTGCGGTCTTTTGTTCGAGCAAACGCGCGGCGCCGGTTTGTTCGAAGGCGCGGGCGTTGTGAGACTGGTGGTCGTCGGTCGCGGCCGGATAGGGAATCAGCACGGCAGGGACGCGCATGGCGGCGAGTTCGGCGAGGGACGACGCCCCGGCGCGGCTGATGGCGACGGTTGCGGCGCCCAGGGCCAGTTCCATTTCGGTCAGGAATATGTGGACGACAGCTTTGAGCCGGAGCTGGTTGCAGGCGGCTGTGATTTTTTCCGCATCGTTCGGTCCGGCGAGGTGCAGGAGTTGCAATTCGGGTGCGTCCTGGCAGAGCAGCGGGAGGGTGCGCGTGAGCAGTTCATTGATGCCGCTGGCGCCCTGGCTGCCGCCCATCACGAGCAGGACCGGCCGCTTGGGATCCAGACCCAGCGCGACCCTGCACGTGTAGGCATCGCGCGGCTGAAACTGGCGCCGGACGGGAGTGCCGGTGAGCAGCACGCATCGATTGCGCAACCGCGCGGCGGCCTGCGGAAATCCGACGAACACTTCGTCCACGACCCACGCCAGCCGCCGATTTGCCCGGCCGGGAATGGTGTTGGATTCATGGAGGAATGTCCGGGCCCCGAGTCTTTTCGCGGCGAGAATCGGGGCCGCGGCGGTGAATCCGCCCATGGCCAATGCCGCGCGGGGAGGCGTGGTTTTGAAATGGTTCCTCGCGGCGCGGTAGGATCGAACGAATCCCCTCAGGAAGGCCAGGCTGTGTCCGCGGCTCAGTCCGACTGCCGGGAGCGTGACGACGTCCATGCCGGAGGCAGTTTTCACGGCCTGTTGGTCCACTTCCTTGGGAGAGATGAGCAGCAGGGGCCTGCAACCACGGCGCACGAGCTGTTCCGCCACGGCCACGCCGGGGAACAGATGGCCGCCGGTGCCGCCACATGCAATGGCAATCGTGGGTGCCGGCTGGGATGTCATGCGGTCTGGGCTTCTTCGGTTTTGAAAGGATCGACGGGAATGCTCTCCGGCACCCGGGCCTGGCGGGCGATGCTGAGGAGGAGTCCGACGCTGGCCAGCATCGCCAACAGGTTCGATCCGCCGTAGCTGATGAACGGCAGCGGGAGGCCTTTATTGGGCAGTGCGCTGGTGACGACGCCGATGTTAATGGCGGCCTGCAAGCCGATGAGGAGAGTGAGGCCGGAGGCCAGCAGCAAGCCGAAGGTGTCGCGCGCCCTCATGGCGATGTGGAGGCCGCAAAAGACGATGGCCACGAAGGCGAGGACGATCAGCAGGGTGGCGATGAGGCCCAGTTCTTCACCGATGATGGAGAGGATGAAATCGGTATGATGTTCGGGAACAAACCCCAGTTTCTGCCGGCCGTTGCCGAGCCCGAGTCCGGTCCAACCGCCGGAGCCCAGGGCGATCATGGCCTGGCGGGCCTGGTAGCCGACGGTGTCCTTGTATTCCTCCGAATACAGCCAACTGAAAACCCGTTTCATGCGGAGGGGATCGTGCCAGATCGAAACAGCGAAGCCGCAGGCGCCCAGCACGATGGGGGGGAGAAAATACCTCCAGCGGACACCGGCGATGAGGAGCATGGCGCTGCTGACGGCGGCCAGAAGGATGGTTGTGCCGCGGTCGGGTTCGACAAAGATGAGGCCGAGGAGCAGGCCGATGAAGGAGGCGGGGACGAGGATGCCGCGTTTCCAGCCGGGCATTTGCCGCTGGAAATGTTCGCCGTACCAGGCCAGCGCGATGATGAGGGCCAGTTTGGCCATTTCCGAGGGTTGAAACCGGAAACTGTGGAAATCAAACCAGCGCCGCGCTCCATTGATCCGCCGTCCGATGTGCGGAACCAGGACCAACAACAGGAGAAGAACAGCCAGGGTGAAAAGCGGCCACGCCACTTTTCTCAGGAGTTGATAATCCATGGAAGCGGCCGTCACGCACAGCACGAGCCCGAGCGCGCACCAGATCAACTGCATGACCAGGTACCGCGCACCGACTTGAGTCATGCTCGAGCTGTACAGCATCACCATCCCCAGCGCCAGCAGGGCAGCGACACAAAAAGCCAGAACGGTGACAGCCGCTTTCATTCGCCGTGAACGGGCGTCGGGTCGAGGTCACCCGACACCCGGAAACCTCCGTCAGGCAGTCGGGCTGGTGGCGGGCGGGGCGGGCGCCGGAGCGGCCGGGGCGGCCGGGGCGGAAGCCTTCGCCGGGATCTTCAGTTTCTGGCCGACCTTGATTTTATCGGTCGTCAGATTGTTTTCAGATCGGAGCGACTTGACCGTCACTCCGAACTGCGACGCTATTTTCGTCAGGGTATCGCCGGACTTGACGGAGTAGGTCTGTTCTCCTCCGGTTCCCGCATCCATGGTGGCGGCGGCCGAAGGAGCGGCGGTTGCGCCGGCGGAAGCCGGCGCCGGAATCTGAAGTTTCTGGCCGATCTTCAGTTTGGTGGGCTGGACCTCCGGATTGGCTTCCTCAATCGCCTTCACCGTCACGCCCGTCTTCTTCGCGATCGACGAAAACGTATCGCCTTTGGCGACGACGTATTCCTGGGCGCCGGGTGCTGCGGCGGGCGGCGCCATGGCTGCCGGGGGCAGGTTGGTGTCCACCGCCGGCGGATTGGTGGCCTCCATTGAAGGCGGAGCCGTCGCGTTGGTGTCGGTCGGGGGTTGTTCCGGTTCGGTGGGTTTGCGGCAGCCTTGCATCAGCAAAGCCATCAAGCCGATGACGTGGATCGACAAGACAAAAAACACGGCCAGCCGCACGCGTGCGCGGGTTTTATTTTTTTGCTCCAGCATGGAGCCCTGTGGGACAAGTGGACTTGGATTGTTCATTGGATTTGGCGCTAAGGCGTCCTTTCTGTGAGGTGAGTTGTGAGGTGATTCGTCCCATGGTTTTCCCTCAAAAAACCACGAGGCGAAAAAAAGCAAACTTCAGTGCTGATTCTATCGTGCTTCAAATTGCCGCTGTACTTACCATTCATATGGTGGTTGGCGCCGCGCCTACCCCTACTAATTGATTCTACCGAGCGACAAAATCCTTCACGACGTTTAGGATAGTTTTGAAACCGATCAAAGCTCGAACAAGCGATTGAGCTACCAACTACATCTCCACGCGTCGCATTTTTTGCCGCTTCAGATATTGCTTCTAACAGCGAATCGGCCGGTGTGCAAGGAGTAAAAAGACGCCCGACTCGATTAATTTTTTCGCGGTTCCGGCCGGCGATCAACGCCTGTCCGGCGGCGGCTTTGGCGCACGCGCGGCGGGGGCCGTTGGGCGCGGGGCAGCCGCGGCCGCGGTCGGGAACCGAAGTATAGTTGCGCGTCATATTGAGCATGGGTTCCGGATGCGTGATCCGGGTCACGCATCGCGAATCGGGCATCAACGGATCTTCAACGTGCTCAATGCGACCACCGCGAAGAGCACGCACAGAATGTAGAACCGCATCACGACCTGCGATTCGTACCAGCCTTTCTTTTCAAAGTGGTGATGGATGGGCGCCATGAGAAAGATGCGCTGGCCGGCGCCGTAGTGTTTTTTCGTGTAGCGGAACCAGCCGCGTTGGAGGATCACGGAGACTGCTTCCATGACAAACACCCCGCCGGCGATGACCAGGACCAGAGGCTGGTGGATCAACACGGCGATGAGGCCCAGCGCGCCGCCGAGGGCGAGCGAGCCGGTGTCGCCCATGAACATCTGGGCGGGGTGACAGTTAAACCAGAGAAAGCCGAGGCCCGCGCCGATCATGGCGGCGCAGAACACCGTTAATTCCCCGGCCCCGAAGACGTAGGGTATCTGGAGGTAGGCGGCGGCCTTGAGGTTTCCGGCGAGATAGGTGAGCACCAGGAAGACGAAGGAAACGATCACGGTGCAGCCGATCGCCAGTCCATCGAGTCCGTCGGTGAGGTTGACGGCATTGGAGCTGCCCACGATGGCCAGCGTGATCAGCAGCAGACCGAGCACGGCGCCGACGGGGATGGGGTATTTATAGAACGGGACCATCAAGGTGGTGACGAGGTTGCTGGTGATCGGCGCCTTGCTTTCGGGGATCATGAGGTGGCTTCGTTCGGGCCCTTTCCAGAGGTAGATGGCTACGAATACGGCGAGGGCGATCTGGACCCAGAGTTTGACCTGGGGCTTCGTTCCGCCGCCGCTCTGCTGGGTGATTTTGGCGTAATCATCGTAAAACCCCAGGCCGGTCAGCACCAGTACCGCGAGCAGCGTGAGTTCGGTCAGGGGGTTCCACTGCGCCCAGACGAGCGTCGTAAAATTGAGGGTCAAGATGATCAAAATGCCGCCCATCGTCGGGGTGCCCTTCTTGCTCAACACGCGCGCGCCCAGCCCGCCCGCTTCCTCGGCCTTGTCCGCGTAGTCCTGCCCGAACTTCAGTTGCTTGAGACATCCGATCACCTTCGGACCGAGCCACCAGCTCAAGATCAGAGCTGAAATGGCGGCGCCGGCGCATCGAAAGGTGATGTAGCGAAAGAGGCGCAACGGCGAGAGACGGTCCGCCCAGGGTGTTCCCGCGGACCACTTCAACAGCAGTTGGCTCAGGTAATAAAACATTTCGTCGTTCCCGCGACCGTCGGTCGGGAGTTCGATTTCCGGATGGCGGGGCGGCCCGCGCCGGCGGGAGAACTCGAGACCGGTGTCAGGATTTATTCTGTTTCAACGTTTCTGCAATGCGTTCCAGGCGCGCCACGCGCGATGCTTTCAAGAGCAACACGTCCCCGGGTTTCAAAAAACTCTTCACCGCGGCGGCGGCGGATTCGGCGTCCGGGAATTCAAGCACCCGGTTGAGGCCGGCCTGGCGGGCGGCGCGGGCGGTCAAGGGCGCCATCGTTCCCACGGCAAAAAGTTGTCCGACGCCCAGTTCGGCCGCGCGGCGGCCGATCTCCTCATGCGCCGCTTCGGACTGCGCGCCGAGTTCGGCCATATCGCCAAGTACGGCGATGCGCCGCCCTTTGCAGGGGAAATCCTGGAGTGTCTGGAGCGCGGTGAGCACGGAGTCCGCGTTGGCGTTGTAGGCATCGTCGAGGACCGTCACGCCCTTGTGTTCCCAGAGCTGGAGGCGCATTTTGGGAGTTTTGCATTCGGCCAGGCCGCGCTGGATTTCGTTGCGGCCGAGGCCGAATTCGGCGCCCAGCGCGATTGCGAACAGGGCGTTGAACACCTGATGTTTGCCGAGCAGCCCGATGCGGTACTCGCCCGCATACGGAGAGTTCGCGGTTTCGACGCGGAAGGTGGCGCCCTGCTTGTCCGGGCGGATGCCGGCGGCGCGCCAATCGTTGGCCGCGGCCGAGCCCACGCGGATGACCGAGGCGCGGGTGCGCTCGATGAGCCGGGGCGTCCAGACATCGTCGCCGTTGAGCAGCAGGGTGCCACCGGCCGGCAGCAATTCGGCGAGCCATCCTTCTTCCTCGGCCACCCCGGCAAGATCCCCGAAGAACTCGAGGTGTTCGCGTCCGATTCCAGTGATCACGCCGAATCGCGGCTGGATCATTTTCACCAGGGGCGCCAATTCGCCGGGATGATTCGTTCCGGCTTCCAGGACGGCGGCCTGATGGATCTTCTCCAGTCGCAGAAGGGTCAACGGCACGCCGATGTCGTTGTTAAAGCTGGCATCGCTCCAGAGCGCCGCCATTTTCTGGCGGAGGACGGAAGCGATCAGCTCTTTGGTGCTGGTTTTGCCGTTGGACCCGGCGACGGCGACGACCGGCAGCGTGAAGTCATCTCGATATTTCGCCGCGATCCGGCCGAGGGCGCCGCGCGTGTCGTGGACGGCGATTACGGCGCATTTGATCGGGTCGGGGGGGATTTTCGCGCGGTCAAGCATGACGGCGGCGACGCCTTTTTGGGCGGTTTCACGCAAGAAATTGTGGCCGTCGAAGCGGTCACCCGTGAGCGCAACGAACAAATCATTCCTCTGCGCCTGGCGTGAATCAGTGCAAATGCGGCTGATCGAAGCCTGCTGGGATCCCTTGACCAGTTCCCCGGCGCAGGCGTTTGCTATGAATTCTAGAGTTCGAGCTTCCACTTTTCACTTCGCGGCGGGTTCAAATTCCGCTGTTGGCCGGAGACCGGAGCCATTGTTGCATCGCAATGTCCGGTTGCGGCGTTGAGTCTTTCGGCGCCGGAAGGATGCGTCCGGGCGGCACGCTCCGGTCGCCGGCATCCATCGCCCGATCCCGGCGGCGCGTTTTTCTCCGATTCCGTTTTCGGGTGGCCCACTGCAGCCACGAACAAGCGATGAGAGATGGATGGAAGTGAGCTCATGCAGATCCTTCATTGTTGTTTTGTTTCCGAGCCGGGGATTGTTTTGGCGGGATGATTTCCGGCCTGCGCGACGGCATCCGGCAGGGTGGTGGGCTCGCCGCTATCGGGCCGGATGTTCAGGTAACTGGCGGCGCGTTCCGCGATTTGTTTGAAAACCGGGCCGGCCACCGCGCCGCCGTAATAGCCTTCCTTCGGCTCATCCATGACAATGGAAATGCACAGCTCGGGATTGTCGGCGGGGAAAAAGCCGATGAACGACGAAACGTACTTCCCGTGGACGTAAACGCCGTCTTCGACTTTCTGGGCGGTGCCGGTTTTGCCCGCGACGGTATAATGTTCCATGGCCGCTTTTGGCGCGGTGCCCTCCGCGGAGACAACCGTCTTGAGGGCTTCGATCATCGACCTGGCCGCCGACTCGCTGATCACCTGGCGGATGGGCTGTGGGGAATAACGCGCGACAATATTTCCGTTCTGATCTTCGAGATGATCCACCAGCATCGGGTGCATGAGCAATCCGTTGTTGGCGATGGCGCAGAGGGCCATCGTCATCTGGAGCCGGGTGACGGCGATGCCCTGTCCCATGGGAATCTGGGCGACGGTGACTTTGCTCCAGGTGTTCACCGGGTGCACTATGCCCCTGACTTCGCCGGGCAGGGGGAGCGCCGTGCGTTGGCCGAAGCCGAAGCCCGTGATGTAATCATAGAGCCGGTCCTGGCCCAATTTCAGACCGATTTTTGCAGCGCCGATATTGGAGGATTTGGTGATGATGTTCTCGACGGACAGCAGTCCGAAGGATTCATGGTCGTGCAGGACACGCCCTGCGTACGCAAAGTGGCCGTGTTCGCAATCGAAGATGTCGCCGAGCCGGACGAGTTGATCGTTCAAGGCGCCGGAGACCACGACGATTTTGAACGTGGATCCCGGTTCCACGACGTCGGAGATGACGCGGTTGCGGCGTTCGTCCGGAGTGGCGCGACCGGGAGAGTTCGGATCGAAGGTCGGGAGGCTGGCCATGGCCAGGACCTCGCCCGTGCGCGGCCGGATCACGATTCCGGAGATGCTGATGGGAGTATGTTTGGCCATGGCATCGGCGAGTTCGGATTCGACGATGTGCTGGACGACGGAATCGATGGTGAGCACGACATTGAGGCCGTCCCGCGCCTCGACGTCCTGCTCCCGCCAGGCCACCATCTCGCGTCCGCGATGGTCTGTCCCGGTCATGCGCCAGCCGCGAACGCCGCTCAATTTCGAGTCCAATGTCAGTTCGATCCCGTCGCGGCCGCAGATGTCCGACACGGGGATGCCGTCGAGTTCCCGCTCTTCGGTTTGGGTAAAGCCGAGGACGTGCGCCGCCAGGGATTGATTGGGGTACACCCGCATCTGGTCATCCCGTGCGAACACGGCTTTCTGCCGGAGGATTCGATAGAACGCCTGCTCGGTCCTGGGGAGTTTTGTCTCGTCTATCCCGAAGGAGAGATTGAGCATGGCGGTCTGGATTTTCTGCCAGGTTTCAACCGGGACCTTGGTTTTCAGGCGGACGAACTGGTTGGTGACGGATTCGCCTTTGCCACCGAGGCGGCTGCGGGGCAGCAGGTGTTGAAAGAGGTCCGTTTCGTCCATTTGCAGCAGGGGAGCCAGCGCGCGCGCGATTTCGGCCTGGTGGTTGCCGATGAGCGTGGGATCGCCGCACACGGTTTTGACCAGGATGCTGGTGGCCAGGATGTTTTCGCTGCGATCGAGGATATCGCCGCGCCGGGGTTCGAGGAGGAATTCCCGGTGGGTGTTTTGATCCGCCTGGGCGCTGAGTTCCTCATGCCGCAGGACCTGCAAATCGACCAGCCGGTATCCGAGTCCGGCGAAGGCCGCCGCCAGGATCAGCCCCAGCATGAACACCCGGCGGTATTGCAGTCGTTTGGTCATATAAAAGCCGGCCGCCCGCGGCGATCGGTTCCTCATCCGACGGCGTCACGGGCGGCGGCAAAAGTGTTCAAACGGTCATGGCGACGTCCCTGACGGGGCCCCTTGCGCATATTGCGGCTCGATGGCGGCTTTGGCCTTGTCCGGCCCCGGCTCGGTGAGGCGCCACACTTGCGACGGTTGCGGCGCCGTCAGGCCCAGGTTCAATTCTTTGATGCGCATCTCGAGGAACTGGGGTGAGCGCATTATCGCCAGTTGTTTCTTGAGCTTTTCGTTCTGATCATCCAATTCGGCCAGCCGGAGTTCCCGTTTCCGGATTTGCTGGCCGAGCTGGTAGATCTGGTTTTTCTGCCAGACATAACCCACTCCGGCCCCGCCGATCAGCAGGCAGAGCAGAAACGCCTTGAGTGCCGGTCCAAATCGGATGACCGCCGATTGATATTTTCGATTTCGCGCCATTTTCGCTTTATAGTTTTTCCATCACTCGCAACTGCGCGCTGCGGCTGCGCGGGTTCGCCCTGAGTTCCGCATCGCCCGGGGTGATGGCCTTGCGGGAAACCCATTTCAATTCGGGCGTGCGCGGCTCGCGCAACTCCGGAACGTCCACCCCTCCCGCGAACGTGTAATCCCGCGCCCGTGCGCGTCCGAAATCCTTCACCACCCGGTCTTCCAGTGAGTGGAAGGTGATCACCGCCAGCCTTCCCCCCGGTTTCAGCAGCCTCATCGCCGTCGCCAGTCCGCGCTGCAGGGAACCGGTCTCGTCGTTTACCGCAATCCGCAAAGCCTGAAACACTTTGGTCGCCGGATGCGCCTTTTTACCGCGCCGCGGCGCCAACCGCTCGATCAAATCCGCAAGGCACCGTGTCGTTGCGAATGGGCGATTCTCCCGATCCCGCGCAATCGCATTCGCGAACCGGCGGGCCTGCCTTTCACCGCCGAATTCCCAAAAAATCCCGGCCAGCGTCTCGGGGCTGGCTGTGTTGACCAGTCCGGCCGCCGTCAGCGATTGCCGGACATCCATCCGCATGTCGAGCGGCCCATCCAGTTGAAAGCTGAAACCGCGTTCGGCTTGGTCCAGTTGAGCCGAACTGACGCCCAGATCCAGCAGCACCCCGTCGCAACGCCCGGTCGGCACCCATTCGGCCAGATCCGCAAAATTTCCACGCCGGATCTCAAATCGCCCCGCAAACTCGGCCAGCCGCCGCCCGGCCGCCTCAATCGCGGCGCCATCGCGATCGCACCCATATAACCATCCAGTCGGCGAACTCGCGGCCAACATGGCCGCCGCGTGTCCACCCCCACCGACCGTTCCGTCGCCGTAACACCCGCCCGGCGTCGGCTTCAAGGCGTCCAGAACCTCCGCCACCATCACTGGCTTGTGGACGAAATCTGGCACTGCGCATCGGCTGCTCGCTGTTTACCTTGGCCCTGCCGGGGCCAATTCGGCTGTTTTCCCGGGCCGCGTGACCGGCTCGGGTTTCGGTTTCACGGCGGGTTTTGCCGGAACAATCTCCACATCGGCATCGTTCAAATCGTTTCGCACCACTTTGATGCGGTCCAGCGACAACTCTCCCTGAACAGAAGGCAGTGTCGATCCCCGCGCCGGGGTCTTCGCGATTTGCCTGGGATTCAACCGTCGCGCAAACGGGTTTAACTTTCGGGCCCATGGGCTGAGCCGTGCCAACAGCCCCATCGTTGGCCCGCGTTTGAAGATCTTTTCGGCTCCACGATCCGGGGGGGAGACCACGGGCAAAGGCGTCGTCTTCTTGAGGGCCGTCGCGGCCACTTTGGCGGAGGTCATCTCCGCCGCATTCGGCGCCGCCGTAGTGGCGCGGCTCGCCGGCAGGGGCAGGCTTGGGGCCTCCGTCCGTGCGAGGAACGGATTCTTGCTCGAGCCGAACTTGGGGAGGAGATTTCGCCGCCGCATCCGGTAGCGACTCTCCATGTCCTGCAAACCCACCAGGCTCTTACCCGCCGCCAGCAATCGTACCAGGCTCATAGATCAATTACTCCATCATTTTGAATGCCTCCTGCGCCATGATGGCGTCGGAGGAGCGGACTTTCTCATAGCGTTCCGGGTTCCAGATCTCGAATCGATCGAGCAAACCAACCAGGACAGCTTCGCCCTGGATGCCGGCCGCTGCGGCCATTTCTTCGGGCAGGCAGATGCGACCGCCTTTATCGACGGTGACCTGCACCGATTCACTCCCGATAAACCGCTTCAAAACAACCTTGTTCGGGTCGCCGTTCGGCATGGCATCGATGTCGCACACCAGCTCCGCCATTTCTTCGGGAGGCAAAACACGCAGACAAGGGCCTTCCTTGGACTTCGGCCAGAAGATCAAAGTGAACTCGACGCCGGACCGGGCCGGCCGCCACTTTGCCGGGACTTGGACGCGCCTCTTCTCATCCACTCCATGTCGGTAGAGTGAATTATAGTACTTCTTCCCGCTGCTCTCAGAGACGTCCATTTTATTCACAGGTGGAGCCAACGGTCTCTTTTGCCCCACATCGCCCCATTCTTATCCACTTTGACCCACTCCATGTCAATAAGAATTCTCTGCTCTTATCCCCAAGTTATTCACAATTCTGGCTTTGTCCCGTGCTGCCGGGCACTGGTAGGATGGCGGCGAGATGCGAACGTCCGATTTTGACTTCGAACTTCCGCCGGAACGGATCGCCCAGGTGCCGGCGCCGAGCCGCGATGCATCGCGTTTGCTGATCCTTCACCGCGACTCGGGCAGCACCGAGCACCGGCGGTTTCGAGAGATCATCGACTATCTTCGAGCGGGAGACGTTCTGGTCTTGAACAATTCGCGTGTGATCCCGGCCCGACTCCGGGCGGTCAATGCCCGGGGCGGCGGGCAGGTTGAGATTCTGTTGTTGGAAGAGAATGCTGTGAACGATTGGTGGTGTCTGCTGCGCCCGGGCAAACGCGCCCGCCTGGGGACCCGCCTTGTCGTGAACGGCGCGAAGGGGCGGCCGAGCGGTGTGCAGGCAGCCGTGCTCGATATCAACGGGGACGGACATCGCCGCCTGCAATTCGCGGGCGTCCCGGACGTCAGCGAACTGCTCGAGTCGCTCGGCGAGGTTCCCTTGCCGCCCTACATTCACCGTGCCGACGGGGGGCCGACGGAGGAAGACAAGCAAAGGTATCAGACGGTGTTTGCGGAAATGCCCGGGTCGGTGGCCGCGCCGACCGCGGGGTTGCACTTCACCGGGGAGCTGTTGGACGCGATCCGTTCGCGCGGCGTGCGGGTGTGCTCCGTCACCCTACACGTCGGCCTGGCCACTTTCGCGCCGGTGAAAGCGGAAACCATCGACACGCACACCCTGCACGAGGAGCGCTATGAGGTGACGGAAGAAACGGCCGGGGCCGTCAATCGCGCCGTCGAAGCCGGGGATCGTGTTGTGGCGGTCGGCACGACGACGGTGCGCGTGCTGGAAAGTGTGGCCGCCCTTCATGAGGGGCGGCTGGTTCCCGGCGGAGGCCGCACGCGGATTTTCATTCATCCTCCCTTCCCATTCCGGATTGTGGGCGGGCTCCTCACCAATTTTCATCTGCCGCGGTCCACACTTCTGATGCTGGTGAGCGCCTTCGCGGCGCCGAACGAGACTCGCGGCCGGGCAACGATCCTGTCCGCCTACGCCGTGGCGATCCGGGAACAGTATCGCTTTTTCAGCTATGGCGATGCCATGTTGATCGTATGAGTTCGAAGTCCGGAATCCAAAATCCAGGCCCCGGGCGTTCCCGGGCCCGCACCCGACCGACCCTTGGGGCGCGACCCGGATCACTCGCGCCCCATCCCTTCGTCCTGGTGAACATGGCCATGACAGCGGACGGGAAAATCGCGACTGCCAATCGCGCGGTGTCGTCCTTCGGCAGCAGGCGTGACCGCGGCAATCTGCTGGATCTGCGCGCGACTGTGGACGCCGTGATGGCCGGCGCGCGAACGGTGGATTCCGCAACAGTCACCCTGGGACCGGGACCGGCCCGGTATCGCCGTTTGCGCTTGAGGCGGCATCTGGCCGAATACAATCTTCGTGTGATCGTCAGCCGCTCCGGATCGGTGGACCCGAAGGCCGAGGTGTTCCGGCGCCGGTTTTCTCCGATCCTGGTTCTGACAACCCGGCGCGCCGGAAAACTCAAGCTGAAGAAACTCCGCGCCGTGGCGAACGCGGTGAAAATCTGCGGAACACAAGAAATCGATTTTCGGCGCGCGCTGCGTTGGTTGGGAGGACACTGGGGCGTTCGGCGGCTGCTCTGCGAAGGCGGCGGTGAATTGAACGATGCCCTGTTCCGCGCCGGGCTCGTGGACGAATTGCACCTGACGCTGTGCCCGAAAATTTTCGGCGGGCGCGCGGCGCCGACCATCGCCGACGGTCGCGGAGTCCTGAAGCTGGCCGACGCGGCCGGGTTCACGCTGAAATCGATGAAGCGGGTCGGGGATGAACTTTTCCTGGTCTTCGATGCGAGGAAGAGGGCGTCCACGCCAGGGCGGCCGCGGAATTGAATTATGAATAAACTGCACGACACGATTCAATTGCGCGTCCGCTACAGCGAAACGGACCAGATGGGCACGTTTTACAATTCACGCGCCCTGGAATGGTTCGAGTGCGGCCGGACGGAACTGATGCGCCACCGTCTGGGGATGTCCTATGCCGCGCTGGAGGACGGCGGTGTTTTCCTGCCGTTGGTGGAAGCCCACCTGGAGTTTCGAGGCGGGGCGCGCTACGACGATTTGTTGAGGATCGCCTCGACCGTGGAGCTCTCCGGGCGCGCGAAGCTGCGGTTCGAGGTGCAAATCGATCACAGCGACACTGGAAAACCGGTGGTGCGCGGCTCTACGATCCATGCGTTCACCGATCCCGATGGCAAACCCATCCGTCCGCCGGCCTGGTTCCTGGAACTGCTTGAAAAGGCGGTATCCGGGCGGCCGTCCGGGAATCCTGGCTGAAGACAATCGGAAAGAGGCGGCATGCGCCGCCTCGAAGTTGTTGCGTCCTGCCGGGCCGATCCTGAGTGCAGCATGCAGGGGAGCCCGCCCGAAGCGTGATCTGCATGACGGCGGCCCACCTTTCCGCAGCCGCCATGACGGCACGGGCTTGCGCAGGAGAAGTTGCCGCACGGCGTTTTTTGTCAATACTCAGAACCGACCCGTTTTCGGCCGAGCGAAAGCCGAGGCGTTCGTAGGCGTTGGCTCGGGCGCGGTTTTGGGCGTACACGTCAACTGCCACTGACGATCTTCTGGATCAGTACCGCAATTTTGTCTTGGTCAGACTGCGTCGTGCGTACAAGCAATTTGCCTTTCTTCTCGTCCAACAATACGGTCGCTGGCTGCTGCATCACGATGTGCTCCTGCTTGAAAAACCGAAGCAGCAATTCCTGATTCGACTCTGCCGGTCTCGCTGGCGCGAGATGCTTCAGGTGGCTCACAAATGTCTCGGTGCTTACCTTGTAAGTGCGCGTGATCAACTGTCCCGCTGACGTTGTTTCGTTGGTTGAGCTACCCAAACTCGTGAGAATCAACCCGAATCCGATGATGAATGTGAACAGTGCTTTCATAAATGTGTGCTGATGCGCGCATGCCTGGCGTGCCAGCCACCGGCACCACAGAGAACTCGAAACAGTTTCTCGCTTCAAGGACAAAACCGAAACGCTCCCGCCAGTTGTTGGCTGCTTTTCGTCCGGTTGTTGCGGCTGCTGATGAGCGTCCATGGACATGTATAATGGCCTATCTTATTAAGTGCTTTATAGGGTATCACAGGCGAACGTAAGTCTTTCCATCTTTGTGCTCCAGAGGAATGGCTGATTCATGCAGCGGATGCGCGGCTTGTTTCGGTCATCGGATGCTGGTAATTTGCTTTTTCAATTGGCAGATTCTCGAATAACGGAAAACATAGAAACCACAACATCACGCGCTCGATCTGCCATCAAATCTTCTTGCTGACTCTCACGCTGCTGGCGGCGGTGGCGTCGGCCGCGCCTGCCGACCCGCGCGATGGCGGCGCCGTCGAGCGCACCATCACCATCCACGCCCACGTGCCTCAGGGAGTTGGAACCGTGTATCTCACGGGCAATCGGCCGGAACTCGGGCTTTGGGATCCCCACAAGTTTGCCATGGAAGGCACAGGACGGGAGCGCACCGCCGTGCTGCGTGTGCCCGATGGCACGAAACTGGAGTTCAAGTTCACCCTTGGCTCCTGGAGCCGCGAAGGACTCGGCCTTTCCGGCGCCATCATGCCCAACTACCGCCTGCTGGCGGATGCAGACAAGGACGTCACCTTCGACATCCCCGATTTCAAAAAGGACACCGCCGATTACCTCGATACCTGGAAGGATTCCGGTGTGCTCGGACGGCTCGAGTACTGGAGGAACATGCCATCGAAGTATCTATCCCTGCCGCGCCACGTCGAGATCTGGCTGCCCCCGGGCTACGACGAAAACCCGCAGGCCCGCTATCCCGTCCTGTACATGCATGACGGACAGAACCTGTTCGATCCGCGCATCGCCAGCACGGGGGTGGACTGGGGTATGGATGAGGCGATCGTGCGCGGCATGCGGGCCGGCCGCCTCCCTCCAACCATCGTCGTCGGCGTCTGGTGCACGGAACTGCGCCTACGCGAGTACTCCCCCTGGGATATGGGGACGAACTACGCCCGTTTCCTGATCGAGGAACTGATGCCGGCGGTTAACCAAAAATTCCGGACGCGCACCGGACCCGAGAACACCACCGTGATGGGTTCCTCCATGGGCGGGCTCATCTCGTTTTGGCTTTGCTGGAAATATCCCGGGACCTTCGGTCGAGGCGGGGTGCCTCTCAACTGCGTGGACATGGAATGGCACGCTGCCCGTGCAGCCGGGTGTGCGACCTCTGATCGAGCGCGAGATTGCATCCGGTGTGTCCTTCCCCAAGGGGGAGCGGATGTACTTCGACTACGGAAATGAGGGGCTCGATGCCAGTTACGAACTATTACAATCCAAAGTGGCCGCATGGCTGGCCGGGCAGGATCTGAAGGAAGGAAAGGATTTCGTGGTGCGGAGATTCCCGGGCGCCGCGCACAACGAGTCCGCCTGGCGCGCGCGCCTGGACGAGCCGCTGACGTTCCTGCTCGGCGACGGCTCGCGCCCGGACAGCAGGCACCCTGACCTGAGGTAAGAATGGTTTACGGCGAACTGACCCGGTAGAATCGCTGGCCGCCGTTAGCTGCTTGCGGGTCGCTGAACTGGAACTGGCCGGGCGGACTGTCCGTCACTGGGCCGAGCACCGTCCAGTTGCTTGGCGCCAGCGCCGGATTCGTCGTCATCAGCACGCTGAACGCCGCTCCCGGGCTGTTCGTGAAGCTAAATTGGAACGAGCCATTGGCCAGCGTTTGGGCTCCGGTGAGCGTGAAGGGAATCGTCGGCTGCGACAGTCTGACTTTCACCACCTGGTTCTGGTTCGGCCGGCTGTCCTGAAGAAAAAGTACGCATAGCCGTTTGCCGGATCGATGACGGCGGCATACATCCCTTTGTCATCCGTCACCAAGGTCACTGCCAGGGACAGGAGTGCTGACAGCCTTGTCCGCCAATTCAGCCGGGTGGGTTCGCGCGGACAGGCTGTCCCGGCCCCGGGTGAAGGTTCATGGATCCAGAGCGGATTTTACTGCGGCAGCAGGACTCGATAAAACCGCTGCGGATCGGTTCCGACGGAATCGGAGAAGGTTGTGGCGGAATTAGTCGCGGTTATGACATCGCCTGTATTGGTCCAATTGGCCTGAGAAAGATTGGTTTTATACTCCGCCTGATACCTCAAGCCCGTCAGGGCATTCCAGGTGAGCTGCACCGTGCCGTTCGTTTTCGTCACGGTTAGGAATGCCGTTGCAGGAATGCGCACGACGCTGATGTCGTCAATGCCCAAATAGGAAGGATCATCCTGGAAACCCAACTCGAGGACCGTGCTGGGTCCGGTCGCCGAGACCACAAACAGCATGTTGGTCCAGCCGATCGCGGGAATATTCGCCTCATTGAAGTTCGTTTTCCCGTTCCACTCCACCAGAAATTGGTTGGGCGTCTGGCCATCAGGGCTGTCGAACCACAGGGAGAGCAGATAGAGCTGGCCCGCGGTGGTCGGCAGCGTCTGGGAGAGGTAGCCGAGCGAACCCACCGGGCCTAGTTCCACCCCATAGTTGCCCGAATAGGCATACGAGGAGCCGGTGATGACCGAAGCACCGGAGCTGTTTCCGGATTGTGTCCACCCGGTAAAATCGCCGGTCTCAAAGTCACCGTTCTGCACCAGTTCCGGCGGCACCACCTGCAACGTGAACAGTTCCGGATCCGAGCCGATGCCGTTGGCCACCACAACCAGCGAATACGTGCCTTGCGGTAAATTCGCCGGCAGCGTGAATTCTGTCGTCTCGACATCGGTCCCCGTCATGACGCCGGTGCTGCTCCAGTTGTACGTTCGTGCGTAATAGACGTTGCCGTTCCCATCCGTCAGCCGCAGTAGCGGATAGTTGCTGTTCATCTGGGCATCATCCCCATACGCGGCTCCTTCCGAAATCCCGTTGAGCAGGGTTCCAGTCAAGTGATACGAGCCGTCTCCGTTCCTGGTAATGCCGCTGATGGCGGGTTGCTCAACGGATCATACACCTCGGCCGTGGCCGATCCGGTACCGTACTCCGCGCCGGCGACGAAGACCCTGCCGTCCTTGAGGACATCCGAGGAAAAATAGAGCCGGGTATCGTGCATTGGAGCCAGCGTCGTCCAGGTGCCGTTCACATAACTCCCATGAACATCGGGCGTCAACCGATACCATGCGGTGCCATCTCCGTTCGCGGCCATCACGGTGCCGTCGGACAGCAACAGCATAAGCGAAATCGAATTCGGCGCGGGATTGGCCAGCGTCGTCCAGGTTCCTCCGGCCTCAGCCCACCGCTGAAGCAGGACCCCACAAGCAACGAGAATCAGCGCAACCGCGTGGCAGCGACCGCGGACGAAGGAAGGCGCGGCCCGGCCGCAACTCCAGGAACTGACGCGGGCTATCGCCCATCGAATGCAACTGCGCATGGAGAAGTTCCCCGTCCCACTGGCAGTACCTGCCCCAACAGGCGGAGACCGGCACAAACGAGATGAGTCGGTGTTGTGTTGTGGATAAGTGTACATTTAACCCGGATCACCTTCCGATCGCAACACAGAAGGGATGCCACCGAGATGCGGTGGCTGCATCTTTCGCCTTTTCCGCGCACGCCCGATGCTCCATCGTTTCCGTCGTGCGACCGCTCGATTCCGGAGAAATCCGCCGCGCCGTGAAGTTGGCGCTGGACGAGGACGTCGGCCCCGGCGACGCCACGACGCTGGCCACCGTGCCGGAAAGCGCCGTCGCGCGCGCCGTGATGCGGGCGCGCGAGCCGCTCGTCGCGGCCGGGCTGCCTCTTGCCGGCGCCGCTTTCCGGGAAATGTCACCGGCTGTGCAAATCCAGCGCCTCGTGGAGGATGGCGGGCGCGTGCAGTCGAACGGCGTTCTGATGGAAATCACCGGCCCCGCGCGCGCGCTGTTGAGCGCCGAACGCGTGGCGCTGAATTTCGTCCAGCGGTTGTCCGGCATCGCCACGCTGACGGCGCAATTTGTGGACGCCGTCAAAGGCACGCGCACGCAAATCCTCGATACCCGCAAAACCACGCCCGGCTGGCGGCGACTGGAGAAATATGCCGTGACCTGCGGCGGCGGACACAATCATCGCTTTGGCCTCTTTGACCGTGTGCTCATCAAGGACAATCATCTGGCCGCGCTTCGCGATGCCAAGCCCAACGCCGTGGCCGCCGCGGTCCGCCAGGCGCGAATCCACTATCCGAGCCTCCAAATCGAGGTCGAAGCGGACACGCTCGATCAGGTGGAGCAGGCCCTGGCCGCGGGCGCCGACCAGATCCTGCTCGACAACATGGACCCGGTGCAGTTGCGGCTGGCGGTGCAAAAGTGCAAGGACCGCGCACAGACCGAAGCCAGCGGCGGTGTGGGCCTCGCGACCGTGCGCGCGATCGCGGAGACGGGCGTGGACTTTATTTCCGTCGGCGCACTCACCCATTCGGCGCGCGCGGTGGATATTGGACTGGATTTCGTAGAGTGACAACCGACGCACAAATTCTCACGGCTTTGCGGAGCGCGGGCGCCGGCTCGGTGTCCGGCACCGATCTCTCCCACCAGCTCGGCGTCAGCCGCGCCGCAATCTGGGCGCGCATCGAGGAACTCCGCGAGCTGGGCTACGACATCGAAGCCAGCCCGCACCTGGGTTACCGCCTCCTGAACGTGCCCGATGTCCTGCACGCGGACGATTTGATTTCGCGGTTGAACGTCTTTGCCGACGGGACCCGTGCGGGTCTGGACGATCGGGTTCGGGAGCCAACTCCCGGGACACGAAATCGCCTCGCGGGGACGCCCGCCATGCCGACACGAATCATTGGGCGCGACATCCGCGTTTTTCAGGAAACAACCTCGACCAACGATGTCATCGAAAAGCTGGCCCGCGATGGAGTCAAGGAGGGCGCCGTGGTTTTCGCCGAATCCCAGAGCAAAGGCCGCGGCCGACTGGGTAGAAATTGGATGTCGCCTCCCCAAAAAGGCCTTTGGTTTTCCGTTTTGCTCCGGCCGGACTTGCGTCCCCAGGAAGCGACGCAACTGACGGTGGCGACCGCCACGGCGCTGGTGCGGGCCATTCGATCCGTCACCGACTTGAAGCCCGAGATCAAATGGCCCAACGACATTTTGATCGGCGGCAAAAAGGTTGCGGGCGTTCTGACGGAGTTGAGTGCGGAACTGGATCATGTGAAGTACATCATTCTTGGGATCGGAGTGAATGTGAACTTGGGCGCGGGCGAGTTCCCGTCCGAGTTGCGCAAGCTTGCGACGTCCCTGAAAATCGAAGCCGGCAGACCGATTTCGCGTCCCGAGCTCGCGGCGGCCATTTTGCGGGAATTGGATGAAGATTACGCGCGGATCGGCGCCGGTCTGTTTGGGACCGTGGCCGATGAATGGGAGGCGAGCTGCTCGACCCTCGGCCGTGAGGTCGTGATCCGCACCGGCGACCACCAGATTCGCGGCCGGGCTGAATCCCTGGGAGAGGATGGCTCGCTCGTGCTGCGCACGGACCACGGACGTCTGGAACGGGTCACCGGCGGGGATGTGACGCTTGAGAAGTAGTTCCCGCGCAACACGCGCGTTGACGCGGATGAACCGGAGTGGTCAGTTGGATTGAATTCATTGATGAGAACAAGTCCTGAAACCCATGTGCGGAACGGCTTTCCGCCATCGATTATGTCCGGCGCGCGCGCTGGGCAGGATCTGTGGTTGGCTGCCTGATTCGCGGGCCATGATTCTCCTGCTCGACATCGGTAACACGAACACCCACCTGGGTCTGGCGAATGCACGGCGTGTGACCCGGCAAGCCGACCTCCCAACCACCCTTTGGTTTGCCGGCGGAGCCAAAGCCCGGATCAAAAAGTTCGCAGGCTCGGCGGAAATCGAAGCCGCCGTCCTCTGCAGCGTGGTCCCACAGGCGACACCGCTTTCGCGCAAAGTTGTCCATCAGCTCTGGCATTTAACCCCCTTCGAACTGACGGCAAGAACCCTTCGTGGCTTCGGAATCGATTATCCACAACCGGACACGATCGGCCCCGATCGCCTTGCCAACGCCGTCGCCGCGCGACATCACTTTGGCGCGCCCGTCGTCGTCGTGGACTTTGGCACCGCCGTTACTTTTGACGTGGTGGACCGCGCCGGCAACTACGCGGGCGGCATCATCGCCCCGGGCCTGGCCGCCATGACGGAGTATCTCCATGAGAAAACCGCCCTGCTGCCGCGAATCACCATTCGAGAAACGCGCAGCGTCATCGGCAAAAGCACCGAACAGGCGATGCTGATCGGCGCGGTGCAGGGCTATCGTGGGTTGATCCGGGAGTTGTTGCATGAATTGAGACGGCAATTGAAGACCCGGCGGCTTCCAGTGGTTGCCACTGGCGGCTACGCACCCTTGATCTCCGCGAAACTGTCTGAAATCACCGCAGTCCAGCCCGACCTCACCCTGGAAGGCTTGCGGCTTGCCTGGCTGGGGAACCACATCAAACGGACGGTCTGACGCAGCCTCGTGAGACTTGCTTCGTGTCGGTTCGTTTGTTGATTGCCCGGGTGCAGGGCGACCTTGACGCCGGAGGGTGATTCCAAACTTGCAACCCGTAACCCGAAACTTGAAACTTTCCCGCACATGAACCGCATCGTGGAAAAGTTCGCCCGGTTGAAACGCGAGGGCAAAAAGGGCTTCATCATCTACATCGGTGCGGGGGATCCGAACCTCGAGGTCACGCGCCAGTTGGCGCTCGCGTTCGATCGGGCGGGCGTTGACGTGCTCGAGTTGGGCGTCCCATTCAGCGATCCTCTGGCCGACGGCCTGGTGAATCAACTCGCGGCCCAGCGCGGACTGGAATCCGGCACCACACCGCCCAAGGTTTTGGAAACCGTTGCCGCCATCCGGAATGAATCACAGCTTCCAATCGTCCTCTACATCTACTTCAACCTTGTCCATCGTTACGGAGTCGAGCGATTCATCAACGAAGCAGCCAAGGCGGGTGTGGATGGCCTGCTGGTGCTCGATCTGCCTCCCGAGGAAAGCGAAGACTACGAAGTCCTGATGCGAAACGCCGGGCTGTGTCACATTTATCTGGTTGCGCCCACAACCCCCGACGATCGTATCGAGATGATTGTAAAGCGCGGCACCGGGTTCATCTATCACGTTTCGCGCGAGGGCGTCACAGGAATGCAACAGAAGGTTTCGGACACCATCAGCCAGATGACCGCAAAGATCCGCGCCCACACCGAGTTGCCCATCGCGGTTGGTTTTGGCATTTCGACTCCCGAACAAGCAAGACTGGCTGCGTCCAAATCGGATGCGGTAGTCGTTGGCAGCGCCGTAGTGGACAAAATCGCGCGTTTTGGAAAATCCGGGGACCTGGTGACAAAGGTGGTCGAGTTTACCAAGTCGCTCGTCGTGGCGATCAAAGAGGGCTGAATGGGGGGAAAACAGACAAGTGTATGGAATTCAGCCTGCCAGTGCCACTTTGGCGCGGTTTTGCCACTAGCATAATGGCAAACGCCGAGGCTGGCATTCTCATCCAGATGTCCAATGACGGCTCGAAATGTGCTTTTTTTGAACTTGTGTCGTTGGAAAAGTTCAAGGATTACAGGGGTTTTATGGGGCTGTCCCCAGTTTTGAGGACATGACTTTTGCCGCGAAATCGTCAATACTGACAACCGTTGTCGGAGTACACTAACCCGTGTGCTCTCAATTAAACCTAAAGACTATGAAAAGAACTATCCTCGGAAAATCCATTTTGGTTGCAATTGCGGCCCTGGGTATCAGCACCTGCGCTCAGGCTGATCTCCTGTACACGTTTGATACGAGTGCGACCGGCACTGCTGGTGGAGGTGGTGGAGGTTTCGATAAAGGTTCATTCACTTGGAACAGCACCTATCAGGCTGTCCAAGCGACCCCAGGTGTGGGTGGGTGGACGTTGCCATCCGGTCCGGGCCCGGTGTTTGATCTGAATTGGCCCGCACAATCGACTGGGTGGGCAATGTCAACTGACGGGGATGCTCACATCAGTTTCGATCTCTCCGTGAACTCCTCCAGCTTCCAGGGTGGTTGGACGCTTGGCGATTATTACCAGATCCATGTTGCCTTTAACGGCGCAGGAGGTTGGACACAGGATCCCGGGGCTGTCGGCGGAAATACCGTCTCTGCCAATTATGATGGACTCGATCACACCTGGCATTTCGACTACACGTTCGCACAGGCCGGTTGGGCTACGACCGGTGGGTTTTACCAAATCAATTTTGGTGGCAATTCGTCCAGCTCGGATGTGCTGGGGTTCCTCGTGGATAATGTCGATTTCTACGAAGTTGCCGTTCCTGAACCCACCACGTTGGCGCTGGCCGGACTTGGCGTCGCCGGATTGATGATCTTCCGCCGCCGCAAGTAAGCCGGGAGAGTTCTCTTTCAACCCCGCCCTTCGATCGAAGAGCGGGGTTTTTCATTTCCCCAGCCCCCCGCCGCGGTAGCCGGGCGCGGGGACCGCCTTCCCGATGGGCGCTCGGCAACAACAAAACTCATTTTGCATTTCGCCTGCTGTCCGTGTTCAATCAATCGCAATGAAATCGCAATCGGACGGCAAGAACCGCTTTGTCATCATCATGGCCGGCGGCCGCGGGGAGCGCTTCTGGCCCGTGAGCCGTGAGAAAACGCCCAAGCACCTCATCCATCTGCTCGGAAACCGTTCTCTTCTGCAACAGGCCGTCGATCGCGTCCTTCCACTCGTGCCGATCCGCAATGTGTTGATCGTGACCAACGCGGCACAAGCGCCTGAGGTGCGCAGGCAATTGCCCAAGCTCCCGAAGGAAAATGTCGTTGCCGAACCGGTGGGCAGGGACACCTGCGCGGCGGTCACGCTCGGCGCTGCGCTGGTCGGGGCGCGATCCACAACGGGGGTCATGGCCGTGTTGCCGGCCGACCACGTCATCTCCGAGGAAAGGAAGTTCCAGCAGGTGTTGTCCGATGCGTTCGACCTCGCCGGCCGCGGCCGGGCGATTGTAACCATCGGCATCAAGCCAACCGAACCGGCGACCGGCTATGGTTACATTCGTGTGGGTGAAGCGCTGCCGCCGCCGCCGGGGGTCAAAGCCTACAGGACCGCTTTCCACCGCGCGGAGCAATTCGTCGAGAAACCGCATCTGGACAGGGCCTTGGAGTATCTCAACAGCGGCCAATACCGCTGGAACGCAGGCATGTTCCTCTGGTCCTTCGTGACCATCACCGAAGGGCTTCAAAAACATCAACCCGAGATGTATGAAGCCTGCCAGCGCTGGTTCAAAGTCGCGGCCAACCCGGCCAAACTCGACAAAGTGCTCGCGAAGGAATACCCGGCCATCAAGAAAATATCGATCGATTACGCGCTCATGGAACAGGCGCAAAACGTCGTTGTCGCCGATGGGACGTTCGATTGGGACGACCTGGGCTCCTGGACGGCTCTGGCGCGCCACCTGAAGGCCGATGCCGAAGGCAACTGCGCCGTCGCGGAATTCATTCACGTGGATGCCGCGCGCAACATCATCTTCGACGCGCGTACCAAGGGTCGTCGCACGCTCATCGCCGTGGTCGGCCTGCGCGATTCGATCCTCGTCCAAACCGACGATGCCGTCCTGCTCGCCCACAAAAGCCAGGCTCAGAAGGTGAAGGAACTGGTCAAGAAACTCGCCGAAGATCCGAAGCTCAGGAAGCTCGTCTGACCGGCAGCCGCGCTTGTGAAAGCGCGGTTGGTCCGGATGGTCGTAGCCGCATTTGTAAAAATGTGGTTGTGTAGGATGGGGGTAGCCGCATTTGTAAAAATGCGGTTTTGGCCTGAAAAATCCGCGCTTTCACAAGCGCGGCTACAGGGGTACAGGGGATATGGAAAACATTCGGCAGAAAGGGAACCTGCCTCGGTTGCTGCGGCGCAACTACCAGGCTCACGCGGTTGTGATGTGGACTCTTACGTTCAAAAAGCGCGCCACGGGATGGCTCAACGACGTCTTCCACTACCGGTTTCGCGAACTCATGCTCCACGCATCTGCTCGGGAGCAAGTCTGGTGTCCCGTCTATTGTCTCATGCCGGATCATCTGCATCTTGTGTGGATGGGCATGAGGCGTGAGAGCGATCAGCTCAATGCGATGCGTTTCTTGCGCCGACGACTCGCGCCCTTGCTCGGACCGCACAAGTTTCAATATCAGGCTTATGATCACGTCTTGCGCGAGGAAGAGCGCAGGCGTGGAGCGTTCGCCGGCGCGTGCTTTTATGTGCTGGCAAATCCAGTTCGGGCAAATCTCGTCGAGCACGTCGCAGATTGGCCGTTTACCGGAGCCGTGGTGCAGGGCTATCCGGACCTGCATCCCGCGAGACCCGATTTCTGGGAGACGTTTTGGAAGCTCTATGTTGGTGAACGTGAGGGAGAACCGTCGCCGCCGTCTGTTCCGCCGCTGAGCCCTGCCTCGTAGCCGCGCTTGTGAAAGCGCGGTTGGTCCGGATGGTCGTAGCCGCATTTGTAAAAATGTGGTTGTGTAGGATGGGGGTAGCCGCATTTGTAAAAATGCAGTTTTGGCCTGAAAAATCCGCGCTTTCACAAGCGCGGTTACGGGGCAAGCGCGGCTATGAGACTATTCCCGCACGGCGGCCTTCAACTGCAGCTTGAACGCTTCCACCACTTTCGTGTGCGCCGCATTCACTTCAGCATCTGTCAGAGTCCGCTCCGGATTGCGATACGTGAACGCATACGCCATACTCTTCTGCCCGGCGGAAACATTCTGCCCGCGGAATACGTCGAACAATTCCACCGATTCCAGATTCGCCGGTTTGACCTGTTTGACTGTCTGCAGCACGACTTCATGCGTCGTCGATTCCGGCACCAGCATTGCCACGTCGCGTCGGACGGACGGGAACGCGGGGAGGGGCTTGAAGGATTTCGCCGTGGCGCGCCGGACCAGCAACTGATCCAGATTCAATTCAGCCAGAAAGACCGCATCGCGCAAGTCGCAACGCTTCGCCAGGGCCGGCTGCAGTTGGCCGAGTTCGCCGATCGGGAGTTTGCCCAGTTGAATGGCAGCTGATTCTACGAAAAGGCCGGTGCTGTTTGCGCGCCGGTTGAAAACCGCCCCCCTCATTCCAAATTGTTCGAAGAATTCCTCAAGCAATCCTTTCAAATCATGGATGTCAAACTTCGTCCCGCGCTCCGCGCCGCTCCAGAACAGGGGATCGCGCTGGCCTGACAGAGCGATGGCGACGCGGCGTTCCTCGGTGTGACGCAGGCTTTCTGCGGTTGCCACACCAAACACGCGCCCGATTTCGAACAGCGCCAGGTCGCCATTCTTGCGGCTGACGTTGTGACGCAAAATGTTCAGCAGCCCCGGCAGCAGGCTCGGCCGCAGCACATCCATATCCGAACTCAGTGGATTGGCCAATGCAACCGTTTCCGCATTCTGCGCTCCGCATTCCGCCTTCGAAACCAGGGTCTGGCCCTGCGTTTCATTCAGACCCGTGCCGGTCAGGAGACGCCGCGCCTCGGCGATCTGATCGTGCACGATATCATGCGGGTTCGAGCCGATCGCGCCGCGCGGCGGGGTTGACGGGATTTTGTCCACGCCATGAAGGCGCGCGACTTCCTCGATCAAATCCACCTCCCGCTTCAAGTCAACACGGAACGTCGGAATTTGAAGCGTCACCGGTTCTACTTCCGGGCTTTCCGCGCCGACGGGTTTGGGTTTGCGGCCGATCGATTTCAAACCGAGCTGGCCCAGGTAAAACTCGCTTTCCTCCGGCCGCAGTTGGATGCCGAGCAATTCGTTCACCTTGCGGTGGCGCAACGTGATCTGTCGCGGCGCGACCGGTTGGGGATAGACATCCACAACGCCTCCCGCAAGCCGGCCGCCCGCGGTTTCCAGAATGAGCTGGGCGGCGCGGCGGCTGGCCCAGTCGCAAATGCCAATGTCCGATCCGCGCTCGAAGCGATAGCTGGATTCGCTGCGCAGGCCGAGCGTTTTGCTGGTGCGGCGGATGTTCGTCGATTTGAAATGCGCGCTTTCCAGCAATACATCGACCGTCTGGCTGCTGATCTCCGTGTTCTGGCCGCCCATGATGCCGGCGAGCGCAATGCCCTTTTGTTCGTCCGCGATCAGCAGCATCTCATGGGTCAGTGTCCGTTCCCCGCCGTCGAGGGTCCTGAACTTTTCGCCTTCGGCCGCGCGGCGGACAACGAGGGTCGGTTTGCCGTCTTTGCCCCTGCCGATGAGGTGATAATCGAACGCGTGCAACGGCTGGCCGATTTCGAGCATCACGAAGTTGGTTACATCAACCACGTTGCTGATGCTGCGTATGCCGACCTTTTCCAGCATCGACCTAAGCCAGTCCGGGCTCGGACCGACCTTCACGCCTTTCAACACGCGCGCCGTGTAACGCGGGCAAAGCCCGGTGTCGTCAATCCGCACCGCGACAGGCTCTTCGCTGTCGGCTTCGGACTCCGGATTCCTGAGTTCCGGCATCCGCAGCGCTTTGCCCGTCAACGCCGCTATTTCCCGGGCGATGCCGATGACGCTGTTCCAATCCGGACGGTTCGGCGTGATTTCGAGATCATACACCACGTCGCCCGGCGCGCGGTTGAGATATTCCGCAAACGATTTGCCCACCGGCGCATCCGCTGGGAGAATCAGGAGGCCGTTCACCTTGTCGGGCAGGCCCAGTTCCTGGGGCGAACACATCATGCCCTGACTGGTGATGCCGAACACTTTTCGTTCCTTGACGACGAACGGTTCTTTCTCGCCGGGCTTCAGCGGCAGCGCGAAGTTCGGCAGGATCAGCGGCACCTTGTCGCCGGCGTTGTGGTTCTGCGCGCCGCAGATGATCGTTCGCTCGCCCCGGCCGTCATTGACCTTGCAGACCGACAGCTTGTCCGATCCGGGCACTTTGTCTTTGGTGAGGATCTGAGCGACGACGATGCCTTCAAACTCGCCAGTGACTTTCCGGACGCCTTCGACCTCGAGGCCGAGCATGGTGAGCCTCTCGGCCAGGACCTCGGGCGTCCAGTCGAAATCAACGTATTGTTTGAGCCAGTTAAGGGTGAGTTTCATGATTAAAACTGCCTCAAGAACCGCACATCGTTTTCGTAGAACAGCCGGATGTCGTTGATCCCATACCGAATCATGGCGATGCGTTCGATGCCGAAGCCGAACGCCCAGCCGGTCCAGACCTCGGGATCATAGCCGACGTTCTCGAACACCTGCGGGTGCACCATGCCGCAGCCGGCGATCTCGAGCCAGTCCTTGCCCATCTTTTTCACCATCGCGCTCGTGAAATCGATCTCAAAACTGGGCTCGGTGTAGCTGAAGTAGTGCGGTCGGAACCGGATCTTCACGTCGTCGCCCATCAATTCCTTGAATACGAATTCCACCGTCCCTTTCAGGTCGGCCGCGGTCACTCCTTTATCCACGTAAAGTCCTTCCACCTGCTGGAATGTGGGGTTGTGTGTGGCGTCGGCGTTGTCGCGGCGATACACCCGTCCCGGCACGATGATGCGCACGGGCGGCGGCTGCTTTTCCATGACTCGGATCTGGACCGAACTGGTGTGCGTGCGCAGGAGGAGTTTCGAGTCCGTTCCGCCCTGCACATAAAACGTGTCTTGTGTATCGCGCGCCGGATGGTCGGCGGGCGTGTTCAGGGCGTCGAAACAATGATACTCATCCTCGACTTCGGGGCCGTCGGCGACGGCGAATCCGATTTTGCGGAAGCTGCGGACGATGTCTTCGGTCACCTGGGTGAGCGGATGCAGTCTGCCGAGCGTGCGACGCCGGCCGGGCAGGGTGAAATCGGTTGGTTCCGTTGGCAGGGCGGCTTCGAGTTCGAGTTGGGCGCGGCGTTCAGCCAGGGCGGCTTCGAGTTCGATTTTTGCGGCATTCACAGCCTTGCCGGCGGCGGGCTTTTCTTCCTTTGGCAATGTGCCAAGCTGTTTCATCAGCGCCGTGAACTTGCCATGGGCGCCGATCCATGCGCCCTTGATTTGTTCCAGCGCGGCGAGATCCGGCGCGGCCTTCAAGTCGGCCAGGGCGGCCTGTTTGAGCGGTTCGATTTCATCAGTCAATCCAGCCATAAATGGGTTGCGAAGTTTAGCCGCAAGAAGACACAAAGAACACAAAGAAGACAAAGAAGGAAAGTCTTTTTGAGGATCAACATCCAACATCGAACATCCAATGGAGAGATTGGATGTTGGATGTTCGATGTTTCCATTGAAAGCAAAACGGGCGGCCATTGCTGGTCGCCCATCATTTCAAAATTGAATTTTGAGATTTGATCCCTCAGGCCTTCGCGCTTTTGGCCTTGAGCGCGCCTTGGGCGATTTTGACCAGTTCGAGGAAAGCGGCGTTGTCGGTGGCCGCGATGTCCGAGAGGATCTTGCGGTCGAGGGCGCATTGGGCGGCCTTGAGCCCTTCCATGAACCGGCTGTAGGTCAATCCGGCGGCGCGGGCGGCGGCATTGATCCGGATCTGCCAGAGATAGCGGAAGGTGCGCTTCTTGCGGCGGCGGTCGCGATAGGCGTATTGGCGGCCGTGATCGACGGCATCCGACGCGTAGCGATATAGTTTGGAGCGGCGCATCCGGAAGCCTTTGGCGGCTCGAATCATCCGGGTGCGGCGTTTTCGGGAGGCGGGAGCGTTGGTAACTCTCATAAATCAGCTTGTCAGAGGAGGGTTGGGAGTTGCTAACGGCCTCGGTGGCTGAAAGGCAGGCTTCCCGTGATGCGATGGACATCGGTTGGATGCACCGTGGTGGTGCCGCGGAGGGCGCGGCGGCGTTTGGGGACTTTGGTTTCCGCCAGGTGCCGTCGGCCGGCGCGCGCGCGCAGCACTTTTCCGCCGGCCGTAATCTTGAAACGTTTGGCCACGGATTTCTTGGTTTTGATGCCTTTGGGACGTCGCATAATTCAATCCACTTTTCTCTCGAAAAAGAGCGCGCAATATAGACACCCCGGCGGCCGGGCGCAAGCGGTTATTTTGGCTCGTCGGCAAAAAAAGGCAGCGCCTCGGTGTCAGGCGCTGCCGTTCGAGTTAGCCATGTTTGCGACGTTACCCTCCTTTGAACTACGTTCTTCTGCCGCGGAAACACTGGACTATTCCTGTGGCAATCAAATGTCGGTGGGGTGACGTTGCGGCAACAATCAAAACGGGCGGCGGGGAGGGACAGGCCGGGACCGGAGCAGATAATTTACTTCTGCGGCCGCGCTGAAATCTCCAGCATCCGCTCGATGGGCAGCCGCGCGCGCTTCAGGATGTCTTCCGGCAATTCGATCCGGGGGGCGAGGCGCTTCATGCAGTCGCGCAGCTTCCCAAGAGTGTTCATCTTCATGTATTTGCACTCGCTGCAACGGCAATTGTCCGACGGCATTCGCATAACATCGAACGCCGGCGCGCAGAGGAATTCCTTGCCCGGGCATTCCTTCTGCATCCGATGGATGATGCCCGATTCGGTCACGATGACAAACTGCTTCGCCGGGCTGGTCTTGCAGTAGTCGATCATTCTTTCCGTCGAGCAAACCGCGTCGGCCAGATCGCGCACTTCGCGCAGGCTCTCGGGATGGACCACCACCTTCGCATCCGGGAACGATCGCCGCAGGCGCAGGATGCCGTCGCGGCGGAACTCGACGTGCGCGTAACAATTGCCGCGCCAGAGGGTCATCGGGCGTCCGGTCTGCTCCATGACCCAGGCCCCCAGGTTTTCGTCCGGGACGAACAGAAGATCCCTGTCCGGCGGCGCGGCCGCCACGATCCTGACGGCGTTGCCGCTCGTGCAGATGACGTCGCTCAATGCCTTTACTTCCGCACTGCAGTTGATGTAGGCGACGGTCCAGAAATTGGGATTGCTTTGCTGCAATTCGCGCAGCTTGTTCGCGGGGCAGCTTTCCTCGAGCGAACAACCGGCGTCTTTGTCCGGCAGCACGACGGTCTTGTCCGGGTTCAATATCTTCGCTGTCTCCGCCATGAAATGAACTCCGCAGAACACGATCACGTCGGCGTCCGTCTTCGCCGCCTGTTGCGAAAGACCGAGTGAATCCCCCACGAAATCCGCGACGTCCTGGATTTCCGGCACCTGGTAATTATGGGCGAGAATGACGGCATTCAGCTCGCGCTTGAGGTCGAGGATCTCCCTCGACAGCGGCTCCGCCTGCGCGCGCGGCATCGGTTCGCGAAGCGCCAATCGATCCGCGCCGTTTTGGACTGAAACAGCATCTGTCATGAAGACAAGTTACCGTCGCGACGAAACAGCGTCAATTTCGGGGATGCTGAGTCCCAGCGCGCGCAATTGTTGTTTCGCCTGCCAGTAATCCGGCTTGAGCCGCAGGGCTTCCTTGTATTCGAGGATCGCCTCGTCCCGGCGGTGCTGGGCTGCGAGCGCATTCGCCAGGTTGAAATGCGCATCGGCCCTTTCCGGGGAGGCACGGATCGCCCGGCGGAAACAGGTGATCGCTCGCGCGGATTCACCGCTCATGGCCAGGGCGCTGCCGAGGTTGCTGAGAATTTCGGCGTCATCAGGTTTTTGCCGCAACGCGAGGCGGAGGTGTTTCACCGCTTCATCCATTCTCCCCAGCCGGATCAGGACTGCGGCCAGATTTTCTCGCGCCTCGACATAGTCTGGATCGAGCCGCAGGGCCGTTTCGAAGTCCGCAGCGGCATCCTCCAGTTTGACCTGGGCGACGTGGACCTGCCCGAGGTTGAAGTGGGCGGACACATCGGCAGGTGCGAGTTGAATCGACCTTTGAATGCACGCTGCGGCGTCTTCAACGAGGCCCTTGTGAAGGAGAGCCGCGCCCAGATCGTTCAGCGCGGGCGCGTAGTCAGGGTTCGCCTTCACCGCGCTGGCGAAGCAGCCCTCGGCCTCCTCCATCCGCCCCTGGTCCGCGAAGAACATGCCGAGGTTGCAGTACGCCACATAATTGTTCTTTGTGACCGCCAGGGCGTGGCGAAAAAGCGTCTCACTGTTCCGCCAATACGCCAACTGTTCCCGGGTGCACACGGCGCAAGCGCCCAGGATGAGCGCCGTGCCGGCGCCGATGACCCACTTCGGGAAACGCCAGTCGCCGGCCGCCTCGCCGATGACCCAAACCAGGAGAATGAACAATCCGATGGAAGGCAGGTAGGTGAACCGGTCGGCCATGAAGTGTTCTCCCCATCGAATCATTCCGCTCACGGGCGCCAGCATCCCCAGGAACCAGAACCAGCCTGTGAAGATGTACGGCTGCTTCCGCCCGAGCCATATCGCCGCGACGCAGGTGCCGGCGATGAGCAATGCGGACAGCGCCACCACGTCCGGGGGCCAGTGTTCCACGCGCGGGTAGGGCAGCGCCATGTTGACCGGAAGAAACGTCCTGCCCAGATAGCAGGTGTACGCCACCAGCGCGTTGCCCAACCTGGCGGATATCGGAGAAGCGGAAAGCGGTGTCAAGGCTCCCAGCCGCTTGTGCACCACAAACGTAATGGCGCCGACGATCAGGCCGCACGCAAGAAACGGGATTTTCTCCAGAACGAGACGGGGGAGCGCTGTGCGGAAATTGGCCGTTGTGAGCCGTTGCAGCGGCCAGCAGTCCAACAACAGCATGACGAACGGGAGCGTCACGAGCATGGGCTTGCTCATCAGCCCCAGCAGGAAAAGCAACAGTGAGAGACCATAAAAGAGCTTGGACTTTGGGCTTTGGGCTTTGGATTTCGTAACATGGCTCCCGTACGCCAGCAACGCCGTCAGGGCGAAGAACCCGCTCAATACATCTTTGCGTTCTGAAACCCAGGCCACGGACTCGATCCGCAGCGGGTGCAGGGCGAACAGGGCGGCCACCAGCAAACTTCGCCGGCGGGCCCCGGTCAGTCTGTCGAGCAGCAGGAAAAGCAGGATTGCGTTCGCGGCATGAAGCGCCAGGTTTGTAAAATGCGGTCCGGCGGGTCCCGTGCCGAAACATTGCGCGTCCAGCATGTAGGACAACCAAAGCACCGGATGCCAGTTCCCCATTAAGCCCGTGCGGAACGCCCAGGACGCGCCGTCCAGGGTCAGGCCGTTCAGGACATGCGAATTCCCGGTGAAATAAACGGGATCGTCATAGGTCAGGAAGGCGCAGTGCACGACCGGCCAAAAGACCATCAACGTGGCCGCACCCAACGCCAGGCAGAGGAATGCGGGACGCCAGACCGCGTCCGGCAGATAGGAGCGGAAGTCCGGCGCGCGCTCCTGCGGCGGTCGATCCTTCGACGACGGCTTGACCGGTGATGCGTCCATGTCGCGGCGCTCCGCTCACTTTCGATGCCTGGCCAGGAAACCCGGCTCGGTTCCGGCGAGATCGGCGCGTCGCTGGCGGGCGAGCAACCCGCCATAAATCCGCGCGTCGCGAACCATCATGTTCAGTCGCTTCTCGAAGGAATCGCTTGTGATTCTTCCGTCCTTCACATCGACATTTTCCGTGAAGGAAACACCGTAGGGCAGCGACCATGCGTGGCATTGCCGCGCCACGGTGCGGAGCTGGTCGGTCACCGTCAGTCCCTTTTCGTGCGACGCCACCATCGTGGCGAACAGTTTGCCCGCGAACTCATGCCAGAAGTGGTCGAGGAAGTTTTTCAGGGCGCTGCTGATGCTGCCGTGATAATCGGGAGTGCCGAGCACCAGCACGTCGGCTCGGTCCACACGCGCCTGCAGCGCGACAAAGGCGGGGGTGTCGTAAGCGGTGTCGGGATTGTAAAGCGGCAAGGGCTCCGCCTGGAGATCCAGCATGTCCACGACACAACCCGCCGTTTGAAATCGATCCGCTGTCAGGTTGATCACGGTCCGCGTCACGGATTCGCGATGCAGGCTGCCGACGATGGCGAGCACATTCAGAGGTGATTCAGGCATAGGGCGGCAGAAACCTTAACGAAAAGGGGGTGCACCGGAAAGGATGAACCCGCCGGCTTTTTGCGGACGGGGATCCGGCCTCGCCGGCGCGTCTTAAAACGTCCAGCCCAGGGATTGGAGCGACCAAACGAGGATGTAAGCGAGCGCGCCGCTCGCCGGCAGGGTGAACACCCAGGCCCAGACAATCTTTTCGGCGAGGCTCCATTTGAGCGCGCTCCAGCGTTTTGCCGCGCCCACTCCGATGATGGCGGAGGTGAGGACGTGCGTGGTCGAAACGGGCATGCCGAGGAGGGCGGTTCCCAGGAGGACGCTCGCGGCGGCCGTTTCCGCGGCAAAGCCGTGGACCGGTTGCAGCCGGACCAGTTTGTGGCCGAGTGTTTTAATCACGCGCCACCCGCCGGCGGCGGTTCCGGCGCCCATCGTGAGGGCGCAAAGAACTTTGATCCAAAGAGCGATATGCTGGCTTTGGGGATCCGCCGCTTCCGGTGTCCGCAAAAACTTCAGCCACCCGGGCAGATGATTGAAAACCCCGTTCCGGGTCGCCGCCACGAGCGCCAGCGAGACGATACCCATGGTCTTTTGCGCGTCGTTGGTTCCATGGCTGAAACCCATGTAAGCCGAACTCACGAGCTGCAATTTGCCGAAGGTCCGGGTGACGGTGAGCGGACGCCAGCCGCGGAGGATGAGGTACAGGACGACCATGATCAAAAACGCGATCACCAGGCCCAGGATGGGCGAGACGACCATGGGAATGACGACTTTGAAAAGAAGTCCTCCGCCTTCCCACGCGTGTTTGCCCGCTTTGGGCATTTGGTTCCAGATGACCGCATGCCAGTCGTTGTGGGCGGTTGCCAGAGCCGCACCGCACAGGCCGCCGATCAGCGCATGGCTGGAGCTGGAGGGCAATCCGACATACCAGGTGACGAGGTTCCAGACGATCGCGGCGACCAGCGCGCAGATCAGCATCTGGGAGGAGGCGGCGGCAGGGATGGCATCGGCGTTGACGAGACCCGAAGCGATGGTGATGGCCACGGCGGCGCCGCTCATCGCGCCGAGCAGGTTTGTCACTGTGGCCAGCAGAATGGCCTGTCGCGGCGTCAACACCTTCGTTCCGACGACGGTGGCGATCGAGTTGGCCGTGTCGTGAAAGCCGTTTGTGTACGTGAAAACCAACGCCACCAGGATAACGGTCAAAACCAGTATCATGGCGCCTCAGGAATTCTTCAGCACAATTTGAGAAATGACGTTGCCCGCGTCGCGGCAGCGGTCGATGACCTTTTCGAGCAGTTCGTAAAGATCCTTCAGCATGATGACCTTGAGGGGGTCGTGCTTGCCGCTGAACAGGTCGCTATAGAGGTCCAGGATGGCCTTGTCCGCTTCACCCTCGACCTGCTGAAGTTTTTCGTTCAGCGCCTTGATCTCTTCGAGGTTGACCCCCTTGCGCAGGCTGCGGACCATTTGGAGAACGCAATCGGTGGCCTTGTCCAGCAGGTCGGTCTGCTTCGAAAAATCTACGCCGCGAATCAGTTCGGGCCTGAGCACGATGCGTTCGCCGAATTTTTCCACGGTCTTCGGGATGCGATAGAGCGCATTGCAGAGGCTTTCAATGTCCTCGCGTTCCAGGGCGGTGACAAATGTGGTGTAAAGCGCGTTGCGAATGGTGGTGGTGATTTCCTTGTCCTTGCGCCGGGAGCGGGAGAATTCCTCGATCTCGACGGGTTTGTCGAGCGCCTTGCTGAGCTTCACCAGGGCCTGCACGCTGGTGTGCGCCTCCTGCGCGCTGGCTTCCAGCAGGCCAAAAAACATGTCCTCCTTGCCGAGCAATCGTTGCAGCGAAAACATAGGGCCGTAGTTCTAGCTGACATGGCCAAAAGCGCACGACAAAAATGTTCCGGGTTCAACCGCGGATAGCCTCTGTCCGTGGCTTTTGGACACCGCTCACAATCGACCCGGACGGGAAGAATTTCCTGTCCGGCTCGTTGTTTTGGCGGTTCGGATTCTGAACGGAATTTAATTTTCCGTTTATGGCGGGTTTAT
>Ga0224555_1000795_pt1 | contig 48265 bp, 41 predicted proteins | sample 714S23034metaG_FD_180687 | JGI IMG/M metagenome (GOLD analysis project Ga0224555, IMG submission 180687) | Peat soil microbial communities from Stordalen Mire, Sweden - 717 S2 30-34 | ecosystem: Environmental > Terrestrial > Soil > Wetlands > Peat | place: Sweden: Norrbotten County, Stordalen...
TGGAAACGGAAATGACCCACGGATTGTCCCCACAGCAGAAAGACCAGATCGTGCGTCGAACTCCAGCGGGGAGACTCGGCCGCGGCGAAGACGTCGCCAGCATCGTGAAATTCTTGTGCTCGGATGCTGCGGCGTTCATCACCGGGCAAACAATTGTCATCGATGGTGGAGCGACGGCATAAGCGCAGTGCCGCGTCTTGACTTACACTCTCAGTTCAGAAGCGAGGCATGCCGATGTCATAGTGGTCTTGGCGGGACATCCCTTTCATCGTCTTTGCGTTCCTTGCCTGTGAGACAGTTTTCGCCGTTCCGTACTCCCTCGTCAATCTGGCCATTCATAACTCACAGGTTGCCTTTCTCGCTGGATTCTTAATCTTGGGTGTGGTGGTCCTGCCTGCTACTCGCAGAGCTGCGATTTACGATTTTGCCAACCGTTTTACCGCGCTCTTGTCTCCTGAAGTTGTGAGGAAATACATTCTATTTTGTTTTGGGTTCGGGGTCGCGGTCCGAGTAATGTGGGCATGTCTCTTATCTCCGCCCCTGTATGCGGACGGGTTTCGATACTTTAAGTTAGCTTGCAATCTGGTTGGCAAGCATTGTTACTGTGAGCATCTTTTCGACGTTCGTCCTTTTCGGTTGGCCTTCTACCCGCCGGGGTATCCACTATTCTTGACCCCCTTTGTTGCCCTTTTCGGACCGCACGAGTGGGTTACGACCGTGGCCACAATCGCGTGTTTCGCGCTGACATTCTTCTTGGCATGTAGTATCGCGAAGCAATGGGTCGGTAGCCCCGCCGTCATGCTGACCGCATTGCTATTGGCCATATGGCCGGAAGACGCAATGGTAACTGGCATTGCCGCCAAAGAAGTTCTGTTGGCTGCGCTCCTGACCGCCGCGCTCTATGTCTACATGCGCTGCCAACGCGAGAACGGCAAGATCCGTTGGGGCCTTTTGGTGACTGCAGGCTTATTGACCGGCGCCGCAGTGCTTGCTCAGCCTGGCCTCTTGCTCTTTCCCTCTGTTTTCCTGGCTGCGGAGTGGAGCTCCAAGTTGGCCCCCGGCCGGCGCTTCGTAAAGGTCGCTGTCTTATGTGTGGCAATGCTACTGGCGATTTTGCCATGGACGATGCGCAACAAGTTGGTACTTCATCATTTCGTCTTGGTTTCGACGAATGGAGGCAGTATCTTCTACCGCGCGAACAATCCCAAGGCTGACCTGCCCCCCGAAAAGTAGTCCAGCGGAAATGTGACTTCTCCATTTAGGATGGCCCGCTCAGGGCCAGGGAGGAGGAGTCGTGCGCAAGAGTCGATTCAACGAAGAACAGATCATCGCCATCCTGAAGGAGGCGGAGGCTGGGATAGCACCCGACGAGCTGTGCCGGCGGCACGGGATCACACGCGGGAGCCTGTACCGCTGGAAGGCGAAGTACGGCGGGATGGAAGTGAGCGAGGCGCGTCGCCTGCGGCAACTGGAGGAGGAAAACCGGCAACTGAAGCACGCCGTGGCCGAACTGCTACTGGACAAACGAGCGTTGCAGGCGGTGGTCACAAAAAAGTGGTAGGCCCGCAGATGCAGAGACAGGCGGTGGAAGTGATGCGCTCGGAAGCCGTGGTTTCGGAGCGACGCGCCTGCGGGCTGGTGAAGGTACATCGGGCGACATGCCGGTATCGGCGGCGCAGGGTCGAAGATCCGGGTTTGCGGGAACGGCTGCGCGAGCTGGCTGCGACCCGGCGACGGTTCGGTTATCGACGGCTGAAGATCCTGCTGCAACGCGAGGGCTTCGCGGTGAACCATAAACGGGTATACCGACTGTACGTGGAGGAGAAGCTGGGACTGCGGCGGAAGCGAGGACGGCGGAGGATGCCGACGACCGCCGCACGCGTGCCCCTGAAGCTACCGGTGCGCCCCGACGAGGTGTGGACCATGGACTTCACCCAGGATGCGTTCGCCAGTGGGCGCAAGTTCCGAACTCTGAACCTGATGGACGGCTTCACGCGCTACGCGCCGCGCATCGAAGTGGACACCTCGTTGCCGGGTCAGCGCGTGGTGCGGGTGCTGGAAGAACTGAAGCGAAAAGGCCGCAAGCCGGAAGCGATCGTGATCGACAACGGAACCGAATTTACCAGTCAGGTGGTCGATCAATGGGCTTACGAGAACCAGGTGCAACTGCACTTCATCACCCCCGGACGGCCCATGGAGAACGGCTTCATCGAGAGCTTCAACGGCAAGTTTCGCGACGAGTGTCTCAACGAGAACTGGTTCCTCGATCTGGCCGACGCGCGGGAGAAGATCGAGACCTGGCGGTGCGACTACAATCAGGTGCGGCCGCACTCGGCACTCGGGTATCTCACCCCGGAGGAGTTCGCAAAATCGTGGGCGGCGACGGGCGGTGGAAAAGACGCGGGCGGGACCCGCTTGGAAAACGCTCCGCGTTTCCCACTTTCCCACCGCCTCGACGGCTGCCAGAGGGTAGTTACGAAGGCTGTGTTAGAGAACCCAAACCCGGAGAAAGTCTCATTATCCGTGGACTAAAAACGGGGGGCAGGTCAAGGCCAATGCCGGTTATTCGATGCAAGGAGAAATGCCACTCCCTGAACTTGAAGATGAGCTGCAGACTGATCGCGTGGGATATCGGGAAGGCCTAAGATGGATGCGATCGAACCCCAGAAAGGTTGCGGTTCTAATGTTTCATAAGCAAATGTGGTATCTGGGAAATGATTCAGATGCACTGTATTCCACGTTTAACGGTGAAAAGGAAGAAATGAATGCAGCCAGCCTAGACATAAGATCTGGCATTTGTTCCGGAAACTGTTGACTAACACTTTCTGGTTGATGTTATGGTGCGTTATCGTCTTACTCCTCCCGGCACTGCGCGCTGCGTTCAAAGAGCGTAGTGAGATAGCACTTTGTTTTCTGCCGCTCGTGTATCAATTCTTCATTGAAACGGCGTCTGAAAGCGGCCCGAGGCATCCCCTCTCCTACAATGCAATCATTGTGCTGCTCATTGCAGTTTCTGTCGACTTCCTGCGCGGCCAGAGCGCAAGGTCAGTGGCGTTCGCCGGGACTCCATATAAGCGCCGGAGCAAAAATAGACCGCATCACACCGAAGCGACGTGATGCGGCGGAGTAAAAGTAGACCGCCGGATTCTTGTTTCACGGGGCACGGCTGCCTGCGGGGGTAAGGGAACTGGTTCGGTTCCGTTGAGCCGACGGCAGCGATCGTGGAACACCGGAGGGATGTACTTAGTGGAGATCTATGGGCGTGTACGGCGAGTGGTTTTAGTCGAGGGCAGAAGTCAACGGTCGATCGCGCTGGAGTTCGGCCTGGCGCGCGTAACGGTACGCAAGATGTTGGGGTATTCGATTCCGCCGGGCTACCGGCGGGAAGAGCCGGCGAAGCGGCCCAAACTGGGGCTGTGGGTAGGCATGATCGACGCCATTCTCGAAGAAGACAAGAGCAAACCAGCCAAGCAGCGGCATACGGCGAAGCGGATCTTCGATCGGTTGCGGGCGGAGCACGCATTCCCGGGCGGCTACACGATCGTGAAGGACTACGTGCGGGCCGCGACGCTGCGCCGCCGGAAGATGTTCGTTCCGCTGAGGCATGCTCCGGGCATGGCGCAGGCCGACTTCGGCGAGGCGCTGGCGATCGTCGGTGGCGAGGAGCAGAAGGCGCACTACTTCGCGATCGACCTGCCGCACTCCGACGACTGCTTCGTCCGGGCGTTTCCGGCGGAGACGACGGAAGCGTTCCTGGAAGGCCACGTTCAGGCCTTCTGCGCTTCCTCAGAGAGCGCGCCGACGCCTCTCTCCATGCCACCCAGCATCTCGCCCGAGATTGTTCCGATGCCTATGGCGTGGTGCGCACGATCGGGTTGTCACACTCGGTGTCGGAGAGGTTTGCCAGATTCTTGCTCGAAACCGCCGCCGAGGGCGAGGTCAGCAACGGAACGGTGCGCGTCCGACTGGCGATGACCCATGAAGAAATCTTACAGCTCGTCGGCACCAGCCGCGAAACGATCACCCGCCTCCTGTCCGAGTTTCGGAGACACCAGATGGCGGAACTGAAGGGCTCGACGTTGATTATCCGCAACCGTCCGGCACTGAAGCACATGGTCGGAGCTTAGAGACAAGCAATGCCTGTATGGGGACGGGCGCCCTCGCGAGCCTGCGCGGTTTTGCCGAAGCCCCGAGCGAAGCCGAGGGGGAAGTCGAAGGGTGCAAGCCGGGCAACGCTCGGCAGCGCTCTTCGCTGGCGCCAATTCGACAGATAGCTTCGCCCACGGCGGCCGCTACAGCGGGAAGCAGGAAAAAGGCGCTCACGCCTTCCACCAGACGTACCGCGAGCCGATTCCCGCATAAGTGGTAACAGGAGAGCTAGCACTGCCGAGTGGCGGTGAGAGGCGCAGAACCGTCGTGGTCAACACAACATCGCGTTAGAATGGTCATCGGCAGGGCGGAGCGCGATATCGTTTGAGGAAGGGCCACCCTTTCGTCGACGGAGCCGCCTCCAGTACCGGCATGTCAGCGTCCCGCGAAAATCACGTCCTCATCTTTTGTCTCCTATTGGTGGCTGCCACCCTTGCTTTCTACAATCCCATCGTCCATAACCAGTTCGTCGATTTCGACGACTTGTCCTATATTCAGAAGAATAACCATGTTCTGACTGGTCTGACGTGGGACAACGTGAAGTGGGCGATCACGACCCATCGCGACGGAAACTGGCATCCGTTGACCTGGTTGTCGCATGCCTTGGATTGCCAGCTCTTTGGCCTCAATCCCGTGGGCCATCACTACACCAACCTTCTGCTGCACGCGGCCAATGCTGTGCTCCTCTTCCTGCTATTGCGGCGGGCCACTGGATTCAAATGGTCCAGTCTGGTGGTCGCTGCTTTGTTTGCCCTGCACCCGGTCAACGTTGAGTCCGTTGCCTGGGCCGCTGAGCGCAAGAATGTGCTCAGCATGTTCTTCTTCCTGCTCGCTCTCCATGCTTACGACCGGTATGGGCGCGGGGGCGGACGGTATCTTTATTGGTTAGTAACCGTTTTTTTTGCTCTCGGCCTGATGGCGAAACCGCAGATCGTCACTCTGCCTTTTGTGCTGCTGCTTTGGGACTACTGGCCGCTCCAACGAATGGGCGCCGCTGGCGGGTCACCTGCGGCTGCCACCCCACGCTCGTTCGCGTATCTCGTTTGGGAGAAGTTGCCCCTCTTTGTTCTTGCCGCGGCGGATTCGGTCGTTACGGCACTGACGCAGCGCGCAGGCGAATCGGTGCGGACGCTTTCGGAAGTTTCGGTGTCGGCGCGGCTGGAGAATGTCTTCGTCTCCTATGTGAGATATATAGGGAAAGCGTTCTGGCCGTCCCGGCTCGCTCCCATGTATCCACGTCCAGAAGGTTCGCTGCCCGCCTGGCAGGTGGTGGGAGCCGCGGCGCTGCTGCTTCTGCTGTCCGCGCTCGTGCTGCGCTGGCGTGACCGCCGCTATTTGCCCGTAGGCTGGTTCTGGTTCCTGGGAACTTTAGTCCCGATGATCGGGATCATAACGGTTGGCGAGCAGTCGATGGCCGACCGCTACGCCTACATCCCCTTCATCGGTTTGTTTGTCGCGGTCGTGTGGACTCTCGGTGAGGCAGCCTCGAAGCGCGGAATCCGAGGCGTTTGGCTCACCGGTCCCGCCGTTGCCGTACTCTTCCTTCTGGGATCGCTCACTTATCGCCAGCTAGGCTACTGGCGCGACAATGAAACTCTCTGGCGCTATACGTTGCGCGTAACCGAAAAAAATTTCGTGGCGCACAATAATCTCGCGATCGCTTTGGCCAAGCAGGGCCAGCCCGACGAGGCGATCCGGGAGTTCCGGGCTGGCAGGGCGCTGCACACCTATCCGCCGGCCCAAATCCTTGCGCTGGCTTTGTACGAATTGCACGTTGGACATCCCCAGGAAGCGATCGAGGAATGCAATGCGGCGCTGCGTGCTTCCGCCGATCCGAAGGTTCAGGCCGCCGCATGGAGCGGGGTTGGTCAAGCTCAGTTGCAGTTGCACCACTACGATCAAGCCGCCGACAGCTACCGGAATGCTCTGCGCCTGAATCCGGAGGACGGCGGCGCGCTGATTGGAACGGGCCTCCTCGCGCTGCGCCAGGGGCAGTCCGGCTTGGCGGTTACGCAGTTCTTCCACGCGGTGAAAGTCGATCCCAGCGATGCGAATGTCCTTCTCTACGCGCAAGCTCTGCGCCGGGACGGGCGTACTGCGGAGGCCGACTCCGCTTTGGCGCAAGTCCAGAAGATCTCCTCGGACTTAGGCCAAGCGCAGTTCGACGCAGGACAATTCCTCTCCTTTGCCGGCCTGAAGCCGCTGTAGCGCCGCAACCGGAAGAAATTTATACCGCCGAGACGCGGAAAAGACAGCTGTCAGCTGGCTTCTCAGGTCCGCTTCAACAGCAAACAAGTAATGTCGTCGTGCTGCGGAGTGTTGCCCACGTGCCGATCCAAGTCCGCCAGTAGGCTGCGCAGCAGTTCTGCGGGTGCCGACCCCGACTCACGATCCACCATTCGTATCAATGCCGGTTCGCCGTATTCCTCATCCTTTTGATTGACCGCTTCGACGACCCCATCGGTAAAAATCACCAGCCAATCTCCGCGGTCCAGGCGAGTCGTTCTCAACTCGTAGTGCGATTCCGCAAAAATCCCTACCGGGATGCCTCCCGCCTCCAGCCGCTCCCTAGCGCCTGAGGACTTCCGAAGAATCGGGACATTATGCCCTGCGTTGACATAAACGATGTCCCCGGTCGCCGGATCCAGTTCGGCAAGGAAGGCGGTCGTGAAGCGAACTCCGCCCATGCTGTTCGAGCAGGCATAGCGATTCACGCCGGCCACCAATTCGGCGAGCGCGACGCCGCTCGTCGACAACGTCCGCAGACTCGCCTGAAAAGTCGCCATCAGCATCGCCGCCGGAATGCTCTTTCCCGCCACATCCGCCACCACAAACAGAATGCGGTCTTCGCTCAACGAGCGACCGGGCCGCAGGATCACATCGTAGTAATCGCCCGCCACCGTGTTTGCCGGACGTGTCGCGTACGCAATCTGGTATCCCGGAATCTGCAGCGGCGCGCCCGGCAGCAACCATGCCTGAATGTCCTTGGCGATCTCCAGGTCGCGTTTCATCACCACTCGGTCCGCCAACTCCAGCAGCAGGACGACGAATATCAGCAGCCCGCCCCACAGGCGCAAATCGAATTCACCGATCTCGACATGATTGGCGCCGTTGGTGTAAGAAAACCGGCCGGCAGGAAGGAGCAGCAGAATCAGCGCCAGCAGCAGCAGCACGCGGCGCGCCGGGGTCAGCTTTTCCAGGATCGCCCAGAACATCGCCTTCGCGATTTGCCAGCCCCGCCGGAATCGGGACGGTTCCGCCTGCAGATGGTCGAGCCCCGCCGAGTAGAGCCGGTAGCTCGATCGCGCATCTTTTGCAAACTGCGACCAGAGCTGGTTCACAGCCAGCCCCTCGCTCACCCGATGCCAGAATTGCCGGGCATTGCCCTTCAATCGAGATCGTGGCGGAACAGTGCGCTTAGGAGAGGCCATGGCGGAGTCAACATTATAGGCTGGCGCCCGCTCACGGATGCTCGCCCTGTCCCGGCACCAGCCCCGGCGGCGGCGCCGGAATCGTAATATCCAGCTTGTTGACCGTCCCGAGCGATGGCAATGGCTTGTCGAATTCGCTCACGTTACCCACCACCACCACCGCCATCTGCTCGCGGTGGATGTACTTCGCCGCTACCCGCGCTACGTCTTCCTTAGTAACTCCTTCGATCCCTTTCTGAAAGTTCTCTAGAAAATCCAGCGGATAGCCATAAAACTCGTAAGCCATTTTTTCCTGCAAAACCTTCGCCGGTGAATCGAAACGGAAGACAAAAGAATTCAAAATCGCGTCCTTGGCGCGCTTGATTTCCTCATCGTTAATGGGACGCTTGGCGAGATCGGCGATCTCTTCATCGAGCGCCTGAATGGATTCGATGGTGGTCTTGCTCTTGGTGCCCACCATCAGCCGCAACATGCCGGGATGATCCCAGCCCGCGCCCACTCCACCGCCTGCTGCGTATGCGAGTCCTTTGCTGGTTCGAATTTCATTAAACAGCCGCGACGAAAATCCTCCGCCGAATGCTTCGTTGAACACCGACACCGCAAAGTAATCGGGATTCCTGCGCGTAATGCCCAGCGCCACCATCAGAATGTTGCTTTGATTCACGTCGGTCTTGTCGGCCTGGTAATAACCAGGTTTCGCGGGATCCGGCTTGAACTGGGCTTGAGGCTCATCCTTCCTTGCCACGGGACCTTTCGGCCAAGAGGCAAATGCCGCGCGCAGTTTGGCTTCCATGGCGGCAGAATCAAAGTCGCCGACTACGCCGAGGATGATGTTGTTCGGGTGAACGTGATCGTCGTGCCACTGTACAAGATCCTGACGAGTGATCGCCGCCACGGTCGCATATTCCGCGACCCGCGCATAAGGATTATTTGCGCCGTAGACCAGCTTCGCCGCTTCCCGTCCCGCGATCTGTTCGGGATCGTCATTGCGCCGCGAGATGCCGTCGTACATCCCCTTCTGCGCAATTTCAATTTTGCCGGCGCGGAATTCCGGATTCTTCAGCACATCCTCGAACACGCGAAACACGTCGTCGAAATCTTCTTTCAGACACGACCAGCTCACGGTTGTCGAGTCGATGCCTCCGCCGGTCTCGACCTTCGCGGCGCGCTGCTCCAGATAGTCGTCGAGTTGATCGCCGGTCTGAGACTTCGTGCCGCCGGTGCGCCACACTTCGCCATAAACATCGGTCAGGCCCGTCTTGTTCGGCGGAACCGAGCGCTCGCCGCCACGGATGCGAGCGGTGCCATCAATGGTCGGCAACTCGTGGTCTTCCTGGAGAAAAACCACCATGCCATTCGGCAACTCGATGCGCTTCGGCTGCGGTGGATGAAACGTGGGCAACTTAGGAATCGGTATCTGCTGCCAGGGCTGCTGCGAAGTCGCCTGCGCCTGCGCCCACAGTTGCAAGTTGCCGCTGAAGAAGCCAACTAACACGACCAGAGCAAAGAAAGAAAAGAGCGCGCGCTTCACTGTCCACCTCCTTGCGGCCCTGCACCCGCTCCCGGAGGCCCGCCTGCAAACTCGATAATCCCCACCGTCCGGTTATCGGGTGTGAACGTCTGATTCGCGACGCGCCGGATATCTGCCTTGGTAACTTTTTCGATGCGGTCGACCGAGCGGAACAATTCCCGCCAGTCGTCATAGCGCGACTGATACAGACCAAGCGCGAGCGCCAGACCCTCGTTCGATCCGAGCGAGCGGATCAGGTTCGCCTTGGCCCGCGTCTTGATCATTTTCAACTCTTCATCCGAGATGTCTTCTTTCTTCAGCCGCTCAATCTCCGCGTGAATCGCATCGCCCATCTCCTGCGGCTTGTGGCCCGGAATCGGGAGCGCGTAAAAGGCGAACAGGTGCGGATACTTACTTCCCGGATACCCGGTAAATCCGGCCGCGTCCGATGCGATCTGCTTGTCGCGAACCAGCGCCCGGTAGAGCCGCGAAGTGCGTCCATTCGACATCAGGTCGGCGATGGCGTCGTAAATCTCGTTATCCGGGCTGCGGTAGTCGGGGCGGTGATAGCCTTCGAGATAGAACGGCTGCGACTGCTCGTGCAGCACGACGGTTCGTTCGGAATTCTGCGCCGGTTCGGTGGTCGTGGCCGTGTCGGGTTTGGGACGCGCCGGAATTCGCGAGAAATATTTCTCGACAACCGGCATCGCCTCTGAAGCTTTCACGTCTCCAACCACGGCGACGACCATGTTCGAAGGCACATAGTACTTATCGAAAAAAGTTTGCGCGTCGGTCGCGGAAAAAGAATTCAAGTCCGAGATCCACCCGATCGTCGGCCGGTGGTAAGGATGGGCCGCGAATGCCTCTTCCGTGAATTGCTCGGATAGTCGCCCCTGGGGATCGCTGTCGGTCCTCATGCGGCGCTCTTCAATCACGACATTGCGCTCTTTGTAAAATTGCCGCATCGCCGGATGCAGAAAGCGCTCCGATTCGAGATAGGCCCACAATTCCAGCCGGTTGATGGGGAACGAGTAGAAGTAGCCAGTTTCATCGTAATCGGTGAAGGCGTTCATCCCCTCGCCGCCTTCGCCTTCGACGATCTTGCCGAACTCATTGTTGTAAGGCGCGGAGAACTTGTCGGCGGCCGCAATCGCGTCCTTCCACGTTTGCTCAAGTTGCTTGAGCTTCTGCTCGTCGCGGTTCACCGGCTTGTCGCGCTCGGCAATGTAGGCGGCGTAAGCCTCTTCAACTTTCGCCAGCGCAACTTTCTCGCCGGCGTAGTCGCGCGTGCCGATGGTGTCCGTTCCCTTGAACGCCATGTGCTCGAACATGTGCGCGAGGCCTGTCTTGCCCATAGGGTCCTGCACCGAGCCCGCATCCACGTGCGTGAAGAACGAAAACACCGGAGCCTCCGGCCGCTCGCAAATGACGATGGTGAGGCCGTTGGCGAGCTTCTTCACCGTGGTGCGCTTCTCGAACGAGGCCACATCCTGGCCGACAGCAAGCGAGCACAGCGCAAAACAAACAACAATTGTTTGTAGAAAAGTTAAGCGGGATTTCATCCTACCTCCACGACGGAACACCAAGAAATCGAAGTTACGTGGAGGCAGGGAAGATTGTCAAACGAGCGGCATCGGGAAAATAGTGGCGTTGGAAGTAAAGCGCGACGTTGACCAGCATAATCATCACGGGCACTTCGACCAGGGGTCCGATGACGGCGGCGAACGCAGCTCCGGAGTTAATGCCGAAAACGGAAACTGCGACCGCAATCGCGAGTTCAAAGTTATTCGAGGCTGCGGTGAAGGAGAGCGTGGCCGTTTTCGAGTAGTCGGCGCCGAGTTTCTTCCCCATATAAAACGAAACCAGGAACATCACGACGAAGTAGATCAACAGCGGCGCCGCGATTCGCAGCACATCGAGCGGGAGCCGAACGATGTAAGCGCCCTTGAGCGAGAACATCACCACAATCGTGAACAGCAAAGCAATCAGCGTGAGCGGGCTTACGCGGGGAACGAAAATACGCTCATACCACTCGCGCCCTCGAACCCGAAGCAGCACCGTGCGAGTTACGAACCCAGCCAGAAAAGGAATGCCAAGATAAACAAAAACGCTCTTTGCGATTTCCCCGATGGAGACATGGACAATAGCACCGTGGAGGCCGAGTTTTGCGGGAAGAACCGTGATGAAGAGCCAGGCGTACGGCGAGTAGAAGAACACCTGGAACAAGGAATTGAAGGCAACCAGGCCGGCAGCATATTCGGTATCGCCGCTGGCCAGTTCGTTCCAGACGATGACCATCGCAATGCAGCGAGCCAGGCCGATCATGATGAGTCCAGCCATGTATTCGGGGTAGCCGCGCAAAAACACGACGGCCAAGGCAAACATCAGGATCGGGCCCACCACCCAGTTCTGGATGAGGGATAGACCGAGCACACGTTTGTTGCGAAAAACCTCGTGCAGTTTCTCATACCGCACCTTGGTGAACGGCGGATACATCATGACGATGAGTCCCACCGCAATCGGAATCGAAGTTGTGCCGATGCTGAAGCGATTCAGGAAAGGCACGATTCCCGGCAGTCGCCATCCCAAGGAGACCCCGATGACCATGGCGGCGAAGATCCACGCGGTTAGATAGCGGTCAAAAAAGCTGAGACGGCGGGATGGCTTCATCGTTGCTATGGTCACTGTCCTTGCCGCCCGATGCGATCCACTTCTTTCTTCAGCGCGAGGCGATCAAGGGCTGCCAAAGGAAGCGCGAGAAACAAACTGATTCGCCGGTCAAGAATAAAAAACGCATCGCGGAAGGCGCGATCGATTTCGGCGGAGTCTCCGTGAACGGCGGCAGGATCGGGAACTCCCCAGTGCGCAGTCATGGGCTGTCCCGGCCACAGCGGGCAGGTTTCCTTGGCGGCGTTGTCGCAAACCGTGAAGACGAAGTGCATCGCGGGAGCGCCGGGTCGCCCGAATTCGTTCCAGTTCTTACTGCGCAGGCCGATTGTGGATATGCGGGCCATCTCAAGCTGCTTCAAAGCCTCGGGGCGAACCGCTCCCGAAGGATGGCTTCCTGCGCTGTAGGCCGTGAAGACGGGCTTTCCTTGGTGGTTGAGGATCGCTTCGGCCATGATCGAGCGCGCCGAGTTTCCCGTGCACAGGAACAGAACGTTGTAGTGAGCTTCCATGGTCACCGTTTCGGTTTCACCGCGCGTACAAAGGCGCTCATGAACTTTCCATCGACCTGCGCCGCGATCGCATCCACGTCAATGCCCGATGAGGAGAGAAACTCGCGTGCGTCCTCAACCCGATAAATTCGTGTCGGCTCAATCTCGATTTGCTCGAATCCGGCGGTGGCCAGCTTGCCGCGATATTCCTTTTCGTCCAGAGCGCCGGCGATGCAACCGACCCACGCCAACACACTCTGACGGACCTCGGGGGCGATTTCCCCGCGCGTGACCACGTCCGAAACAGCGAATCGTCCACCTGGTTTGAGCACGCGGAACGCGTCGCCGAGCACGCGGTCTTTGTCGGCGGAAAGATTGATCACGCAGTTGGAAATGACGACATCGACCGTGTTGTCGGGCAGCGGGATGCTTTCGATTTCGCCCTTCAGGAATTCGACGTTCTCCGCTCCCGCCCTGCGCTTGTTTTCGTTCGCCAGCGCAAGCATTTCGTCCGTCATGTCGAGGCCGTAGGCCTTGCCGGTAGGCCCGACGCGCCGAGCCGAGAGCAGCACGTCAATGCCGCCGCCCGAACCCAGATCAAGCACCGTCTCGCCGGGATTTAGCTGTGCAAGCGCGGTTGGGTTGCCGCATCCAAGCGAGGCCAGCAGCGCCTCTTCGGGGATCTGTCCGGCCTGCGACGCGTCGTACAGATTCGAAGTGATCGGATCGCACGACAGTCCGCTGGCCGCCGCCGCGCCGCAGCAACTGCTGCTGCCGCCGCTTGTGACGCGCAAGGCCGCTTGTCCGTATTTTTCTTTTACGACTTCCTTGATTTTGATATTCACGATATCGACATTGGCATCGGGCATGATGGTTTCTCCTATTTACAGAATTGGACGAGGTCTTGCGCCTTAAGCGCCTTGTTCCGAGTGCAGCACTCGGCGTAAAGAAATTGCAGGATTTCGCGCAGCGCTTCCGTGTTGGCGGTGTAACGCAGAAACGTGCCCTTGCGCTCGACCTGCACAAGGTCTTCGTTCTTGAGCTTGTCGAGATGGTGAGAAAGCGTGGAGCCGGGGATGTCGAGATCGTCCTGAATCTCGCTAACTACCAGGCCCTCGGGATGCGCGGTGAGCAGCAATTGCATAATGCGCAGTCGCGGCTCGGTGCCCATGGCGGAAAACATGTCGGCATAGCGGGCGACACGTTCGCTGTTCTTTCGGGCTTTGCTGGCGGCGCTGACCATAATTCGATAATACTAGAAATATAGATAACGGTCAAGAGCGAAGAAAAGAACGGCTGTGTCCCCGCCGCCCGGGCCGAAGCGTGGCTACGCCCAATGAAGACGAAAGGGAAGCCGGCGCCGGGAGAGCGTCGCAAGTTATAATTCCGGCTCGCGCATGACCGCTGCCGCGGCGGAGAGCAAGAAAACCATATGGCGCACCTCTACGTTGGCACCTCCGGATGGGCTTATCCGACATGGAGGCCTGATTTCTATCCGGAGAAACTTGCACAGAAGAAATTTCTAAATTTCTACGCATCGAAACTGAACGCCGTCGAAGTCAACTACACCTTCCGCCAGTTGGTAAAAGAGACGACCGTGCAGAACTGGATCGCCGAAACGCCCAAGCATTTCCGCTTCAGCATCAAAGCGCACCAGTCGCTCACGCACATCAAGCGGTTGAAGGGCGCGGAAGAATCCTTGGCGCGGTTTCTCGCCACGCTGAAGGCTTTGGCGCGCGCCGGGCGGCTGGGCCCGCTGCTCTTTCAACTGCCACCGAATTTCAAAGCGGACCAGGCGGTACTCTCCGCATTTCTGAAACGCTTGCCGCGAAGTGTGCGCGCGGCGTTTGAGTTCCGCCACGAATCGTGGTTTGCCGACCCCACGTTCACGGATGCCACATGCGACACGCTGCGCGAGCACAACATCGCGCTCTGCGTGGCCGAAACGGAAGACCGGGGCACTCCCGATGTAGTCACCGCCGACTACGCTTACTACCGCTACCGCAAGTCCACTTACACGGCCCAGGAACGCAAGACGATCGTCGCTCGCATTCGCGAGAATCTCGCTGCCGGCCGCGATGTGTTCGCGTACTTCAAGCACGAAGAGACTCCGGAAGGCGCGCTGTACGCAGTGGATTTGCTGCGAGCGGGCGAGGCGAGGACGCAGAAAGCAACCCTCAGGCGCTAAAGCGCGGGCACATTTCCAATGGACTCAACGGCACGACTGAAGTCGTGACCTTCCCAAAACCCGCTTCAGTTCGAGTTTCTGCGCAGACTGCTAGGCAGGCTCAATTAAGCCCGCATCCTGCTCGTTACTTTTCGGGTTCTGCCTGACATCCCATACTCATCTCATGGCTTCGGATGCCAACGCGCGGACGCTTTCTGCGTTTCTCGACTATCTGCGAGTGGAGCGCGGGTCGGCGAAGTTGACGATTGCCGCTTACACGAGCGATCTGGCGCAGTTCGCGGAGTTTCTGGAGAAGCGCCACGTGATTCTGAGCGGAGCGCGGCGGGACGATGTGCGCGAATACATCCAGGAATTATTTTCGAATGCGCTCGACGGGCGCTCGGTGGGGAGGAAGCTTTCGGCCATCCGGCATCTTTACCGGCATTTGCTGCTCGATGGAAAGATCGACAAGGATCCGACGCTGAACATCGACTTGCCGAAACAGTGGAAGGTGCTGCCCAAGGCGCTGAGCCGCGATGAAGTTGGCGCGATGCTGGTCGAAACGAAGCCGCGAAATGAAACGCCACGCGCTCATGCTCTCGCGCTCCGCGATCACGCCGTGCTGGAGCTTCTTTATGCCGGGGGCGTGCGTGTCTCGGAAGTTGCCGACGCGCGGCTCGAAGACTTGAAGCTGGAAATGGGATACATGCTGGTGCGCGGCAAGGGCGATAAAGAGCGGATGGTGCCGCTCGGAGTGCCGGCCCAGCGAGCATTACAGCAATACTTGAAAAGCAGCAGGGAAGTGATTGCTAAGAAAAGAACTTCGCCGCTTTTGTTTCTGGGCACGGGAGGCCGGCGGCTGACGCGTCAGCGCCTGTGGCAGTTGGTGGGCAAAGCGGGGCTTGCTTCCGGACTTCCTGCTGGACGACACGCCAGTCCGCACATGCTGCGTCACTCCTGCGCGACGCACATGGTGGAGAATGGCGCCGATCTCCGGACAGTGCAGACTATCCTCGGGCACGCCGACATTTCGACCACGCAGATTTATACGCACGTTGCGCTCGACCGGCTGAAGAGCGTGTACGCGAAGCATCATCCGCGGGCGAAGGCGAGGAACAATTTGTAATTTGGTAATCGGGTAATTTGGGAATTTGAAAACCAGATCGAGGGCGAGACGCCGAGTGCGGCACGGAGCCGGTTTTCAAATTACCGGATTACAAATTACTCAATTGCCAATCTTCTCCGTGGATCTGTGTCGCTGCGCCGGGTGTTCTTTGAGCTCATGAACGAAGCTGCCAACAATACGCGCACTATCGTCGAATGCGCTACCGACGACTTCCTGCGGCACTTGCGGGAGCGGAATGCCTCGGCGCACACGATCAAGGCTTACACCGGAGACCTCGACAACTTTGCCGCTTACATAGGTCCGAGAATGGGCTCGCGCGATTGGAAGACGATCGACCACATTGCGGTCCGCGGCTTCCTCTCGCATCTGTACGACAAAGGGTTGAGCAAGACTTCCGTCGCCCGCGCGCTGGCAGCGGTGCGGTCGCTTTATCGCTGGCTGGCGCAGGAAGGCGTGGTCGAGCAGAATCCGGCGAAGCTGGTTTCCACTCCACGGCTGCCGAAGAAACTGCCGCGCGTTCCGACGATTGAGGAAATGAATTTCGTGCTCGACGGCAAAATGCCGGAGGTGGCATCGTTTCCGGAGCGCGATCGTCTGCTGCTCGAACTGCTCTACGGCTGCGGCATTCGCAACTCGGAGCTGGTCGGCATCAATCTCGACGACATCAGCCTGAACAACGAGGCCATTCTGATTCGCGGAAAAGGGAAGAAGGAGCGCTACGTCCCGTTCGGAGGCTCGGCGCTCGCTGCGCTTGCCGTTTACCTGCCGTGGAGGCAACAACTGCTTGCGACGCTGAAGAACACGCCGGGAAAGTTCATGCCCGCGCTGCTCGTCAACCAGCGCGGCGGGCGGCTTACGACGCGCAGCGTAGGACGCATCGTCAAGCGCATCGCGGTGGCCAAGGGACTGTCGCCCGAGGTTCATCCGCATACGCTGCGTCACGCCTTCGGCACGCACATGCTGGAAGAGGGAGCGGATTTGCGCGCCATCCAGGAACTGCTCGGGCATGAGCGCCTGGCGACCACGCAACGCTACACGCAGCTCTCGGTTAAGCACGTGATGAACGTTTACGATCAGACCCACCCGCGAGCGAAGTGACAGCAAAATTAAGAGGACTTAACGTGACCGGCTTTCCTTGCGCGTTGCTCCCCTGGCGTGAGATAGTACCCCGTTCTAGACCTTTGACCAGCTAACGGTGACATGATCCGCTTCATTCCGCGCGAGACCAAGTTTTTCGATTTGTTTGCCGAGCTTTCGACCAGCATGAACGAGGGTGCGCGCTTGCTGCGCAGCATTCTGGAAGATCCCCACGACCTGGAAGCCCGCGTCGAACAGATGCAAGCCATCGAGCATCGGGGCGACAAAGCGATCCACGCCATCATGACCAAGCTGAACCAGAGCTTTATTACGCCTTTCGACCGCGAAGATATTCATCATCTGGCGTCGTCGCTGGATGACGTTCTCGACTTCATGAATACGGCGGCCACGCGCCTGGTGATGTACAAAATCACGCAGCCAACGGCGGCGGCGGCGGAGCTGGCGGGAATCCTCGTGCTGCAAAGCGAAGAACTGGCACTCGGCGTTTCGCTGCTCGAGAAAAATGGCAAGGTGATGCAGCACTGCGACGAAATCAACCGGCTCGAGGACGATGCCGATCAAGTCAGCCGCAAGGCCATTGGGGAACTGTTCGAACACGAGAAAGATCCCATCCAACTGATCAAGATGAAAGAACTCTATGAATTGCTCGAAACCGCAACCGACAAGGCCGAAGATGCGGCCAACGTATTGGAAGCGATCGTGCTGAAGAGCGCATAGGTTCAGCCTTATCCCGATGCCACTGCCGCAAAGGAGCGAATCCAGGTGAACGCGGACGTTCTGCTGGTAGCGATTACGGTTCTGGTCGCTCTGATTTTCGACTTCTTCAATGGGTTTCACGACGCGGCCAACAGCATTGCCACGGTGGTCTCGACGCGTGTTCTCTCTCCCAAGCTGGCAGTTGTGTGGGCGGCTGTATTCAACTTCCTGGCCGCTTTTCTACTGGGCATCGCAGTGGCCAACACCATCGGCCGCGGCATGATTCGACTCGATGCCGTGGATCAGTACGTGGTGCTGGCCGCGCTGTTCGGCGCCATTGTCTGGGATCTGCTGACGTGGTGGTGGGGGCTGCCCACATCCTCGTCGCACGCGTTGATTGGCGGATACGCTGGCGCCGCCATGACGCATGAGGCAATCCATGCCGGATGGCGTTCCGCTCCATCGGTGATAATCGCCGCCGGGTGGTACAAGACCCTGATCTTCATTGTGGTCGCGCCCATCATGGGACTGGTCATGGGCTTCACGTTCATGGTCGCCATTTATTGGCTGCTGAGGAACAGGGCGCCGCAACAGGTTGATAAGTGGTTCCGCAAGTTGCAACTGCTCTCGGCGGCCGCCTACAGCCTGGGGCACGGCGGCAACGACGCGCAAAAAACCATGGGTATCGTCGCCGGCGCTCTCTATACCGCGGGATTCATGAGCAAGGAAGACATGCTCGGCAACTGGGGACACCTGCACTGGCCCATCATCCTCGCCGCGAATGCCGCCATCGCCGGCGGAACTTATTTCGGAGGCTGGCGCATCGTGCACACGATGGGGCAGAGGATCACGAAGCTGAAACCAGTTGGCGGTTTCTGCGCGGAGACCGCCGGGGCCATCACTCTGTTTGCGACTGCCCTGGCCGGAATTCCAGTCAGCACGACGCACACCATTACCGGGGCCATTGTAGGCGTGGGCGCGGTCAACCGTTTATCGGCAGTGCGCTGGGGAGTTGCGACGCGGATTGTGTGGGCGTGGCTGGTCACCATTCCCGCGGCGGCGGTTATGTCCGGCGCGGCCTTCTGCTTGATCCGGGTTTTTCTGCGGCAGGCGTGAGTTTCCTGGGCGTGTGGATCGGGTCTTTTTTTCTGGCGTGTCCGCCGGGTCTCTGTGAAAAATAGGTCATTACCCCGGTAACTTTGCACGGGCGCGCTATTGCTTCAACATGGCAAGAGGAGTTTTCTCGCTCACGCTAACGAAGCTGGACGATCGGGAATTTGGGAATTGAAGATGAGTAAAATCGCCAAAGAAAGTGTACTGCTGCTATCGCTGTTGCTGATTGCGGCGATGGTGCAATTCTTCGCCCAGTCGCTGCCCATGGCGCTCTGCCTGTACTTTCTGCCGACTTTGTACTCGGCGTACTACTTCGGACGCCGGCACGCGACTTTGACCGCTTTCGCCTGCGTATTCCTGGTCGTTCTGCTCGACTTTCTGAACAACATGATGCCTGCACACCGGGTGCTATCGTTGCCTGGGGAGCGGCTGTTCAACTTTGCCATCTGGGCAGGGGCTTTGGTGGTTGTTGGCTACGTGATGGGCACACTTTACGAGCGCAAGCAGGCGATGACCACCGACATCCGGGAAAGTTTCAGCGGGCTGCTGCTGGTTTTGCAACACGTCATGGCCAACGAGAAGCTCGGCGTAGGTGAGACCCAGCGCGTGGTGGAGGCGTCGACAAGAATGGCGGAGGCGATGGGCTTGGGTTCGGATCGCATCGAGTTGCTGCGGTCGGCAGTGTTGCTGCGGGACCTGAGCAAGCTCGGCATCACGAACGACATTCTCTACAAGGCCGCCGACATGAGCCGCGACGAAGTGGTGGCGAGTTTCCGCAAGTCCCGCAAGGCGGATGGGCGCGCGCAGGCCGCCGGGAATTCGCTGCGGCGGGTGATTCCGATCATCGTCGCGCAGCAGATTGTGCAGGACCAGGGAGCGCGTTCGGTCAACGTTCCGATCGAGGCTCACATTCTGGCCGTGGCGGATGCTTATCAGAAATTAATCAGTGGCGCCGACGGCAAAGCTCTGTCGCCCAGCCAGGCCGAGCACGAGATTGTGGCGCGGGCAGGCCAGAAGTTCCACCCTGGCGTGGTGCAGGCCTTGACGAAAATCCTGGACGGGCAAGCTCAGGGCGCGGGGGCATAAAATCAGGGGTAGATTCCCGGGTAAATAAGGTCAAGGGGTTTCGGCCAGCGCCGAACTCTTCGAATTCTCTTTCGGCTTGTGCGAGTCTTTTCCGCGCAATTCTTTTTCTCTCAATTCCTGCCACAGGGTCACCACTCTGGATTTCAACTCGGACGTCAGCCGTTCATACGCGGCCTCGCTCGCTTCATTCACCGGCGGAGGTTGAATCGGCTTGCCGAACACCAGTTGCAGATCGGTGAACTTCGGGAACTTTTTGTGGCGGGGCCAGGCTTCGTAGAAGCCCTCGATCGCGACCGGGACAATCGGGGCTTGCGCGTGGATCGAGAGAATCGCGGCACCCTTGCGGAATACTCTCGGGCTGCCGTCGTTGGTGCGCTCGCCCTCGGGATAGAGAATCAGAATGTGTCCCTGTCTGAGGCCAAAGGCTCCGGCGCGCATGGCTGGCACGAGGTTCGCGTCCGGATCGAGGACCGCCACGCGAACCCATCGCGCCAGCCGCCGCATGAATCCTGCACCGAAAATGTCGCTCGTGCCCAACGCAAAGGTGTCGCGAAACAGGCGCCACGGCAGCGCCCCGGCCAGCACCAGCGGATCCATATAGCTCTGGTGATTCGAGCAGAGCAGGTACGGGCCTTTTTCGGGCAGATTTTCGAGTCCGCGCATTTTGAGGTGAAAGCGGTCGAGCGCGAAAAGATAAATCAGTTTCCCCAGCAGAAAGAAAAAGACTTCGGCGAAAATATTGTGGCCCGCCAGCGCGAGCACATCGGGATCGGTCACCGGCTCGCTCAAGATTGTCGACCAGGCTGGCGCTGCCGCTCTGGCTTGGCCTTCGCCGCGGCTCGCGCTCCGAAGAACGGCATCGACCAGGTCGCGCACCGAATAAATTTCCCCCAGTTGCGACTCGGGCACTTCGCCGCCAAGCTGCTGCTCGAGTGCGGTCAGCAATTCGACGCGTTGCATGGAATCGAGTCCCAAATCGAGTTCCAGATTGTGGGTGGGATGAATCGCGTCGAGGCGGTTGCGCGAAGACTCGCGCGACGATTCACGAATTATGGCGAGGGCGCGCTTCACATCCTCGCGCTCCAGCCACGATTGTTCGTCGTTGGTTAGCGGCTTCTCATTCTCCGTGCCAATGCCGGAATCGCCGCTGCCGTTCGTCTGTTTCAACTCCCGAACTTTTTTTTCAATCTGGAAGCGCTTTAACTTGCGTGTGGTCGTGCGCGGCAGGTCTTCCTGCCAAATGTCATAACTTCCCAGACGTTTGGTGGAAGCGATCTTGTGGGAGAGCGCTTCAATTTCGGAGCGGATCGCTTCTTTTGAGTTGACGATCTTGCGCGCGCGCAGCAGTTCAAAGTTGGGCACGACCACGGCGTGCAGACGCTCTGACGCCGGATCTCCCGGGCGCGCCTCCAGCGCCATCACGCAAATCTCTTTCACGTACTGCGCCTGGAGGTAGTGCGCTTCGACCTCCTCGGGATACACATTTTTCCCATTGGCGAGCACGATAACTTCCTTGCACCGCCCGGTGATGAATAAATTGCCGCCGGAATCGAAGTAGCCGAGATCGCCGGTGTAGAGCCAGCCGTCGCGCAGCGCCTCGGCCGTGGCCTCCGGACGATTCCAATATCCCTTCATCACGAGCGCGCCGCGAATCGCAATCTCACCTACGGGCGTGGTGCCTTCTTCCGCCGGTTGCAGGCCAACAATCTTTTCTTCGACAATCTTGGCCTCAACTCCAGGAAAAGGCTGTCCGACTGAGCCAAAGACAATGCGCTGCCCGGGAGGGTTGATGAAGATGCCGCCTGAGGTTTCCGTCAGTCCGTACGCATTCAGAACGTCGATGCCAAAAGAGTAAAAGTCGCGGGCGATGGCGGCGTCGAATCGCGATCCGCCGGTCACCAGATACCTCATGCGCGAGCCAAAGGTGGCGTGGATCTTTGCGAAGAAAAGTTTGCCCGCGTTGACACCGATTCGCCGCAGCGCGCGGTTGAACGCCATCAGCGCGCGCGCCAGCGACAGCGTGAACTTGCCGCGGTTGCCGAGTTCTTTGAAAATGCGCTCGTGAATCAGGTAGAAGAACTGGGGCACCACGGCAAACGCGGTGATGCCGCGTTCCTCGAAAGCGCGCAGCAATTCGGTGGTGTTCAGCGTCTCCAGGTACACGACGCGCGAGCCATTGAATAGCGGCAGGAAAAGGTTCGCCATCTGCGCGAGCACATGAAACATCGGGAGAATTCCCAACAGCGCATCTTCGGGACCAATCTTCATTGTGGCGAGCACCGAGTTCGCCTCGCCGACGAGGTTGGCGTGGGTGAGCATGACGCCCTTCGGATCGGCGGTGGTGCCCGAGGTGTAGAGCAGCGCCGCCAGGTCGTCCTCAGCGGGGACGATGGGCTGAAAGCCAGCGGGGCCGGCGGCGAAGATGGAATCGAGATCGGCGGCGAAGTTGGGTTCGGTCACGTTAGTCTGAATGAAATTTCGTTCGGTTGCCGCCGACGTCATCACTAGACCCACGTTGATTCCCTCGACCGATTCCATCGCCGCCGGAAGATGCTGCGCATCGCAGAACAGCAGGGAAGCCCCGCTGTCGATCAACAACGTCTTCACCTGGCCCGCGTGGAAGGCCGTGTCGAACGGAACTGCCGTCCGTCCGGCGGCGATGATCCCTAAATATGCCGCCACCCATCGTGGATGGTTCGCCGCCAGAATCGCTACGCGCGCGTCGCGCGGAACCCGCGTCGAAAGCCAATTTGCGACGCTCTCCGACATCCGCGTCAGTTCCGCGAAGGTGACACGCTCAATCGTCTGCTGCCGCTGAATCTCAAGGGCAATGTTGTCGGGGAACTTCCGGGCCGATTCCTGAAACCGCTCATAGAACGTGGGCATGGGTCGAAGAAAATATTACAGGAAATCGAGGTGTATGGGCTGGGGCCCTCAGCGACCGCCCATCTACCGTCTGGGGGTAGATTCGTTTATTTGCTCGGCTTTTTCATTTCACTCTTGATTTTGTCTTTTACCCCGCCCAAAAATGCCGTTGTAGCTTTCATGTCTTTACAGAAGGGATCCTTTGTTTCGCCCTTCAGGGCCATGGTGATAGTCACCTTCTTCGCCGCAAAGTCAAACCGCAAGGTGTTCACCACGCATATCGGGGAACTATCAATGGCGATCAGTTCCCGTTTGTCCCAGCGGAGAATATCGAAACTGTTGAGAGTTGCCCCAGCTTCTCCGGAGAGGTACGTAGCGTCAGCTTCCTCGCAAAAGCCAAAACGCTCATAGCAGTGAATTTCGGTGGACCATACCGCCAAGTGGTCGTCGGCGTCCGACCATCTGCCCACGGCGTAGGCATACAGGGTTTCGGTTTTCTGCGCTCCTGCCACGACCGAACTGACGTCGAGAATTTGTGGGGTCTGATCCTGGGCGTAAACGAAAGCCGTTGATAATAAAACGACCACAAAAAGTAGGATTCGTTTCATGGTTCCTCCAATTCTCAAATGGCAAGCGTCGATACATCGGATGGAGCCTGATGGGGTGAATATACTAAAGAGAAAGGGTGAAAACTAGGCATCGATCCGATCGGTACTGGGTCAGTTTGAATCGACGGATCACGTTTGGAGCCTCGCGGAATTGATCGCGCTGATACCAAAGCCCAGTGTGTCGGCATCGCGGATCGAAAGAGAACTCGTATTGCAAGCCCTTGGCCGCTAAATCTTAGGCTTTTGAATGTCGGGCAACTCGTGCAGCATTGTTATCATTTGCTCGAAAGTAGCGAGTCGCTGTGATACTTCTTCTGCTGAATGCTGGTTAGTACAACCAAAAAATGCGTTAATGGCGGCTCGGAAGAAACAGTTAGCGTAGCACTCTTGTTCCAGCACTCCATCTTTCGTGTCTAGGAAATCCTTGGAACTGTCATGGCAGATGGTGCCGTATTGCGTTATTCCATCACAGTTAGGATCAATGGACTTGATTGCGTGCAGCACTGTAAAGGCTAACAAGGCTCGATCCTTGTCTGTTTTTGCGAAAGGATACGCCCAATCTGTCAATGGCTTTGCAATAGACCTTCCGCAGCCGATGAATGCGTATGGTTCGGATGCCTCGTAACACGCCGAACCATCGCAGACCATTAACGAAAGTCCCTCGTCCCTGTGGCGAATCGCGGCTATCAATTGCAGCCCCAAGTCTCCTATCGACTGTTGGTGGGCGCTGTTAAATTCTGCCGTTTCTAGCGAGATCGTTTCTCTTGCTATAGCCAGTGAGTGATGTTTGCCAGCCATAACATTACGCAGATGTTGGATGAGTGTTTGTGCATGAGGAACGCTGCCAGCTATAGCAAAGAGAGCATCAACGTCTTTTCCGATGGCGTGCCTAAAAATCTTGTCCCCATAGTGTTGCGTAAATCCGTCCTCGTATAGACTGTCGGTGCAGAGAAGAATCGAGTTTTCGAGTTTGAATCCGGCTGCTATCGTCACACTCTTCGTTCTCGGAAGTCGTTTAACTACACGTTCTACAAATGGCTGGGCTTGTGCAAGGCAAGCGGCTTTAGCGTCCCCATGCTACTCTCCTCCCTGTGGAAAGTGAAACTGACCCAGTACCATCCCATCCTAACGTTGGGGAGAAACACCGTGGTGATGAAGAAGATCACGTTTAGTGCGGATGAAAACAAAATTGAACTGGCCCGCGAGGTCGCTCGCAGCGAGCACAAGACGTTGAACGACGCCTTCCGCGATTGGTTGAACTGGTATGGCTCCCGCAAGGTGAGCCGCGTGGAAATAGCAGCGTTGTTTGAAAAACTCAAGTACGCCGATGCTGGACGAAGGTTCACGCGGGATGAGATGAACGAACGTTAGGTCCGTTTCTTTAGGCTTCTCGCTCTGTGGCGCCTCGGCGGCTAAAGCCGCCCGCGATTTTTGCCGGGCTTACGGCGCGGCTGAAGCCGCGCCCCTTCAAAACAAATTCAAGAGCTGAGTTTTCCGCAGCGGGCTTGTGGCGTTTGTCCTTCGCCATCTCTCCCGCATCTAATGTGCTAGGCTTTTACTGATACGTGGGACGCGTGTCCTCTGAAGGGTTTCTGTTTTGATCAACACATTGCTGGGCAAGATTTTCGGGACGAAGAACGAACGCGAGATCAAGCGTCTGCGGCCTCGTGTGGAGGCCATCAACGCGCTTGAGCCGGAGATGCGGAAGCTCTCCGACGACGAACTTCGCGGCAAGACGGCGGAGTTTCGCGCGCGCATTCAGGAGCGTCTCAGCTCGATTGCCGACGAACCGGAAGCGGATTCCGATCTCCAGGATATTGACCGCCAGAAGGAAATCGAAACCGAGCGCGCCGAGGTGCTCAAGGGGGTTCTCGACGAGCTGCTCGATGAAGCGTTTGCCGTGGTTCGCGAAGCCGGACGGCGCATGCTCGATATGCGGCACTTCGATGTGCAGTTGATCGGCGGCATGGTTCTGCACGAAGGCAAGATCGCCGAAATGAAGACCGGCGAGGGCAAAACGCTGGTCGCGACGCTCCCGGTGTATCTGAACGCGCTGAGTGGACGCGGCGTACATGTGGTCACCGTCAACGATTACCTGGCCAAGCGCGACTCGGAATGGATGGGCAAGCTCTACAGTTTTCTCGGTCTTACAGTTGGCGTCATCGTCCACGACCTTGACGATGCGGAGCGCCGCGCCGCTTACGCCGCCGACGTGACCTACGGCACGAACAACGAATTCGGTTTCGACTATCTGCGCGACAACATGAAGTTTGACCTGCACGACTGCGTGCAGCGCATGCACAACTTCGCCATCGTCGACGAAGTCGATTCCATCCTGATCGACGAAGCGCGGACGCCGCTCATCATTTCGGGGGCGAGTGAGGAATCCACCGACAAGTATTACAAGGTGAATCGCATCATCCCCAAGCTGGAAAAAGGCGAAGAAATCGACACGCAGCCGGGCGAGCCCAAGATCATGACCGGCGACTTTGTGGTCGACGAAAAACACCGCAATTGTACGGTCACCGACGATGGCTGGGAAAAAGTGGAAAAGCTGCTGGGCATCGGCAACATCGCCGACCCGGAGAACTGGGCGCTGAAGCATCACGTGGAAACCGCCGTCAAAGCGCACGCGCTTTATAAGAAAGACGTCGAGTATGTGGTGAAAGACGGCGAAGTGCTGATTGTGGACGAATTCACCGGGCGCTTGATGCCGGGCCGCCGCTGGTCCGACGGGCTGCACCAGGCGATCGAGGCCAAGGAGAATGTGAAGATCGAGCGCGAGAACCAGACGCTCGCCACCATCACGTTCCAGAATTATTTCCGCATGTATAAGAAGCTGGCGGGCATGACGGGCACGGCGGAAACCGAAGCGCCGGAATTCGAAAAGATTTACCGGCTCGAAGTCGTTGTCATTCCGACCAATCGCCCGCTGCTGCGTCAAGAAAATCCGGACATCGTTTACCGCACGGAGAAAGAAAAGTATTTCGCGGCTTCCGACGAAATCCAAAGGCTGCACGAGAGCGGCCAGCCGGTGCTGGTGGGCACGGTCTCGATCGAAAAGTCGGAGCGGCTTTCCGAGCTGCTCAAGAAGAAGGGAATCAAGCACGTCGTTTTGAACGCAAAGTATCACGAGCGCGAAGCGGAGATTGTGGCGCAGGCCGGACGCAAGGGTATGGTGACCATCGCCACGAACATGGCGGGCCGTGGCACCGACATTCTGCTCGGCGGCAATGCCGAATTTATGGCTAAGCAGGAATGCGTGAAGAAGGGAATCGCGCAGCCGATCCGCGCCGCGCAAGGCAAGATCGAAGCCGAGGTTGACGATCCGAACCGCACGGTTTGGTATTACGCGGGGAATGAGTACGCCGCGCCGACCGATCAGTGGAACGAGATTTTTACGCGTTACAAGAGCGACACGGACCAGGAACATAAGGAAGTGATCGGGGCAGGCGGGTTGCACATCTTCGGTACCGAACGCCACGAAGCGCGCCGCATCGACAATCAACTCCGTGGGCGCGCCGGCCGCCAGGGCGATCCCGGTTCGTCGCGCTTCTATCTTTCGCTTGAAGACGACTTGATGCGGATCTTCGCCAAAGAGTGGGTTTCAAACTTGCTGCAACGCCTCGGCATGGAGGAGGGCGTCCCCATCGAATCGCGCATGATCACGCGCCGAATCGAAGCTGCGCAGAAAGCCGTCGAAGGGCAGAACTTCGAGGCCCGCAAACATCTGCTTGAGTACGACGACGTGATGAATAAGCAGCGCGAAGCGGTTTACGGGCTGCGCCGCCGTTTGCTGGAAGGACTCGACCAGAAAGATCTCATCGTCGAAGACTACGTCTCCGGGATTCTCGGCGACATTCTGGAACGGCATTGTCCGCCGAAAGAGCACGTCGCCAACTGGGACTTGAAAGCCCTGAAAGACGCGGTCTTCACGCGCTTTGGCGTTGACATCTATGTCGAAGGCCTCAAGCCCGAGCAGATGAACCGCCAGGAACTGGGCGATGCGATTTTCGACAAACTGAAAGGGCGCTATGACGCGAAAGAGAAGCTGATCGGCGCCGAAGCCATGCGCTATCACGAGCGCATGATCATGCTGAGCGTGATCGACGCGCAATGGAAAGATCACCTGCTCTCGATGGACCACCTGAAAGAGGGTATTGGCCTGCGCGGATACGGACAGCACGATCCGCTGGTCGAATACAAGCGCGAGTCCTTCGACATGTTCGAAGAAATGATGCAGCGCTTTCAGGAAGAAACGGTCCGCTATCTGTACCTGATGCAGATCATGGAACGTCCGCCGGACTCTGGAGCGAGGCCAGGAGGCATCGGAGGGGGACCAAACGAGCCGTTCGAGCAGGGGCCCGAAGCCGGCGTGCCTTCAGTCATCACCGGTGGTCGAGGCGGCAACGGACGTCCGCCGCGCCAGGTTGCAACCTCAGTGGACGAAATCGAAGAGGCCTTCCAGCGCAAGAAAAAGAAGGAGTTGGAACAAGCGCGCATGGCCGGAGCTGGCGATATGCAAGTGCAGCAGGTAGTGCGCTCGGGGGAAAAAATAGGGCGCAACGATCCTTGCCCTTGCGGCAGCGGCAAGAAGTATAAGAAGTGCTGCGGGTCGAATTCGTAGGAGCTTTCACCGCAGAGAACGCGGAGATCGCCGAGAAATGCTTTGGCTAGAGTTCTCAGGGTCCGCAGTAAATCATTTCTTTTTGCGATCAAGCGGCGCGATCAATCGGCTGTCCCTCGCGCTCGTCGTCTTCCTTTTCCTTCCAGTTTCTCTCTCCGTGCTCGGCGTCCCTGCGCTTAAGCGCTTTTTGATTTCTTGCGGAGTGCTTTGAACGTCATCTCCGTGGCCTCGCTGTGAGTCGCGCGTTTCCATGAGAAGAACAGCTCCGCGTAAGTTTCGGTGATGTAGTGTGCGGGCGCAATGCCCAGCACTCGCGCCGTGCGGTCGATCCAGCGCGAAGGCCCCTCAATCTCGCCAAAGTCTCCGATCGGCGTCTGATCGAACACGACATGGCCGGTGCCGTCGCTCCACTCCGCGCGATATTTTTCGTAGCGAAACGTGGGCGCGAACCCAAGCGCGCGCAGAATGGCGTCCATCTGGTGGCCGTTCTCCACGCGCGTTTCCAATTCGACGCGAACTTTATGGCGGCCGGCGTTGCCTTTCGCCTTGTGCGTCAGCAGCCAGGTCTCGCCGTACTTGCGCAGCCGGAGCAGTTCGCCCCGCTTGCGCAGCTTCTCGCCTGGCAGGTCGTAGAGTGAATTCACTTCGTGGGTGAAGCGGGTGATCTGCTTAAATCCCGCTTGCTTCAGGGACCGGGTTAGTTCGGGTAGATCCTCAATTCGAAATTTGATTTCGATTTCGTTCGGCATTCCGAAATGATAACCGCCGAGACGCGGAGAGCGCGGAGAAAAAGAAGGTCGGATTCTCAGAGCGAAGAGTTGACTTGCTGGTCGTCCATGGAACAGATTACCTGGAGAATTGGAAACAAGCTTCTCTCCGCGCACTCTGAGTACTCTGCGGTTAGGGATTTTCTTTCGGTTCCAATGCAGATTGCCATCGTTCCTATGTAGAGCCAGAGCGGTTTGTGCTAGCTTGTAAGGTTAAAATTCCGGTTGTCCACGCTCCAGGAGCTCCCATGAAAGCCGTTCGCATTCATCAGTTCGGTGGGCCGAAAGTTCTGGTCTACGAAGATGTCCCCGATCCCAAGCCGCGCAACGATCAAGTCCTCATCCGCGTGCGAGCGTGCGCTCTGAACCACCTAGACCTCTGGGCGCGCAAAGGTTTGCCCGGCGTTAATCTGCCGCACATTCTCGGCAGCGACGTCGCCGGCGAAATCGTCGAAGCCGGCGAGTACATCATCGACCTAAAACCCGGGCAGCGCGTGCTGCTCGCGCCCATGCTCTTCTGCAATCGTTGCCCGAAGTGTGTTGCGGGATTGCAAAATCAGTGCCGCCATTTCACCGTGCTCGGCAACGCCGTGGACGGCGGCAACTGTGAGCTGATTGCGGTGCCCGCCGTGAACGTCATCCCGATCCCCGACTCGCTCGATTTCAACGAGGCCGCCAGTGTTCCTCTGGTGTTTCTGACCGCGTGGCACATGCTCACGGGACGCGCTGCGATTCGCCCCGGCCAAACCGTGCTGGTGCTGGGCGCGAATTCAGGGGTGGGCATTGCCGCCATCCAGATTGCAAAATTGTTTCACGCGCGCGTGATTGCTACGGCGGGCGACGAGCGCAAGATGGAGCGCGCTCGCGAAATCGGCGCCGATTTCGCCATCAATCATTATGAGCAGAAGATCTCGCAGGAAGTCCGCAAGATCACAAACTTCGAAGGCGTGGATATTGTCATCGAGCACGTCGGGCCGGCGACTTGGGATGAGAGCATGCGGTCGCTCAAGACCGGAGGCACGCTCGTAACCTGCGGCGCGACCACTGGGCCGAAAGTCGAACTCGATCTGCGATTTCTGTTCTCGCGCCAACTGGCATTGCTGGGATCGTACATGGGCACGATGAGTGAACTCCACGAAGTGCTCGGCCACGTTTTTGCCGGGCGGCTCAAGCCCGTCATCGACCATACTTTTCCGTTGAGTGAAATCCGCACTGCCCATGAGTACATGGAGAAGAGCCAGATGTTCGGTAAGATCGTGCTGAAACCGTAGGAGCATTCGCCGCAGGGACGCGGAGGCCGCCGAAAGTTAAGCGATTTCGTCGGCGAGCTTAGTGAGCCTGGTCATGCGGCCCTCCTAGTTGTCGAACTCCCTCTGAAACGCGGCTAGGGCATCCTCAGCGGTAGGGTAATCGCCGGTCGGCTTCCCGATACTCGCTCCATCCTTCACGCGAGAAATTTGCCAGCTAGCCGGTAGGCTACTAGCGCGTTCGTTGTCAATTGACCCTACCTGTTGTCCGCTTTCGTCTTCTATTACCTCGTACCCGGCGGCGCGGGCGGATTCATTGATGTTCAAGGTGGAGTGCGTGCCGTATTTCCAGCGCAACCTGAGTGTGTGGCGAGTGTGTTGAGTAGTCATAATTTCACAGCTTGTCACGAAGCGAAGAAAAGACGAATCATCCATCGCATTTTCCATCACGCATATCGTATGGTTTCCTCAGCGCACTCGGCGTCTCTGCGGTTAAAATACATCCATGGCGCAAGAGCTCAGTTTCGGCCCCTACGTTGATATCGAAAACGGCAAGAAGGTGGTCAAGGAACTTGTCTTCGGGGATGGCGTGCCTGAAGGCATCGTGATGACCACGCTCGACTCGACGGTCAACTGGATGCGCAAGAATTCGATCTGGCCGATGACGTTTGGGTTGGCTTGCTGCGCGATTGAAATGATGTCCATGGGCGCGTCGCGCTTCGATATTGCGCGCTTCGGCGCTGAAGTGTTTCGGCCGTCGCCGCGGCAGTCGGACTTGATGATTATCGCCGGGCGCGTCTCCAACAAAATGGCTCCCGTAATTCGCCAGCTCTGGGAGCAGATGCCGGAACCGAAGTGGGTGATTTCGATGGGAGCGTGCGCGACTTCCGGCGGCGTTTTCAATAATTACGCGCTGGTGCAGAGCGTCAACCAGGTGATTCCCGTGGATATCTATGTCCCCGGCTGTCCGCCGCGTCCCGAGCAGTTGATTTATGCGATCACGTTGTTGCAGCAGAAAATCATGATTGAACGCGGCTCGATGAAGAAGGCGCTGAATCTGGTTCCGAGCGGCGAGTAAAGGGCGTTGGGGCTCTAACTCTCAGTCCACCAGATTTTGTCATCCCTCGCTTTGCTCGGGATGACAATTCAATCTCTCACTGTTTCATTCTTGTCGCCATCTGGCGTTCCGGCGGGGTCATCTGGTTCCAAACCGCGCTCAAGTCTTTTTCCAAGATCTGATTGTTGGGGTCCACCCGCAGGGCCAGCGCAAACCATAGATACGATGTCGGCAGATCGCGCGGTACGCAGTGGCCGGTGGCATACATGGTTCCGAACGCGCTCCGAGCCTTGGCATTCAATTTCGCCGAAGCGGTCTTCAGATACTTCACGGCCTCGTCACAGTTTTTCGGCACGCCTCGTCCGTAGAGATAGGCCTCGCCTTTGCGAAAGGCCGCATCTCCGGTGTCAGCCGCGGCGGGCGCGGGCAAGTTTGAAGGCTTGGCCGAGGCCACGATGGTCCCACGCTTCGGCGCGCTCTTGTTGGCCAACGCGGTCGTCGGCGGAGGCGGATTCGCCGGCTTCGCTTCGGGCTTTACGGTTGTGTCCACGGTCTTCCGGGTAGCTCCGGCGCCAGCGCTTGCGTTCTCGGCCTGGCGCTGCTGAACTCCTGCCGCCGGCGCCGATCCCGCATCGGGTGCTGGAGCCGCGTTCTGGGTCTCCGGCATAGTCAGTGGCTTCTCGGGCTTCCCAGCCGGCGCTTCGCTGGCTTTCGAAGTCGCGGCCTCCGGCTTTCGACTTTCCGTAGCGCCGAGATAATTCGTGTACGTCCACCAACCTGCTCCTCCCAATGCCACCAGCAGCGCCAGGAGCAGCAATATCCGCCGTCCGCCGGTCTTTGGCTGCTCGGGCTCAAAAAAGGAATCCAAGCCGCCGAAAGATTTTTCCCGCAGCGAGTCCATGCGAGGCTGATGCGGGCTGGACTGATTTGGACTAGGTTGATTTGCGCCAGGATGATTCAAGCCCGCGATCGAGGGTCCGCCGAGCGACGGCGCGTGTCTGTTGGCGGGCCTGGCCGCGGTCTCTACGACGAGAGGCCGCAATTGTTCCGGCGCGTTCGTCATCTTTGGTGGGACCGCCGACTGTGGGCCCGGTACTGGCGAGCCCGCCGGCCGGCGAGGTTCGAGCCGAGCCTCGAGCAAGGTGCCGCACATTCCGCAAAAACGGAAATTGTCCGAATTGTCCTCACCGCACTCCGGGCAGATCACCTGGTTCTCCCGATGTCTTTTCCTACAGTTTAACTCCTGCCGGGCAAGGGCATTGCATTCGTCCGTTCATATTAGAATGCGGATGCGCGGTTTCCGCCCATGCCGAAAGCGTCTAAAGCCAAGCCCACGCCCCCCGCGAAGCTTTTCGATACCAAGCTCGAACGCCTGCGCACCGGCCTCAACTGGATCATTATCCGCGTGCCGTTCGACGCAGCCAAACTCTGGGGGACGCGTGGCCAGATCAAGGTGAAAGGCGAAATCAACGGATTCGCGTTCCGCACTTCGCTGTTTCCCACCCGGGAGGGGTGGCACTTTTTGCTGATCAACAAGCGGATGCAAAAGGGAGCGCACGCCGTCGAAGGCAGCGTCGCCCGTTTTCGGATTGAACTCGACAGCGAAGAACGGACGGTTAGCCTCCCCGATGAGCTCAAGCGCATTTTCAGCCGCATTCCGAGTGAGGATCGCTCGCTTCGGAGCTGGTATGACGAGCTGAATCATTCTACGCGCAACGACATTGCCAAGTGGATCGCCGAACCCAAGAGCGCCGCAGCCCGCGTGCGGCGCGCGGAACAAATTGCGGAACGCCTGCTCGCGGTCATGGAGGCGGAACGGGAACTGCCGCCCATTCTGCAGGTAGCTTTCGCGCGCCATCCACGCGCCCGTGAAGGTTGGGACGGCATGTCGGCCTCACGCCGGCGCGCGCACCTGTTTGGCATTTTCTACTACAGGACTCCGGATGCCCGATCCCGCCGCATCGACAGAATGCTAGATGACGCTACCGCGCTCGCCGAGCGAATAAACAACAGAAAAAAGTGAGTGATATTCGGAGGACCCGGTGAATGGCCGCAATTCAAAATTTCGCCGGACACTATTTTCCGCGGGCGCCGAAAACCGCTCGTCACTGAGCCGGATAATCCGTATAATTCAATCGTTTTAATGCCGGACTCTTTGCAGACTTCTTTTGACACCCGGAGGCGTTCGCGTGAAAATTCCAGCCACCGTTCTCGCCGTCGTTACGATCCTCACTGTTTTTGCCGCTGCTCAAACCGTCACCGTGGACGTCTCGCGCTCCACCAATCACTTCGTCCCCAGTGAAACTCTGGGCGCCGGCGTCGACCGCATTCCCGTCGAGGCCATCGACAAAGATCTGCTTCCAGCCTCGCTGCAGGTAACGCAGTCTTCGGGCTGGCAGCCGGTGTCTTACCGCCAGAATACCGACTTGGCTATCGAAGCCTGGCACTGGAATCCGCAAGGAACCTGGAGCGATCCCGCAGGCAAAGGCTATTTCACGGGCGCTTCCGTTCCCACCGAAAGCCTGCGCTACTCTTACGGATACGGGCTTCCGCGTCGCGGTTTCACCCGCAACGACGGCACGGAAGTCGGCTTCTCCCGCCTCACCGACGGTGACCTCAACACTTTCTGGAAGAGCAACCCCTATCTCACCCAACACTTCACCGGCGAGAGTGACGCTCTTCATCCGCAGTGGATCGTCCTCGATTTAACGCAGCCACAGCCCGTGAACAGCATTCGCATCGCGTGGGCCGATCCCTACGCTACTCACTATGTCGTCCAGTATTGGACCGGCGACGATGCCATCCGATTACCCACCCGTGGCGTCTGGCAAACCTTCCCGCAGGGTGCTGTCACCACCGGCAAGGGCGGTACCGAAACCATCCGCTTCGTCGCGGCCCCGGTCGCCGTACGTTTCATACGCATCTGGATGACGGAGTCTTCGAACACTTGCGATGCCGACGGCCCCGCCGATCCCCGCAACTGCGTCGGCTACTCCGTCCGCGAACTGTACCTCGGAACCATCACTAACGACGGCGCTTTCCACGACTTACTGCGCCACACGCCCGATCAGGAGCAGACGACTACTTATGTCTCTTCCATCGATCCCTGGCATGAACCGTCCGATCTCGGATCCACCCGCTCGGCCCAGGTGGGCTTTGACCTTTTCTTCACCAGCGGCGTCACCCGCGGACTGCCGGCCATGATTCCGGTCGCGCTGCTCTATGACACTCCCGACAACGCGGTCGCCGAGATCGCCTACATCGAGAACCGCCATTATCCGATCTCTTACGTTGAGATGGGCGAGGAGGCCGACGGTCAGTTCATGCTCCCGGAGGATTACGCGGCGCTCTATGTGCAGTGGGCGAGCGCGCTCCATCGTCTCGATCCGACGCTCAAACTGGGCGGGCCCGCATTCACAGGGGAAAACAAGGACATCGAAGCCTGGCCCGACGCCAGCGGCCGAGTCTCGTGGACCGGGCGCTTCGTCGACTATCTTAAGCAGCACGGGCGCATGAAGGACCTCGCCTTTTTCTCGTTCGAGCACTATCCCTACGACGCTTGCAAAACGCCGTGGGGAGTTCTTTATGACGAGCCTGAACTCATGCGCCACATCATTCAGGTGTGGCATGAAGACGGCGTCCCCGCCGACTTGCCGATGTTCGTCACTGAAGGGAATCTCTCCCCCGGCTCCAGCGAAACTTACGAGGACATTTTCGCCGGCATCTGGCTGGCCGATTACATCGGATCGTTGCTCGACGCGGGGGGCAAGGGCGTTTATTTCTTCCACTATCTGCCCTTGCCGATGGAGCCCGGCTGCAACCATTCTGCGGGCACGTATGGCATGTTCACGATTGACTCTTCGTACAAAATTCAGCAGCCGTTGGCACAGTTCTTTGTCGCGCAACTCATTAACCTGGAGTGGGCGCAGCCGGGCGGCGGAGAGCATCAGGTCTATTCGGCGAAGTCCGATATCGACGATGGCGCTGGCCGCCAACTCGTTACCGCGTACGCTCTGAAGCGTCCCGATGGCGAATGGTCCCTGCTCGTCGTCAATCGCGACCAGGCGAACCCTCACCGCGTGCGCATCGCGTTTCGTGGGGCCGCTAATTCGACCGAGAGTTTCGCGGGTCCAGTCGAGATCGCGACTTTTGGCAGCGCTCAGTACAAGTGGAACCCGCAGAGCGCTCCCTCTGGGGCGCATGAGGAAACGGCGGCTGGTCCCACGGTCGTCGCCTCTGCGAACGGCAGGGCCGATCCCGACGGCCCGATCGCGCGCTCGAAGCAGAACGGGACCAAAGACACTGTCTACGATCTGCCAGCGGCGTCGGTGGTGGTAATCCGCGGAAAGGTCGCAGCGCCCTGAGGCGTGGCGGACGTGCCTGGTTTCTCAACATTGTTTATCTACAATGTGACCAACGTAAGCACGCGCGGAGGCTTCTTCTGCTATACTGACGTTAACGCTTTTGCTACGGTTTGCTCGTCACGCGGGGATCCTATTGGATCCGAAACACTTCCGCCATTTCCTGCCCGCCGTTTGGTTCCAGCGCCAATTTCAAATAGAGCGGCATGCGAACTCTCGACACGAGTCTGAGGACAAGTGTTGGAGAAATAGACATTAAGCCCCTCCAGAAAGAACACAATCGAATGACCACATTTACGGAACTGCCCCTGTCTGCTGCCTTGCAGCAGAAGTTGGCGGCAGCTCAATTCATTACCCTTACACCCATCCAGGCGAACGCCATTACTCCTGCCCTTGAAGGCAAGGACGTGATTGGCACCGCCCAAACCGGCACCGGTAAGACTCTCGCGTTCCTGATTCCGATCCTCGAGATGCTGCGCGCCGAATCGTCGAAAAATGAACCGTCGAAGAACATCAGCGCCCTTGTCCTGTTGCCAACGCGTGAATTGGCTATGCAGGTTCACGAGCAGTACGAACAACTGCGCGACAAAAACATGCCGAAGGCGGCGCTGGTGATCGGCGGCGTAGCCGAGAAGGCGCAGATCCAAAGTCTCCGCTCCGGCTGCGAATTTGTCATCGCCACTCCGGGACGCTTGCAGGATTTCATCACTCGCAAATTCGCCGACCTGCGCCACGTGGAGATCCTTGTGCTCGACGAAGCCGACCGCATGCTGGATATGGGTTTTCTTCCGGCCATCCGGCGTATCGTGCAAATTCTGCCGCAGCGGCGCCAGACGCTCTGTTACTCCGCCACCATGGAGCAGTCGGTGGCCGCGCTGGTGAACGACTACACGCGCGAACCGGTGCGGATAGCGCTGGGATCGGTCCTGAAGCCTGCGGAAAGCGTGCAACTTGAAGCCTATGAGGTGCGGCCGTCCGAAAAACTCGATGTGCTGCGGCAGTTGCTGTATGAGGAAAAGGGGCAGACCCTGATCTTCACGCGCACGAAACGCGGCTCGCAAAGGCTGGCGAAAGAACTTGAGCGCGATGGCTTCTCGGCCGCCATGATTCACGGCGATCGCACGCAGTCGCAGCGCAACGCCGCCTTGAGTGGATTTCAGGAAGGACGTTACCAGGTGCTGGTCGCGACCGATGTCGCATCCCGCGGCTTGCACTGCGACGACGTGGCGCACGTGATCAACTACGACATTCCAAAGATGGCGGAAGACTTCATTCACCGCGTCGGGCGTACCGGACGGGCCGGCTCTCAGGGCCGAGCCTCCACACTGGTAACAGGCGCGGAGGTTCTGGAGCTTCGCAATATCGAACGCACCTTGAAGCTGCGTATCGAACGTAAGCAGGTGGATGCGTCGGCCAGCGAGCAGCCGAGGCGGTTTGTGCAAAACACGCTGGCATCGCGGACGTTAACGGCTTTGCCGGGTGAAGTGTTTGTCTAGACATCTGTCTAGAAATTTGTGGGAATTGGACTGGGTCCGCCGGAGCCTTGCGCTCCGGCGAATCCCCTAAGGCGTTTAGCGATCGGTTGCCTTGGCGCCGTGTGGGATGGATAGCTCGCTAGAAGTGGGTTCGTCGTCGTTATTGCCGATGCGGAACAGCGCGGCTTGCGCTTCGGCGTGCTCACGCATCTCACGCATCTCGTCCACCGCGCCGCCTTCCGGTTTTTCCTGCTTCCGCTGGCTCTTGCGCTCGTTCTTGTCCCGCTGTTTTTGTTGGCGTGCTTGTTCCTTCTGACGTTTGGTAAAAGTCGATCGGCCTCGTGGCATTCAAAATCTCCCCGTATTTCTATTTTTTATTATTGTGGCCGGCTACATGCAGCGTCTGTAGGGTTGGCCCAGCTTTTGTCCCTGGAATAAACGACTGGAATAAACCAGAAGACTGCCGCATCCCTCGTTTGTTTCGAGTCTTAATCATAGTATAACCTCGAACCAAGTCGAGATGCATCTCTGCGGCCGCATCGCGTGTGCGCTCGGTAGCGGGCCGATTCCGTGCTGCCGAGACATAAGCTACGAGCTGCGGGCTGCGGGACATCCGGTTTGCCCGAAGCTCGCAGCTCGCAGGTCACCAACACGGAATGAGCCCACTGCCGCGCGCGCCGATTGGTTGCCACCTTCGACAGCGGCGTGTTACCATCAAAAACGTTACCAAAACGAGAAGAGACAGGAGTGCAACAGGTTAGTGTTAGCCAGAGAGCAAAAGCAATCCGTCGTTGACACGTATCGCACGCACGCTACCGATACCGGCAGTCCCGAAGTTCAAATCGCGCTGTTGAGCGAGCGCATTGGTCAGTTGACGGAACACTTCAAAACGCACCAGAAAGACCACGGCTCGCGCCGCGGACTTCTCATGATGGTGAGCCGGCGTCGTGGTCTGCTCGACTACCTGAAGAAGTACGACTCGGAACGGTACAAAACCGTAATTTCCAAGCTCGGCATCCGCAAATAACAGCGCGATCGGCCCTGTGTGGGGCCGGTTCCACACTCCGAGAGCCTTAGCAATGTGCGTTCCCAACCGCGGCCTAGCATGCGCCTGTCCACGCGAACTCCGTACCCGCGTGCCTGCCCTTCTGCCCAAACAAAGGATGATCTATGAAGCCTGAAGCCACAAAAGTTTCCGTCGAAATCGCAGGCGGAAAACAACTCTCCTTCGAAACCGGAAAACTTGCCAAGCAGGCCCACGGCGCCGCCGTCGTGCGCTTCGGCGAAAACGTTGTCCTCGCCACTGCCACCGCCAATCCTGAACCCCGCGAGGGCATCGACTTCTTTCCGCTCACCGTTGATTACCGCGAGTACACCTATGCCGGCGGACGCATCCCCGGCGGCTTTATCAAGCGCGAAGGCCGCATGAGCGAGCGAGAGGTCCTCACCAGCCGCCAGATTGACCGGCCGGTCCGTCCGATGTTCGCCAATGGATTCAACTGCGAGACCCAGGTCATCACCTTCGTCCTCTCCGCCGATACCGAAAACGATCCCGACGTCTGCGGCATCAACGCCGCTTCGGCTGCCTTGACCATCTCCGATATTCCTTTTCTCGGCCCGATCGCCGCCGTGCGGGTCGGCCTGATCGACGGTCGCTTCATCGCCAATCCCACATACACCGAAATGCGGGACGGCGTGCTCAACATCATGGTCGTAGGCACCGCCGATGCGATTGTCATGATCGAGTCCGGTGCGAAGGAAGTGAAGGAAGAGACGGTGGTGGACGCGATCGAATTCGCGCACGTCGAAATCAAAAAAATCTGTGCCGCCATCAGCGAGCTGCGCAGCAAGGTCGGCAAGCCGAAGCGCCAGGTGACGCCGCCGGAATTCGACGAGGCTTACTTCAAGGGCCTGGAATCGAAGATCGGCGCTCGACTGGCCGAGGCTCTTGACACCGGGAAACATCCGAAATCCGAGAGCTACGAATTGGTTCGCTCTTTGGAGAAAGAACTGCTGGCTGCTCTGCCCGAAGACGACGAAGCGGGTAAGGCGAAGCTGAAAGAGTATTACGAGGTGCTGCGTGAGCGCATTTTCCGCCGTCAGGTGATCAATGACAAGCACCGGCCCGACGGACGCGCATTCGACCAGATACGCGAGATTTGGATCGAAGCCGGCGTTCTGCCTCGGGCGCACGGCAGCGCAGTCTTCACTCGCGGTGAAACCCAGGCATTAGTTACCACCACGCTCGGCACCAGCGACGACATGCAGCGTCTCGAGGGCTTTGAAGGCGAAGGCAAGAAGCGCTTCATGCTGCACTACAACTTTCCGCCGTTTTCCGTTGGGGAAGTTGGATTTATGCGTGGCGCTGGACGCCGTGAGATCGGCCATGGAGCACTCGCCGAACGCGCCATTTCGGCGGTGCTTCCGACCGAAGACAATTGGCCCTACGCCATGCGTGTCGTCTCCGACATTCTGGAGTCGAACGGATCTTCGTCGATGGCCACGATTTGCGGCGCCTCGCTCTCGCTGATGGATGCGGGCGTGCCGTTGAAGGCTCCAGTGGCTGGAGTTGCGATGGGATTGGTGAAGGAGGGCGAGCAATACGCCATCCTGACCGACATTGCCGGCGCGGAAGATCATTACGGCGACATGGATTTCAAGGTTGCCGGAACCAAAGACGGCATCACCGCGCTGCAAATGGATATTAAGGTTGCGGGCATCACTTCGCAGATCATGCGCGAGGCGCTGGCGCAGGCGCAGCGTGGGCGGCTGTTCATTCTCGGAAAGATGGACGAGGTTCTCACCGCGGGCCGCGTCAAGGTTTCGACTTACGCGCCTCGTATCTACACCCTGCAAATTCCAGTAGACAAGATTCGCGACGTGATTGGGCCCGGTGGCAAGATGATCCGCAGCATCATCGAGCAGACCGGCGTGAAGATCGACGTGGAAGATTCTGGCAAGGTCAACGTGGCTTCGAACGATGAAGTCTCGGCGAACAAGGCGTTGCAGATTATCCGCGACCTGACGGCTTCGGCCGAGGTGGGGAAGACTTATCTCGGCAAGGTCAGCCGCTTGGCGGATTTCGGCGCGTTCGTCGAAATTCTTCCCGGATTGGATGGCCTGCTGCACATCAGCGAGGTCGCCGAACACAGAATCAAGGATGTTCGCGACGAACTGAAAGAAGGCGACCAGGTGCTCGTCAAAGTTCTGGCCGTCGAAGGCAACCGGATCAAGCTGTCTCGGAAGGCAATTCTAAAAGAGCAGCGCGCCAAGATGGGCGGCGGGGCTCCGCCTCCGGAAACTGACGACGTAGCGCACGCGGCGTCCTCGGCGCTGCCAGTGCCGCCAGCGCCGCAAGGCGCGCCCACGGCAGTGATCGAAGGCGGCGCAGAGTTCGATGCGGATGACGAGCCAAACTTCAACCGTGTGGATGGAGTGGTTGCGTCGGTAGAGGCGGGTGGCGCGCGTCCGGAAGGCACGCGTGACGGACGCCCCAGCGGCGGTGGCGATCGTGATCGCAATCGTCGTCGGCGCGGTCGCGGCGGTCCGGGTCGCGGCCCAGGAGGTCGCCCCGGTGGCCACTCTGGCGGCGGTGGCGGACACGGAAGAAGGTAGGGTCCGTTCCTAAGTAGCCAATTGAAAGTAGCGCGAAGGGCCGCAGCGATGCGGCCCTTTCTACGTGAGGGTTGCTTCGTCGCCGCGTGGGGAAAATTGCAAAGGCACGCGGACAGAAATGTCGGCGCCACGCGGGGAATATCAGATGGACAAGCGTTTGAAGATAGTTTCCGGGATCTGTCGGACGGCGGTCATGATGTAACGCCAGATTCTTGGCGTGTAGAGGACGTCGGGGGAACGGCGTTCGAGGGCGCGTACGATGTCGCGAGCCACCTGCTCCGGATCGGCAAAGCGCGCGGAGTTGGGCAGGTGATCGGTCATCGGAGTCTGCACAGGCCCGGGCTTGATGGTGATGACGCGAACGCCAGCGGGATGCAAGCGGCTGCGGAGTCCTTGCAGGAAAAGAGAAAGCGCGCCTTTTGTCGAACCGTAAACGTAGTTGGAGCGGCGGGCTCGATCTCCGGCGACGGAGGTGATGGCGGCCAGGCATCCGGTGCCGCGGCGTTCCAAATCGGCGGCGAATAAGGTGAGGATCGCGGTGGCACTGACAAAGTTGACTTGCAACTCCTGAAGCAGAACATCGATCGACGTTTCGGAATCCTCCTGGTCGTGCATGGAGCCGTAAGCGAGAAGCACGGTGTCAAAGTCACGGAAAGTTCGGCGGGCAAATTCGAAGACGGCGGCGTGTTGCTGAATAGAGGCTAAGTCGGCAGAATAAGTCGAGACATTGTGAGCGCCACGAACTAGTAAGTCAGCTTGTAGCTCGGCGAGACGCTGGGGCGAGCGAGCTACGAGAAGTAACTCGCGGCCCTGCCGGGCCAATTGGCGTTGAACTTCCAGCGCAATACCGGAAGTGGCGCCAAGGATGACGATCTTCTTCATGGCGGTTGCGGGCGTGGCCGCGGGGCGGGTGGTTGTGGGGTGCGCGGCGATCGTCATTGCGCCCCCGTTACGCGCCGCCAGAATGAGGACGATATCTTCGGGTCGATGTAGGGCACAAAGCCTCGCCAGCGCGGGAACGAGGCTTCAAACAGCGCGGGGCTCATGCGCGCGTCTTTAGCGGGGTAGAGCGCCCCACCGCTTTGCCGGACAATTTCATCGAGTGACTGCATAAGTCTAAGCGTCCGCTCGCCGCGCATGGCGAAGTCGAGCGCGATGGTGAGTCCGGGGCGCGGGAATGAGAGCATGCCAGCCGGTGGCGCGGAGCCGAATTGCTTCAGCACTCCTAAGAAAGAGCCCATGCCGGAGCGCGCGATGCGATCGAGTAATTCGGCGAATGCTTCGAGGTTCGTTTCCGGAATTACGCACTGATATTGCAGGAAACCTTGTTTGCCATAGAGCAGGTTCCATTGCCGAATGGAATCAAGCGGGGTGAAAAACGAGTCGTAAGGAACGACGACTGCGCCTTTCTTGGCCGCGTGAATGCTGTAGTAGGCCATGTTGAAGGCCTTCACCGAGTAACGGTTGAGCATCCAGGACGGCAGTGCGAAAGGCAGTTTGGGGCCGCGCCGCGGGTGAAATTCCTTGCCATGATCGGCGGCATGGTTGCCGCGAAAGAAGATGCCACGAGCGTTCTTCCCGGCGAAACAGTCGAGCCAGGCCACGGTGTATTCGAAGCGGTCGTTGCTCTCGCGGTTCAGGTCGAGAAAAGTGTTCAGGGATTGAAAGGGGATGGACTCGGCGTCGATCCAGGGACCCGCTACGCGTTTGAGTTGAATGTCTGCCCACGCGATTACGCCAGTCAGGCCGAGGCCACCGATGGTGGCGTGCAGCATGTCGGAATTTTCTTCGGAATTGCAGATTACCAGGCCGTCGTTCGAGCGGTGCAGGCCGATTTGGCGGACGTGAGCGCCGAAAGTCCCAGCGCAGTGATGGTTCTTACCGTGGACGTCATTGGCGCTGGCTCCGCCCACGGTGACAAAACGCGTGCCGGGCGTGACGGGAAGAAACCATCCTTTAGGAAGGAATACGTCGATGATGTCGGAGAGGCTGACGCCGCTTTCCGAGCGCAACATGCCAGTGGATTCGTCGAAACCGAGGATGCGGTTGAGACGGCGGCAGTCGACCAGATCGCGTCCGGCGTTGAGACAAGAGTCGCCGTAGCTGCGGCCGAGGCCGTAGGGAAGCAGGAAACCCGGCACCGCAGCTTTGAGAATGTCCGGCACCTGGTCGTTCCATGCAGGCTTGTGGACATGATGGTGCGCGCTCTTTGGGTAACGGCCCCACGAAAGAATTTGCTCGGTGGGCGGCGGTGCTGCGAATTGTTTGCGCAAGGCTGCGGCTGATTGACTCGACATACTAAGTGTGCCGAAAGCAAATTCAATAACTTCGAAGGCCAAGTGGCCCTAATGTTATCGCCCTACCAGTTTATGTGTACCATGCTTGCGGCGATGACGGCCACAGAGGCCAGGGCCACCCCGTAACTGACTGGGTCCCGGATGGCAAGCGTGACCGGGTCTTCCTTCAATTCTCCGCGATGCGCCAGGAGCCAGGTTCGGCTGAGCCAATAAAGAATGATGGGGCCAAGCAGAAAGAGAAACTCCGGCGAGGAGTAGAGCAGTCGGACGTCCTGACTCTGAACGTAGAGGCTGAAAATGACGACAGCGGAAAAACTGCTGCCAACGCCGAGCGCGAGCAGAAGTTCGCGGTCGCCGGCGTGGTAGCCGCGTCCGGAGTTGCCGGCCTTAACTAAGTCGCTGGCGTGGAGTAACTCAGAGTAACGCTTCGCCATTGCGAGACTAAGAAAGAAAAACATCGAGAACGCCAGAAACCACTGCGAGAGTGGCGTGGCGGAAATCAAAGCTCCAGCGAGGATGCGGAAGCTGTAAAAGCTGGATAGAACGAAAACGTCGAGCAGAGCAATCTTTTTGAGATAGAGCGAATACAACATGGTAAGCGCGGCGTATCCAAGCAGGGCCAGGCCAAATTGCGCGTCGAAGAAGAAGCCCAGGCCGAGTGCCACGGAGAGCAAGATAAAGGAGGCGACGAAACCTCCAGGGATTGAGATTTCGCCGGCGGCGAATGGACGCCCTTTTTTCCATGGATGTTCGCGATCGGAATGGAGATCGAGAAGGTCGTTGAGAATATAGAGACCGGAGGCGCAAAAGCCGAAGAGCGCGAAGCCAATGAGGGTGCGGACAAGGGGCTCGACCGTGAGGTTATGGGACAGGGCGAGGGGCAGGAAAAGCAAAAGATTCTTCGCCCAGTGGTGGCCGCGGAGGGCGTTGATCCATGTTCGGAACGACGCGCGAAACGATGCGGGAGGTTCGAGGATCGTGCCTTTGAGCGTGGTTACGGCGGCGGCTTGTTCGGCACGGGCCTGCGTGCCGACCACGTATGCCGCCTGGGCATTCCGCCAAACGTCTAGATCGGCGGCAGAGTCGCCCACGTATTCGAAGCCGGTTTCGGCGAAGTGCTGCGCTAGAAACGCAGCTTTGGTCCCTCCCTTGAGATTCAGTTGGCCGTCGCTGGCGTGGACTTCGTCGAAGAGGCCGAGATAGCTGGAGATCGCATCGGCAATCTCGCGGTCGGCGGCAGTTGCGAGGGCGATACGGCGGCCGGCGGCTTTTTCCTGCCGGAGAAGATCAAGAACCTGCTGCCGATAGGGAAGACGAGCCGGGTTCAGTTGGATCCTGGCGGCGAGTTTGTGCTTGAGAGAGGCTCGTCCCGAAAGCAACCAGAAGGGAAGCAGCAGGAGCGTGATGGGGCGGGTTTTGAGGAGGACGAGGATGCACTCCCAAAGGACGTTGCCTCGGATCAGTGTGCCGTCGAGATCGACGCACAAAATCGGGGATGGCACCTTGGCGGGTTTGGCTCCTGTGACAGACCCCATGGGATGATCCTCGCATAAACGAGGGGGCGAAATACTGGAATAAGTAGCACACCGAGGTAACCTGGGTAACATGCGCTGGATGGGACGGGAGGTTAGTATGAGTTGGTTCGGAGCGGAGCGATCGATTCTGGACACCACCCACATGGACGAGACACAAGGACGCCCGGAACCTAGCGCGTCGGAATTGCTGGCCAAGCATCTGCGGCGGCCGAGCGTTCTGTTGCCATTGCTTGGGCTGGTCACGTTTGTGCTTTACAGCGGCTCGCTGTCTTTCGAGTTTGTATGGGATGACTGGCCCCAGATTGTGAACAATCCGATCATCCGGACATGGAGCAATCTGCCGCGGGCGTTCGGAAGCGACCTGTGGTACCACGTTGCTCGACACCAGGTGTATTACCGGCCGCTGTTTGTGGCGTGGTCGATGCTGAACTACACATTGTTCGGACTGCGGCCATGGGGATGGCACCTGGGAACGGTTCTGTTGCACGTAGGCGCGGTGGCGGCAGTGTTTTGGCTGGCGCGGCGGCTGGGATTGGAATACTGGACGGCAGCGCTGGCGGCGCTGATTTTTGCGCTGCATCCCGTTCACATTGAGCCGGTAACATGGGTTTCCGCAGCTTCGGACACGATGGTAACAATGTTTGCCGCACTGGCTTTTGTGGCGTTTCTTAATGGGCGTGATCCGGAGCGCAATCCTGAACAAAAGAAAAGAGCGGCATGGTGGATTGCGTCTGTGGTGTTGCTGGCGTGCGCGCTGCTGACGAAGGAAATGGCGGTAATGTTTTCGGCGCTGGTGGGAATCTACGCCTGGCTGCACCCGGCGAAAAAAAAGGCAGCGCTTTCGCGGAGAGTTCTTGGTGCGGTGATGGAGGCGGCTCCATATGGGATGGTGACGCTAGCGTACGCGCTGCTGCGAAAGCACGCGTTGCTGTATGCAACTGGGCAGCTTAATCCCAATCACGGAATGATGGACGTGGTGCGGACTTTGCCGCTGGTGTTGTCCATTTATCTGAGGCAGTTGCTGGTTCCGGTGGGCATCACGGGGCTCTATTACACACCTTATGTTACGAGCCATATTACGAGCGCCATACTCCGTCAAGTGGTGGCGCCGGTGGTGGTGCTGGTGGCTGTGCTGGTTGGGTTGTGGTATTGGAATCGGCGCGAGAGGAATTCCACCGTTGCGTTTGCCGGGTTGTGGTTGCTGGTTGGGCTGGCGCCAGCGCTCTATTTGCGAAACTTCGGCAACGGCGATTTCGTGCGCGACCGTTACATGTATTTGCCGTCGATCGGATTTGCGATTCTGGCGGCAATGGGGCTGCGGCGGCTGCCGTCCATCAAGGGATGGGGTGTCCCGGCCGTGCAGAGGTGCGCGGTACTCGTGTTGTGCGGTGGTTATGTGGTTGCTTCGATTGCACAGCAGGTGTACTGGGGAAACGATCTGCTGCTGTTGGCGCGCGGGCAAGCTCTGTATCCCGGGAATCCGTATGTGGTGGCGGGGCTGGCGAAGGAGTACAGCCAGCTGGGTGCGCACGATCGCGCGATTGAGCTGGCACGGTCGGTGGTAAGGGACCATCCGGAGTATGGTTATGGGCCGCTGGCATTGGCGGAAGTGTATATCCACGCCGGCCGATTCGAGGAAGGCCGCGTTTGGCTCGACCGCGTGAATCCGGATTACGCCAAATCGGAGGTGGGGATGGCGGGAGTCGCTGGACTGTATGGTCAAATGGGCGACTATGAGCGGGCTTTCGCGCTTTGCTCGGAGGTTTTGGAGAAGGAACCAAATCTTTATTCGGCGCTCTACAATTGCGGCAACATCCACTTGCTGGACGGTCAGTACCGGGAAGCAGAGCAGTTGTTGTCACGCGCGGTGCAGTTAGTGCCGGAACAGGCGGCTCCGAAACATTTTCTGGGGCGCGCGCTTCTCGAAGACAGGCGGAACACAGAGGCACAACCTTACCTACTGCAGGCGGTGGTCATGGATCCGAAGGTTTGGGACTACCATTACTGGCTGGCAGAGTCATTTGAAGAAAGCGGGAATATATCCGCCGCGCGGACAGAGTATCAGCGAGCATTGCGACTGAACCCGGACAGTAAAGAAGCAAAGATACGGCTGACGGCGCTGGAGGCGAAGTGAAGCAGGAAATGGAGAATACTCCCGCGAAGTCAGGGGTTCACATTGACTCATCGCTTAACGTTGCAATGTTGAGCGTGGAAACAAGGGTTCACGAACAGCGCACGGATCCCGTGGAGGGCGCCAGCGAGGGTGAGGTGGCGGTGTTGACCGCCGCGCAGGGCTGGCTAGTTCGTTGGACGGTGTTGGCTGTGGTTCTCGCAGTTGCAGGAATTTATGCTGGGTTCCATATTAGCCGTGGATGGGCGCCGTCCGACGACGGGACTCTAAGCCAAAGCGCGCTGCGGGTGATGCAGGGGCAACTTCCGCATCGCGATTTTCGGGAGATCTACACCGGGGGGCTGAGCTTTATTCATGCGCTGGCGTTTCGAGCGTTCGGTGTGAATCTGATGTCGCTGCGCATTTGTGTGTTTCTGTTTTTTCTGGCCTGGCTTCCGGTCGTTTATTATATTGCGCTGCGCTTTACATCCGCGATTGGGGCGGGAGCGATCACGCTGCTCGGAGTGGCGTGGAGTTATCCGAATTATCCGGCAGCAATGCCTTCCTGGTACAACCTGTTCTTCGCGACGTTTGGAGCAGCAGCGCTGCTGCGCTACTTGGAGGCGCGGACGCGACGATGGCTTTTTGTTGCGGGACTGTGCGGCGGGGTGTCGATCCTGATCAAGGTGATTGGGGCGTACTACGTTGCCGGGGTGCTGCTGTTTCTTGCCTTTCTGGAACAGAGCGAGAGTCAGAGTGAGAGTGGAGAAGGGGAGAGTTCGAAGAGTAGCTGGCCGTACCGCGTGTTCAGCGTGGGTGCGCTGTTGCTGTTCCTGGCGACCCTGGTCGATGTGCTGCGCGCGCGGTTGGGGATGGCGGAGTTGTACCACTTCGTGCTGCCATCCGCGGTGGTGGTGGGGCTGATCCTGCTGGGAGAACGGAGGGTTCGGGCGGGAACAGTGCGCCGATTCAAAACGATATTTCGGTTTGTGATTCCGTTTCTCTGCGGGTTCATAAGCCCGGTGATTGTTTTCCTGGTGCCGTATGCAAGGTCGGGAGCGATCCGCCAATTCTTTTCGGGCGTGACGTCCAGCGCAATCAGACGCTCGATCGAGTTGGGACTGATCCGTCCAGTGTCGGTCGAGAAGAGCATCTTCGCGCTGTCATTAGCGGGATTGGTTGCGGCGGCGATGTACTTGCGCGAATTTCAAGGGAAGGTTGTGAGCGCTGCTGTCGGCCTGGGGTTGGCGGTAATGCTCGTGAAGGCTGCGACCTCAGATGAGATCGTTTTGGGAGTGTGGTATTCGGCTGCGACCCTGACTCCGTTGGTAGTGTTGCTGGGTGCGGCGGCCGTGCTGGCGGCAGGGAAGCGGAGCGGCCCAACAAAGCTCCAACAGCAGCGGATAATGGTACTGATTTCTCTGACGGCGGTGTGTAGCCTGGTGCAGTATCCGTGGGCCGCGTCAATCTATCTCTCTTATGTGCTGCCGCTGACGTTGCTGGCCGCGGCGGCAATTGTGGCGACCGCGAAGAGACAACCGGGGACGTATGTTTTGGCCGCAGTGGCGGGATTTTATCTGCTGTTTGGCGTGATTATGCTGGTTCCGGATTACATTTATGAATTGACCCACAAAGTAGGACGGATGGACGAACTGCATCTGGAGCGAGCGGGGGGATTGCGGATCAATTATGCTGCGAATTTTGCGGGCTTGATTCATTTTTTGCAGCAGCATTCGCCAAACGGATTGATGTATGCGGGTAATGACTGTCCGGAGCTGTATTTCCTCTCTGGGCTGAGGAATGTAACGCAAGACGATGGGGGCGCACCGCCGGAGGAAACTCTGAAGGCGGTACGTTCTGACAATCTGAACCTGGTGGTCATCAACGATGCGCCGCTTTTCCCGGGGGCGACGATGAGGCCGGAGGTGAGGGCCGAGGTGATGAAGAGATTTCCCCATACCACGCGCTTCGGGTTCTTCCAGGTATTTTGGAAGCAGTAAGAGGACATCAAGTCCAATTCGGATTGCAGGTGGGCCGGTCCTTTAGAGCATTTTTTGTATCACTGTAGAGTTTTGAAGGGGAGCCGGAACCAAGCTTGAGCGTTCTCTGCGGTGATCTGGGGCAGCAGTTCGGTGATGGCCTGATCAAGGGCTTCTTTTGTGCGCGC